>Ga0315289_10002244_pt1 | contig 29803 bp, 21 predicted proteins | sample YL17G11_40_MG_FD_203452 | JGI IMG/M metagenome (GOLD analysis project Ga0315289, IMG submission 203452) | Sediment microbial communities from Yellowstone Lake, YNP, Wyoming, USA - YL17G11_40 | ecosystem: Environmental > Aquatic > Freshwater > Lake > Sediment | place: USA: Wyoming | collected... | reverse complement strand
ATTTGGTTGTTGCGTTTTGTCGAGGGGTAAGCCGGGTCAATGGCCGTCGAAATAAAATGGGCTTTATCTTTGACCACGACGACATAAACAGAAAGGCAGCCTGAAATGTTTATGCGTTTCTACTTAGGATGAGTATTGAAATCCTCATGAATTTCAATGCACCAAGTTTTGTTCGCCGAGGCCTGGCAGCCTTGAAACTGGCCGTCCCTGAATCTAACCCGGAAACTGAAGACACCGAAGAAATCGATGCTCCTATTGTAACGCCACCGTCGATTGAAAGATTAAACAATGTCGTAGGTGGTGATTGGTGGCAGAATATTCTCAAATCTCGCGCAAGTTTTTCTGAGAAGGTCCAGCAAGTGACAAATGGTATTTGTGAGCACTTATCAAAAAAGTTCAGGGAAGTCTGCCAACATGCAATAAAGGCATTACCACATCATACTGTTCCAAAATACTACTTGATATTTGGTTCCCGTCATCCTGATGCATTAATTTTGATGAACGACGAAATGGTCAAAAGTCGGCTAACGCTTGCCGAGCTTGCAAAGCCCAAATATCCTACATTGTTCGAAATGCGATCTCCTGAGTTAATCCCTGACATTGGAAAGTTGCCCACAATCATACTTAAGCACACTTCACAGCCTACTAAGCGCGGTTCTGTAATCCTCAATGTGATCCATGAATGTTTTTGTCAGTTTGCTACTAAGGAAATCAGGGGGTGTATAGAGCAAATGCTAAAAGATGGTAGTCTGAAATCCGAAACTGGCAAGGTCAGGATAAACAACAGTGTTAAAATTTTTGCTATAGCAAAATAACAGTTAAACTCGTCCATTAGGGATACCACAATTTTGCGCTTTTCGCTTCTTCTTCGCTGACGAAGAGATAACTTGGGTGAAAACCATAAAAGCAATTAGATAAGCGATTTAAAAATATAATTGACAAAAAGCACGCTTTCAGAGATGACATTCTTTTTGTCAGAAGCTAACTACAGGAACATAAAGCGGGTAAAAACACTTGCGAGAACGCGGTTTTGCGATTATGCTGTCGTTTCTGTTTTTTATTAAAAAACGCATAAATAAGGTTTTATTTTAGGAAGCGGTCGATGAATGACTCTGTAAAAAACCCGGGCTCACCGGAACTTGACAAGCTTTGTATTCAAACGATACGTTTTTTGGCAGTCGATGCGGTGCAAAAGGCCAATTCCGGTCATCCCGGTATGCCGATGGGGATGGCGCCGGCGGCTTATATCCTGTGGACAAGGCATTTGAAACATAATCCTGCCAACCCGCGGTGGGTCAACCGTGACAGATTTGTCCTTTCGGCCGGTCACGGCAGTATGCTTTTATATTCGCTGCTGCATCTAACCGGCTACGATATGAGCCTTGATGACTTGAAGAATTTTAGACAGTGGGGCAGCAAGACGCCGGGCCATCCGGAATACAAGCCGGATTTAGGCATTGAGGTAACGACGGGGCCGTTAGGCCAGGGGATAGCAAATGCAGTTGGTATGGCAATTGCGCAAAAATACCTCGCCGGCGTCTTTAATCGCGACGGCTTTCCGATAATCGACTATAAAATCTTCACGATTGCCGGCGACGGCTGTATGCAGGAAGGCGTGGCGGCGGAGGCAAGCTCCCTTGCGGGACATCTCGGCCTGGATAACCTTGTCGTAATCTATGATGATAATCACATCACCATTGACGGCAGCACGGACCTGTCATTTACAGAAGACGTGGCGATGCGCTTCAAGTCCTACGGCTGGAACGTCCTCGTCGTCAACGGCGACGGCAATGACCTTGCGGCAATCGAAAAGGCGATAAAGAGGGCCAGGAAGTCAAAAGGCAGGCCGACCATTATTAAACTGCATACCCACATTGCCTTCGGCAGTCCGAACAAGCAGGATACTGCCGAGGCCCACGGCTCGCCACTGGGAGCCGACGAGATAAGACTTATCAAGCAAAAATTCGGATGGGACGCCGAAAAAAGTTTTCTCGTTCCCGACGATGTAAAACAGTTTATGCTGCGGGCCGGGCAAACCGGTAAAAAGGCACAGGCCAAATGGGAAAAGCTGTTCAAACAATATGCACAGGCGTATCCCGACACAGCTAAGCTGTTCGAGGACTGGGCATCCAGCAAAATAAATATTAATCTGGACGAGTTTTTACCAAAATTCGATGCAGGCGCTGCTCTTGCGACCAGACAGGCATCGGGCAAGGTCCTCAATGCCGTTATGCCGAAACTGCCTTTTATTCTGGGCGGCTCGGCGGATTTGACGCCTTCAAACAATACGCGGTTCGACGGCGCAACGGATTTTCAGAGGGATTGTCCCCACGGCAGGTATATCCGCTTCGGCGTAAGAGAGCACGCGATGGGGGCAATTGTCAATGGAATATCCACGAGCGGCCTGCTGCGGGCTTATTGCGCTACTTTTCTTGTCTTCAGCGACTATATGCGGCCGGCGCTCAGGATGGCCGCCCTTTCGAAATATCCGTCCATTTTTGTCTTCACGCACGACAGCATCGGGCTCGGCGAAGATGGGCCGACTCATCAGCCGGTCGAACATCTTGCGGCCCTTCGTGCGATACCTGATTTGCTTGTATTTCGGCCTGCCGATGCAAATGAGACTGTGCAGGCGTGGAAATATGCGATGGAGCACCGTGACGGGCCTGTGGCGATGTGCCTTACACGACAGGGACTGCCGGTGCTCGACCAGAGTAAATATGCTTCCGCAGCAAATATAAGCAAGGGGGCTTATGTCCTCACCGGCGGCGATAATCCGAAGGTGCTGTTTCTGGCTACCGGTTCTGAGGTTTCTATTGCGATGGCCGCCTGCGAAAAATTATCGGCCGACGGGATTAGCACACGAGTTATTAGTATGCCGTGCTGGGAGCTTTTCGAGCGGCAGCCGAAGGAATATAAAGACTCGGTTATCCCGCCTGACGTGAAGGCGAGGGTCGGCATAGAAGCCGGCATCGAGCAGGGCTGGCGGAAGTGGCTCGGCGATAAGGGCGTCTTTATTGGGATGTCATCGTTCGGGGCGTCCGCCCCGGCAAAAACCTGCTACGATAAATTCGGCATTACCGTAGAAAAGGTCGTTGAAGCAGCGAAAAAATTAATAGGGTGATACAAATAAAGGAACTTTTAACTCATTCATCCAGATGCCATTTGTCATCTGTGCTATACCACCAAAGCTCAAAGAAATCCAGATTGTAGTCGCCGACATGTAGATAAAATTCGCCGCCATCATTCTCTGCCTCGTAAACCCATCTGCCATATCGAGTATTTGGCAAAATTATGTCGGCCTTATCCAAAGAATAAGGATAACGATTGTTTTGCGCGTGATATTGCTCAATCTCATCGACTAAAATTTTCCCCTGTGCCTTCAAATCATCGTATGTCGGCGCAAGTTCTTCGTAAAGGAGGGTGCCTGTCGATATGATAAAACTAAATGCCAGAACGGTAATTACGCGAAAACCCCTGGGGACAAAAAATATCACTGCAATAATCGCAATTACTATGCCACCAAATACAGAGAGGATAATCAATGCCTTATGGCGGTCATACAATACGTCAATCATTGCTAACGAAAGAACAACTATAACGATAAGCCAGCCAAGGATAATAAAAAAAATCTTAATAAAACGAGAAATAATCGCGGGCTTGCCTTTACCGCAAATATCGCCTTCTCTTCTTGTCTTTCGATTGTACTTGTCCAGCCAACAGCTATGAATCAACCACAAGAATATAAGCCCGGCAACTCCGCCCCAAATAAACGAGGTTTGGTTAAATAAAAGCAATACAATAAAAGGACATAAAATTCCAACAATGCTGTATTGCGATACCCTAAGCTGAAATCTGTAATTTAAATATATTTCTCCTGAAATTTCATCAGGGTGCTTCAAGGCGTGAAGGAATAACAGAATGTTTGTTAAATGCTTGCCAATTATTGCAGAAAATGTGACCAAAATCCATCCGAAGAAGAAACCCTCTACTCCATTTGCTATAGACTTTGCGCCAGAAACCATAAAGACAGCACATATTGTAACCAAAGCTACCGACGCCATATGACGAAGATTGAACCATTTGTGCTTTTTTATGCTCGATTGAAAAAGAGGATTAAGCTCATACTCTTCGAATTTGAAATGTCTGCTATAATGGCGTTTATAGAGGATAAAACCTAATATGGTCAAATAGTAATCACATAACATCAATATCGGAACTAATGCTACGATAAAATACTTCATATTAAAGCCGTTTGATTCCTCATAAAACAATCAAGTTATAACGCGGATATGCAAATTATACCGGCTGTGCTGATTACAACAAGCATTGTTTCACAAACGTATTTGAATTATAATTATCCTTACAGACAAATTGTTTCACGGAAATCTCTTGGATTTAGGGCAAGACAGGACGGTTGCGGAAATCATCTCCCGGCTGAAACTGTGGCACGGGCTTCCAGCCCGTGAAGACACGGCCAAGATGGCCGTGCCACAAGAGGGGGCGGTCAGGGTCGAGGGGACGTGGGGTTCTTTTGCGCGCCTGCTTGCCGCTTATATATCAGAGCAAATCAAAAGGCCGATTCTTTATATTTGTCCGCACATCGACGATGCAGACAAGGCCATCGACGATTTGAGGACATTCGGCGCAAAGGATGTCGAGGCGCTGGCGGCGTGGGAAGGCGAGGAGCATTCGGCCGATGCGACAGATGAGATACGCTCCGAGAGATTGAAACTCGTATCTCGTTGTTCGTCACTCGTGACCCGTGACCCGTGCCCCGGGGAACGATTTATTATTCCAGCATCGGTGCAGGCCTTGTGTCAGCCGATACCTGAGCCGCAGGCGCTGGAGCAAAGCAGTCTAAAGCTGCAAATCAATAAAACGATGTCGCCGGAGGATGCAACAGGATGGCTTATTGATAACGGGTTCGAGCGTGCCGAGAGTGTGGATTTACCGGGGCAGTTTGCCCGCAGGGGCGGGATTGTCGATATCTACGCGCCGCTGGCGCTTAAAAGAACAGAAGACAGAAAACAGGAGACAGAAGGCAGCGGAGGCGAAGGTCTGGAGTCAGAAGCCGATGCAATCAGGGTTGAATTCTTCGGCGACACGATAGAGAGCATACGCCAGATAAATCTGGATACGCAACGGTCATCTCATCAATTAAAAAGCGTCAATATCCTTTCAGCGGTTTGCGGGGCTGCGAAAGAAGATAGGGAGCTTTTTGTAAATATACTGCCGAAAGATACCATAATAATCCTCGAAGAGCCGGCTGAGATTGAAGAGGTTGCGAAGGTATTCCTGCAGCGGGTCGAGGACGCCGGTCGGCTATACAACTGGGAGGATATTTATGCGGGGCTAAAGGGATTTACGCAGCTTCACATCTGCCGATTTGCCGGCGGGGCAGCCGATGATTTTCTGAAGGTCGCCGTCAGGAGCGTGCAGCAATTCCAGCAGACGGCGACTTCTCTGTGGGCGGGTCACAAGGAAGCGCTCGGCGAGCTATTACAGCAGGCAATACAGGGAAAGAAGGTTTACCTTTACTGCGAAGCTTCAGCGGAAATCAAACGGCTTACGGAAATCATAACAGAAAACAATCAGAAACCGCCTGCGAATTTCAAGCTGGTGCAGGGATTTATTCACGCGGGCTTCTGTATAGATTCTCTCAAGACCATTGTAATAAGCCACCATGAGCTGTTCGGCCAGTATGCACTGAGAAGGCGTGCGCGGCCTATATACGCAAGCGCAGCGGTTGATACGCTCAGCGACCTTCAGCAGGGCGACTATGTGGTCCACGCCGCCTACGGCATCGGCAAATTTTTAGGGATTGCGGCCATAAAAGAAAAGGAAGGCGCCTGTGAGTATCTGACGATTAAATATGCAGACGGGGTGAAGGTGCAGGTTTCGGCCCGCAACATTGCGCTTATCCAGAAGTATATCGGGACAAGTCCGAAGCGGCCGACGCTGAGCAAGGTAGGCTCCGCAAGATGGCAGAAGCAGAAAGAGAAGGTTGCGCGCTGCGTTCGAGACCTTGCGGCAGAACTTCTGGAGGTTCAGGCAAAACGCCAGGCGATGGGCGGCATCACATTCGGGCAGGATTCGGGCTGGCAGGTGGAATTTGAAGAGTCCTTCGTCTATCAGGAGACCGCAGACCAGACAACGGCGGCAGAACAGATTAAGACAGATATGCAGCGGGCTGTTGCGATGGATAGATTGCTTTGCGGTGACGTCGGCTACGGCAAGACCGAGCTTGCTATGCGGGCGGCGTTCAAGGCCGTCGAGAACGGAAAGCAAGCAGCCGTGCTGGTTCCGACGACGGTTTTGTGCGTGCAGCACGGCAGGACGTTTACCGAGCGGTTTGCCGACTTTCCTATTTGTATCGAGGTGCTGAACAGGTTCAGGACGCCGAAGCAGGCGGCGGACATTATCGCAAGGGCTAAAAAGGGCAGGGTTGACATACTGATAGGGACACATCGGCTTTTGAGCGGCGACGTCGGCTTTAAGGATTTGGGGCTTTTGATAATCGACGAGGAGCAGCGGTTCGGCGTCGAGCATAAAGAGAAACTTAAAAAATTGCGCATCAATGTTGACGTTCTTACGATGACGGCAACGCCCATCCCGCGGACGCTGCATCTATCGCTGCTGGGACTGCGGGACATAAGCTCATTAGCAACGCCGCCATTAGACAGGCGAAGCATAGTGACAACCGTGACGGGCTATAACGATGCGCTTATAAGAAAGGCGATTATGCTCGAGCTGAACCGGCAGGGGCAGGTGTTCTTCGTGCATAATCGGGTAAGGACAATCGAGAAAAAGGCGTGGGAAATCCAAAAATTGGCCGGCGACGCAAAGGTCGCCATTGCACACGGGCAGATGGCCAAGAGCGAGCTCGAAAAGGCGATGATAGATTTTGTGACGGGCAGGACCGATGTTCTGGTTTGCACGACAATCATCGAATCGGGGCTGGACATTCCAAACGCCAATACGATTTTCATAAACGATGCGGACAGGTTCGGCCTGGCCGAGCTGCACCAGCTTCGCGGCAGGGTCGGCAGGTATAAGCACCGGGCGTTTGCTTATATGCTGCTGCCGAGGTCTCGCTCGATAAATCCGGTGGCGGCAAGACGTCTTAAAGCCATCGAAGAATACTCGCATCTGGGCGCCGGTTTTAAGATTGCGCTGCGGGACTTAGAAATTCGCGGGGCAGGCAATATATTAGGGCCGGAACAATCCGGACACATCCAATTGGTCGGCTACCAGATGTACTGCGAGCTTTTGGCTGATGCCGTCAGAAGACTGAAAAATGAGCCAATAGAGCCGCTCCCGACGGCAACGCTGGATTTGGGCTTTACAACGTATATACCGAAAAATTACATACCGTCCGACAGGCACCGAATGGACGTTTACCGAAAGATTGCGATTTCAAAAACCGTCGATGACTTAAAACAGCTTGCAGACGAACTAAACGACGTATATGGCCCGCTGCCGGAGGAGGTCAAGTTATTGCTTGAGCTTGCGGAGTTGCGAATCGCAGCAAGCAGGCGGAATATAAAAAGTATTGTGACTTCCGGCCAGGATTTGATATTCTTATTTGAAAAGGATGCAGACAAAGCTGAATCTTTATTTGCGAAGGTTTCAGGGACTGTGAGGATTCCAAATCCTAAAACGGTTTATCTGCGTCTAACAAAGAATTACTTCGAGCCAAAAACACTAATAAGAGTTTTGCGAAAGATGTTGATAAACAAAAAGCTATGAGCGAAATAAAAAACCATTCAGAAGACCAAAAACCAAAAGCTTCCAAGTTGGCGATGGCATCTTTGTCGTTTAGTATTTTATGCTTATTGATACTGCCTTTCAAAGCTGACGTCAATCGACCATGGCAAACTCATATTTCAGGTCTGCATATAGCCGGTCCGATTGCAATCGCAGGTTTGGTTGTTGGTGTGGTGACACTTATAAAGACAAAAAAAGTCCGGGGGATATTAAAAAGCAACGCGCTTGTCATTTCAGGTATAGTTTTAACCTCTTTAATATCAAGCGCCTGGTTTGTAGAACAAACTACCCGCCGGTCAACCGCATATCGAATGTGGTGTGCCTCCAATCTTGCAACCATCGGAAGGGCTATGTTAATCTACTCAAATGAGAACGGTCAATACCCAGAACCAAACCAATGGTGTGATTTGCTTTTGAAAGACGGTGAAATACGTATCGAAAACCTTATTTGCCCGGACATCGTAATTTCCGCACCTCTTGCAGCAAGGTTTATCTGGCCTATTCCAAAAAAAGGCAGATGTAATTATGCAATGAACCCGAGTTGCAACCCGAATTCGCCTCCCGATGCGGTGCTTTTGTTTGAGGCCAAGCCTGGTTGGAATCAGTTTGGCGGCCCAGAGATACTAACTCTTGAAAATAATAGAGGGGTAGGTTGCAACATCCTATTTAATGATGCGCATGTGGACTTTGTTAGGCCGGAAAAGATTTGTGAATTGAATTGGAAAGCTGAAGAGAATAAGAGTAATCATATAAAGTAAAAAGGAGGTTCAAAAATGAGTGAGACTGGAACAGACGCACAAGGCCAAAAGCTGAGAACCTCAAAGTTGGCAATTATTTCAGTGGTTCTCTCTGCTTCAGCATTTGTCCTATCGGGTATTTCTTTAACCGTCTGGACAACGATGGGTGCTGTGGCGTTTTGCCTGCTTTTAATCGCTCTAAGTGTTATATATGGGATAGCAGCTTTATTAATAATAGGGCTGAGTAAAAAAAAGCGGGTTGACTTCAAATTGGTATTACTGAGCATAGCAGCATCGGTAGTGTTATACTTTATGCTTGGTCCGATGATTCTTATAAGTAAACAACTCGCAATAAAAAAAATGATGTGCATGAGTAATCTGTATAGGCTTGGTCGAGCGATTTATCTGTATAGTGAGAAAAATAACGGAAGATACCCGGAGCCTGATAAGTGGTGTGATTTGCTTGTCGAAAATACTTATACTGACGTATACAAAAGCTCTTTTGTTTGTGAAAGCACTCTGCGGCGGGGAGATTCTGGTCCATGCCACTTTGCTATTAATCCAAACTGTGGACCAAATTCGCCCCCTGAAACAGTTCTTTTATTTGAGACCAAAGGCGGTTGGAATCAGTACGGTGGGCCGGAGATGCTAACTCTTGAAAACCATAGAGGGGAAGGTTGCAACATCCTATTTAATGATACGCACGCGGATTTTGTTAGACCAGAGGAGGTTAGCAAATTGAAATGGAAAGCTGAATAAAACAAGAGTATCCGCATAAAGTAAAAAGGAGGTTCAAAAATGAGAGCTTTCAATAAATATCTTCTGGCGGCGGTAGTAGTAGTTTTGACAGGCGGCGTTGTTTATTCGGCGCCATATACGCCAAAAACATTAGAATTAGGCGCAACAGCGCCGGATTTTAATCTGCCTGCAGTGGACGGCCGAAATTACAAGCTGGCGGATTTTGCGAAGGCCGACATCCTTGTAATAATTTTCACCTGCAATCACTGTCCGACGGCGCAGGCTTACGAAGAACGAATTAAAAAACTAACTGCAGACTATAAAGATAAAGGCGTTGCGGTGGTTTGCATATCGTCGAACGACCCCTGTGCGCTTCGTATAGACGAAATGGCGTGGTCGGACGTGGGGGATTCATTCGAGGATATGAAGATTCGGGCGAAAAATAAGGAATTTGATTTTCCATATCTTTACGATGGCAACACACAGGAGGTTGCCGGGGCTTATGGGCCTGTGACGACGCCGCATACGTTCATTTTCGACAAGGAAAGAAAGCTGCGTTATGTTGGGCGAATTGACATCTCGGAATGGAAGGAAAAGCCGGAGGCGGTCAGGGATGCCCGCAATGCACTCGATGCACTATTAGCCGGTGAAAAGCCGCCCGTTGAACAGACAAAGACGTTCGGCTGCTCAATTAAATGGTCGGACAAGCGCGAATCCGTGAAGGAAGAACGCCGGCAGTTAGAAAAGGAAGAAGTGACCCTTGAAACGATAGATGCAAACGGCATAAAAGAGCTTGTTAAAAACGATACGAAAAAACTGCGGCTGATAAATGTCTGGGCGACGTGGTGCGGGCCCTGCAAGGCGGAGATGCCCGCACTTGCCGAGATTTACTGGATATACCGCAACAGGAAGGTGCCGGAATTTGAAGTAATTACCATAAGCGCCGACTCTCCGAAAAATAAGGATGTGGTGCTGCCGTTCCTTAAAGAATATCACGCATCGTGTAAAAATTATCTATACAGTTCCGACGACAAATACACGCTCATCGAGGCCGTGGACAAAGAGTGGGCCGGCGCTCTTCCATACACAATATTGATTGGGCCGGGCGGAAAGATACTTTATCGAAGTATGGGAATGATAAATCCGCTTGAGGTGAAAAAGGTAATTACAGAATACTTTTCGGCCTTTCTGCCGTGGTGGGTGACGGAATAGCGAAATACCAGCACAAACAGAAAAGAAAATATATAATAAGGAAGCAGCATTATGTGGCAGAAGAAAAGTGTGCTTATAACTTTGGCAGTGCTTTTGTCAGCAACCTGTTTCGGCCAATCTGATTGCAAGAAAGATAGATGCCCGCTTGATGAACTGCCGCCATATATAAAGCAGGTAACGCACTTCGGCGAGCGTGCGGACTGGTCGCACGACGGCAAGCGGATACTATTCATTGAGAAGACGTTTGGGGATGCGTACGAAGTAGACCTTGAGACAAACATAATCCGGCCGATGACACACCACTACTATCACGAGGGATACGTTCGGGCGTTGTATTTAGCCAACGGCGATATTTTGCTCTGCGGTGCGCGGAAATTTGACGCTGAGGACCCCGTTCCCAGCCGCAAAAAATATGCAGAGTTGTGGGTGCTGAAGAAGGACATCGCGGAACCGCCAACGCCATTGGGCGAGTACTGCTATGAAGGCCCGGCGGTGTCGCGTAAAAGAATGCGAATCGCATGGACCATCGGCGGAACCGAGCCAGATGCGGCTTTCTACATAGCAGATATTATTTATGAAAACGGCAGACCCAAACTGGCCAACAAAAAGAAGCTTTTAGAGAAGGGCGATTTGAGCATTATGAGGTATGACATCGAAACACAGAACTTTCGCCCGCCGGATGAGAAGGAGCTGATTTTCAGCGCATACGGCGACGAGTACCTCGCCTGTGAAGTAGCGGGGCTGGATATCGATACGGGCAAGGTGGTCAACTACTCAAATGCCCCGGAGCGGTATGACGAGCCGGAAGGGATTTTTCCTGACGGCAAACACACATTAGTGGAATGCGACAAGCACAGCGGCAAGGGAACGGGTTATATTGACATTTACAAGCTGGCCCTGGACGGCTCAGGCAAAATAGAAAGACTAACCTTCTTTGCCGATTATCCCGGCTATAAAAGCTCCAATCCGGTGGTCAGTGATGACGGGCGGTATATGGCTTTTCAATATGCAAAAGTGGGCGACTGGGCCGGCGCCGGCAGAGGCATACTCGTATTTGATTTTGAAATGTTCGAAAAAATGAAAAAGCCCCGGAGTAAATAAAGACCGGCGGCTTGAACCTGCGCACAATCACTTACTTGCCCTATGTCACTTGAGCTTGCCGGCAACCGCCGCACCGAACTCCTGTGCGAGCCGGCTTACCGAATACTGCTCCTGGTTATCGTATGATGCCGACATCAGAATCAGCCCGTTCGGGTCTTTAGCAACCAGCGAGACGCTTTCAACGGCCTGTCTCGAATCAGACGAGCCCATAAAAAGGGCCTCGCCCGACGTTGACCTGACTGTCAGAAAGGTGGCGCCGCTGACGAGAACCGTAGCCGTATTGGGGTCGCATATACGGACTTTTCGTCTTATGAGCTCCTTTTCGAGGACGTCACGCAGGACTTTTCCTATCTGCGGGTCCTCGCTGTCTAACGGTTGAATATACACGCATTTATTCTGGAGCTTTTTCAAATGCTCCGTGCAGACAATATCAGAATGGCAGCCGATGAGTGCAACTGTCATCAGCAATCCGACAAACCAGGATAAACGGCTCATTTTAACTCTCCTTACTTGCTTGAATAGCAGTAATAATTATTCGACATATTCAGCGGTGGAATTAAAAACGTTTTTGCGGATTATATTGAAATTTTTGGCGTTTAAGCTTATTATTGCCACAGGAAACACGGAACAGGTTAAATTATGAGCCGGTAGTGGCGTAAGCCATCCCTGACGGGAGTGGAAAAACGAGTTATGCGCAGGTGTGTTTTCTTATCAGTAATAATATTGATGCCGTTAACGGTCGGCTGTGAGAGCAAGCCGAAGCTTGCCAAAAAGGACTTTACCAAAATTCCCTTTGCGCAGAAGACCGGCCTGCCCGAACCGTCGGGGGGTTTTGTCCTGGCTGTGGGCGATGAAACCATAACCGGCAGTGAAATAATCGACTCGCAAATAGAACGCAACGGGATGGTTTTACTGCTGACAGAGCATCTCAGGCCGATTGCGCAAAGAAGCTCCCTCGAACAATTCAAGGAACAGGCAAGAAGCGAGCTTGAAAAAGTCCTCACGGCCAAGATATCGAATATCCTGCTTTACCAGCAGGCAAAGAAGGACGCGGGAGAGGGCATCGACGAACGGCTGGAAACATTAATAAAGGCGGAGGAGAAAAAATTTATCCTCGGCTTCGGCGGCGATTATGCCAAAGCCGAGGAGGAATTAAAACGGGCGGGAATAGACTGGGCCGACTTCAGGGAATATAAGAAAAGAGAACTTCTGAGCTACTATTATATCCATCAAAAAATGCCTGAGCAAAAACCTGTAAGCCACAGTGAGCTACTGGCCTACTACGACAAAAACAAGGAGGAGCTTTTCACAAGGCCGGCAACGATAAAATTTCAGCTTCTTGATATTGAAGTCTCAAAGGTAGAATTAAATGACCCGAATCAAAACCGCCAGGAAAAGGCAAAATCATTGGCCAATGAGCTGCTCGAACAAATCAGGGCAGGTCAGGATATGAGCGAATCAGCACAGGGTCATAGCGGGGTATCGTTTGTCGGATACACTCGACCGATGAGGCCGGACAGTCTTGAAAAACCTTATGATGTCCTTGCGGCAGAGGCGGAAAAAATCCAGCCGGGTGAAGTGGCCGGGCCGGTTGAGGCAGGCGAACATATCTTCATTATGAAGCTGCTGGATAAGCAGCCGAAAACCTTTGAGCCGTTCGAGAAGGTGCAAAAAGAAATAGAGGCCCGTATAGGATTTGACCGGCGGATAAAGGTGGCAGAGGAGTTTAACAAAAAACTGGCAGAGCAGGCCCAGCTTGGCGAAAGGGAGAAATTTACCGACTTCTGCCTTGAACAAATCTATGCGATGTGCAGACAATAACGCAAATTTAGCAAGCAGCTTAACCGGGATTGACTAATGGAAATCATAGCACACGGAATAGACCTTGTAGATTTTCCACGGATAAAGGATATGGTGAAACGGCACGGCAAGCGGTTCGTCAACAAGGTTTTTACCGCCGCCGAGCGGGCCTACGCCGATGCGAATAAAAGCGGAATAGAGAAGCTGGCCGGTCGTTTCGCTGCAAAGGAAGCCATCCTCAAATTGATAGGGACAGGGTGGCGAGGCAAAATCGCCTGGACCGATATCGAGATAGTAAATAATCCCTCCGGTCAACCTGAAGTTAAGCTCAGCGGCGAGGTTAAAAAAATCGCCGACCGGCTCGGCATAAAACAGATAAGCGTCAGCATCACGCACACGGCGAATTTCGCAATCGCATCAGCAGTTGCAATCAGCCGCCAGGGCACAAAGACACCAAAAAGTTAGATAGAAAATTCGAAATCCGAAATTCAAATCATTAAATATGCCTAACAAAATAAAAAACACCTCCTTTGATTGCATTGTAATAGGCGCGGGGCATGCGGGCATTGAGGCGGCGCACGCTGCGGCGAAGATGGACGCAAGGACAGCCCTAATCACGATTGACAAAAACAAGATAGCCGAGATGAGCTGCAACCCGGCCATCGGCGGTCTTGCAAAAGGCCAGATTGTCCGCGAGGTCGATGCGCTCGGAGGGTTGATGGGGCTGGCCGCCGACGCCACCGGTATTCAATTTCGGATGTTAAATCGCTCAAAAGGCCCGGCTGTGCAATCGCCTCGTGCGCAGACAGACAAATACAGATATAAAGACTGCATCAGGCAAAAACTCGAAGAGACAGAAAATCTCACTATCATAGAAGCAACGGTGACTGCCATAATAACGGAGAAAAACCAGGTCCGCAAAGTCCAGTGCAAAGACGGCGGGGCTTATACCGCCTCAACCGTTATCCTCTGCACGGGGACATTTCTGCGGGGACTTATGCACACAGGGACAGAGCAGCTCGCCGGCGGCAGGCGCAGCGAGCCGGCGACGGTGGAGCTTTCGGAAAACTTAAAACAGCTCGGCCTTGAGCTGGGAAGACTCAAGACGGGAACGCCGCCAAGAATCGACCCAAAAACCATCGACTATGAAAAACTCGAAATCCAGAATGGCGACGCCTGCCCTGTGCCGTTTTCCTTTATGACGGATAAAATCACCCGGCAGCAGCTCCCCTGCTGGATTACATACACCAACGAAAAAATCCACGAGCTTATCAGGGAAAACCTCGGCCGCGCTCCATTATATACCGGCCAGATTAAATCGACCGGGCCAAGATACTGCCCGAGCATAGAAACAAAGATTGTGCGGTTCGCCGACAAGGGACGGCATCAGGTCTTTCTCGAACCGGAAGACGAAGAAATCACAAGCATATATTGCAACGGCATAAGCACATCTTTGCCCAAAGATGTCCAGGAGAAAATGCTCCGGCTTTTGCCGGGCACGGAAAATTCGCGCATCCTCCATTACGGCTATGCAATCGAATACGACTATTGCCCGCCGACGACCCAGTTGCAAAGCAATCTCGAATCAAGAAAAATCTCAGGGCTGTTTCTGGCCGGCCAGATTAACGGCACCAGCGGCTACGAAGAGGCCGCAGGGCAGGGTATTATTGCAGGCATAAACGCAGCCAGAAAAATCCAGTCCAAAGAGCCCCTTGTCCTCGGCAGAGACCAGGCCTACATCGGCGTGCTGATAGACGACCTGCTGACAAAAGGCGTTGACGAACCTTATCGGATGTTCACGTCGCGAGCGGAGTTCCGGCTGACGTTGCGGGCAGATAACGCAGACCGCAGATTAACGCAAATCGGCAAATCGGTCGGACTTGTCGATGAAAAACGGTGGGCAAAATTCCAAAATAAGCTCGAAGCCATTGATAAACTTACAAATTACCTGCAAAGCACACGCTCGGCAGGTCTCAGTTTATGGGACCAGCTTCGCCAGCCAAACAACACCGTAGCTGAAAGATTGGCAGGCGACCCAAATATTAAAAAGTGGGGTTTGGGCAATGAAGTACTGCAATCGGTATATATAGATGCGAAATATGAGGGTTACTTAGCCAAAGAGCGTCGGCTGGCGGCCGGCTTACAAGCCCTCGAAAACAAAAAGCTTCCGCCGGACCTCGATGTAAACAAGATTGTTCATCTTCGATCGGAGGCAAAGGAGAAGCTGTCGGCCTTCAGGCCGGAAACCCTCGGTCAGGCATCCCGCATAAGCGGCATTACGCCGGCGGATATCACGGTGCTATTAGTGCATCTGAAAAAGCATTATTGAAGCTATGAAAAGTTTAGCTGACAATATCTATAATCAGGGCGTCGGCCGGGATAAGCCCAAGCTGAAACTATGGACCAACGCAGGATTGCTGCTGACCTATAAATGCAACTGCTCCTGCGAATTCTGCTACTATAACTGCTCGCCCGACAAGGGCGGTCTTATGCCCGCAGAAACCTTTATCAATGCCTGGCGGGGCATCAAAAACTTATCCGGCAGCTCGGCAAGGATTCACATTACCGGCGGAGAGCCATTCCTTTACTGGGAGCAGTTGTGTCAACTTTTAGAGCGGGGGCAAAGCGAAAATCTCGGGCAGGTCGATATAATAGAGACAAACGGCTTCTGGGCAGTATCCGAAAAAATCGTCAAAGAAAAAATTAAAACCCTCGACAAGCTCAAAATGCAGCGGCTTAAGATAAGCTGCGACCCGTTCCATCTCGAATATATCGACGCAGAAACCGTTCAAAGACTGGCGCACACGGCAAGGGACATACTCGGCCCCGAGAGGATAATGGTGCGGTGGCAGAAATATATCGAGGACCCGCCGGCAATAAAAAATCTCCCCGAAGAACAAAAAAACAAGGCATACAACGCCGCTATGCGGGACTATCCCTGCCGATTCACAGGAAGGGCAGGCGGGGCGATGGCCGACCTTGTTTCAACCACACCCATTGACAAACTTTCCGGTCTGAACTGTCGAGACGCCTTTCTCAGCGCCAAAAACATCCACATTGACCCATTCGGAAACGTTTTTAACGGGACGTGCAGCGGCATAATAATCGGCAATACAAACCAGACAAGCATAGAGGACTTATGGCAGCAGTTTAATCCCTCCGCCGGCGACATAGCAGGGACGCTATTTCAGGAAGGCCCTTACGGCCTGCTCCCGCAAGCCGTCGGCTGCGGCTATACGCCGAGGGCCGCTTACGCCGACAAATGTCACCTTTGCACAAGTATAAGAAATTTTCTATACCGCAATAACCTTCACAGGGCCGTTATAGGCCCTGCGGAGTGTTACGGATAAGCGGTCAATTTCTTAACCATATCCCGGATTTGCCGCCTTGGCCGCCCAAAACCTCCGAAAATACAAAACCTTTTACTGATAACGTCGCCTTCGCCAAAGCATATTGTTCGGTCCCCGCACCTACTTTCAATAACAGGCGTAAGCAGATTCTGGGTTGGAGGACACGGTTTAGCCGGTGGTGTTTGTGCAAGCACATTGAAAGTAGGTGCGGGGTCTGCGCTCGGCCTGCTGCCGAGCTTGAAAATTGGGTTTGATTGGGTTCGTTTTGAATAGTTCATAGTTCGTTGTTTTTTGTTATTAGTCATTGTCGAACAGGGGGTTAAGTTCATTTTTAGCTTTTCGGAAATTGGGTTCGTTTCGCATAATTTATTCATTTTGATTGAATTTTTCCTTTCGGCGCAAAAAGTCTCCGTGGCCGCCGAAGCGGACGAAAGACACAAGACCCCAGACACAAGTCGCCAGACCACAGAACTCAGAAAACAGCAAACATAAAAATCAAAACCATAAAAGAACCTCTCCGCCAGAGGCGGAAAAATACCTCCCTCCCTTAATAGGAGGAACTTGCGCGATTGATGTGAAAAAAACGTAGCCACAGAGAACACCGAAAACGCAGAGAATAGATAAGTCGTTGTTGGATAAAGAGTAAAGAAAGAGGTAAAAAATTTTGAAATTAGCCGGTTTTGGGGTGGAGGGGGGATGCGCATTTGGTTGATTTTTTTAGACGCGGACAGACACGGACTGAAACACGGACTAACACTGATTTTTTGTTGGCCACAGAGAATTTTTGGACAGGATTAACAGGATTGACAAAGATGGAGGTTTGAAAGATAATCAATCACAGGAAAGGCAACCACGGATTAACGCTGATTTTAAAATCTGAGAGAAAAAGCTAAATGTCCAATACGCCGGAACTAATTTTGCAACTTGTCGAAACATTCGATAGAAATATCGACAATTTCAAAAAACAAAATTACAACGAAGCACAAGTCCGACAACAATTCATCAATCCATTCTTCGAGGCGCTCGGCTGGGATATGCAAAACAAGGCAGGAATCGCTTTGGCATACAGCGATGTGATTCACGAAGACGCTATCAAAATCGGCTCTGCGACAAAAGCACCCGATTACTGCTTCCGCATCGGAGGAACAAGAAAATTTTTCCTCGAGGCGAAAAAACCATCGGTTGACATAAAATCAGACGTAAGTCCTGCCTATCAGCTTCGCAGATATGCGTGGTCGGCGAAACTGCCATTGTCGATTTTGACAGATTTTGAGGAGTTCGCCGTTTATGACTGCCAGATTCGGCCAAATGTAAACGATAAACCATCGACAGCGAGGATTTTTTTCTGCGGCTACAAGGAATATGGCGATAAGTGGGAGCAAATCGCAAAAATATTCAGCAAAGAGGCGGTTTATAAAGGATTGTTCGATAAATACGCATCGGAAAAGACAACAAAAAGAGGCACAACTACAGTAGATAAAGAGTTTCTGGCCGAGATAGAAGAATGGCGGAACGACTTAGCAAAAAATATTGCGATTCGCAACAGCAAACTATCCGTTTATGACCTTAATTTCGCGGTGCAAAAGACCATCGACAGAATTTTATTTTTGAGGATATGCGAAGACAGAGGGATAGAGCGCAACGAACAACTCTTAGGGCTTATTAACGGGTCGAGAATATATCCGCGGCTTTTTGAACTTTTTGAAAAGGCCGATGAAAAATATAATTCCGGCATTTTTCATTTTCGCAGGGAAAAAGACAGGCCAGAATCACCTGACGAACTGTCGGCAAATCTTAAAGTCGATGACGATGTTCTTAAAAAAATCATCAGGGATTTGTACTATCCGTGCCCTTATGAATTTTCCATTATGCCGGCGGAAATTTTAGGCAATGTATATGAGCAGTTTTTGGGCAAGGTGATTCGGCTGACCGCCTCTCATCAGGCAAAGGTCGAGGAAAAGCCGGAGGTTAAAAAGGCGGGCGGGGTTTATTATACACCTTCATATATTGTCGATTACATTGTAAAAAATACGGTCGGAAAACTCTGCGAAAAGAAAACCCCAAAGCAGATTTCAAAATTAAAAATTCTCGACCCTGCCTGCGGCAGCGGTTCGTTTTTAATCGGGGCGTATCAGTATCTTTTGGATTATCACAGGGATTATTACGAAAAAGAGCGGTCGAAATATAAAAAGGTGATATATCAGGGCAAAGGGGGGCAGTGGTTTTTGACGATAGCGGAGAAGAAGCGAATACTTTTAAACAACATTTTCGGCGTCGATATAGATTCGCAGGCGGTAGAGGTGTCTAAACTCTCGCTTTTGCTGAAGGTGCTTAAGAATGAGACAGCCGAAACTTTGAAATTGTTTCATGAGCGGGCATTGCCGGATTTAGGAAGTAATATAAAATGCGGCAATTCTCTGATTGGGCCGGACTTTTATCAAAATCAGCAGTTAAGCCTTTTCGGTGACGACCAGCAGAGAAAGATAAACGTTTTCGACTGGCAAAAAGAATTTCCGGAAATTCTGCCCGGCAAAAATCCGGGCTTCGATGCTGTTATCGGTAACCCACCATATGTTGATGTGAGAAAAATTGATCCGTTTTCTAAAAAATTCTTCTTTGATAAATATACCTGTGTAGAAAATAGAACAAACACTTTTGCAATTTTCCTGGAACTTGCTATTTCAATTTCGAGACAAGGAGGATTTTCAGGTTTTATAATTCCTAACACAATCTTAACCCACTCATCATATAGAAAGTTAAGGCAACAAATTCTAAATCAGTGTACTATCCCAGTCATTTATGATTTAGGTAGCAGTGTTTTCAAGAAAGCAACTGTCGACACTATCATTTTGATACTTACACGAGATCAAAACCAAGATGAGCGAACAAGACAAGTTATAGAAGTTTATAAAAGAGATAAAAACAACAACCTTCAATCATTCAAAACCAAACAAAAACACTTTTATTCTGATTTTTCAAATAGATTTATATTACGTGTTGATGATCGAATTGGTGAAATCATATCTAAATGCAAAATTTTAAGTATTTCGTTAGGAGAGATCTATCATGGATTCAATGGAATCAATCCTGGCAACATAAGACATAAAGTTGTTGTTGATAAGAAAATTGATGAAAGATACAGAAAAGTTATTGATGGTAAAAACATAAAAAGATACAGAATCCATTGGGAAGGTGATTGGGTTCTCTATGATAGAAATATTTTAGAAAGAGCTCGAAGGGAGGAGATATTTTTAGCTAAACCCAAGTTGATGCTACAAAAAATAGGTAATAGTTTAGTAGCAGCACTTGACGATCAGCAATTGTATGCTCTCATTAACACTACAATTCTATTAAGACAAAAAGGTGATTATGAACCCAAGTTTATTTTGGGCCTTTTGAATTCAAATCTACTAAACTTTTTCTACAAACAAGAGTTTGTCGGTGTTCAAATAAAAACTGAATTTTTACACGTGTTGCCTATCAGACAAATTGATTTTAATAATCCTGATTACACAGCAAAGCACGACCAAATGGTAACTCTTGTCGAGCGTATGCTGGAGTTGCATAAGAAGGTTTCAAAGATAAAGAATCCTGATGAGAAGACGCGAATTCAACGGCAGATTGATTCCACCGATTCCGAAATCGACAAACTCGTTTATGAATTGTATGGCCTAACCGACGAAGAAATAAGAATCGTTGAAGAAGGGTAATTACCCGCTAAGGGCTTGAACAACAGTAAGGTTTTCATTCAGACCGACCCGAAAAAGGCAGGTGGAAATTGTATGATGACAATAAAATCCGCTCAATAATCTACAAAATGCAAGCGGACTTACTAAAGTGGCTCGAGTCATACAAACCCGATTTAATTAGGTGCGGGCTACAGGCTTCCGATAAAAATGTTGAATCAAAAGAGATTAAGCGGGGAATTGCAAATAGCCTTGAAAACGAAATCGGTTTGAGCCGCCGTGTTATTGCTTATTTCTCAAATCCATACCAAAAGCATTTAGCAGACCGCCTTACGGCGGAAATCGAAAAAGTAAATGACATCGGAAGCTTTGACGCAAGGCAAAAAAACATCACTATATATTATCTACCAACTATTCTTGAGATAAACAGTGCTTTAGATGATTGCTTGGCAGCTATACCTTGCCAGCAAGCAAAATCGCTAACAGGCCATTCCGGCGGCACGACGGGCGACACAACCCAAGTAACACCGGAAATTAATGAAAATAAGAGTGTGAAAGAGAAGCAGGAAGGAATACTTGAACCCAAACCGCCTGAGATTCTTCAAAAAATCTTGTGGGTACTGAAGTATGGCAGAAGATATTGGTGGCTTATACTATTGGCCATATTCATATTACTAATATCGTCAGGGTTTATTTTTAAAATCTTCACTCTTCCAAAATTCAACCTCCCCAGTAAGGAACATCAAAACATAGAGTCTAAAACAAGTGGCGATTCTTCCCCTGCAATTAACAACGTGGCAGGGCCTAACAGCCATATAACGAATGTAGTAAATTATGTTTCCCCGCCCGAAAACAAAACCATAAAAGAACGACAAGAAGCAAACACGCCGGCTGATTACAAAAAAACTTCACCGTCCAACCAATCCAAAATCATCGACCCTAATCGTAATAGTCCCTAAAAACCAAAAATTCTCTGCGTTCTCGGCGCAGAAAGAGCAGAAAATTGTAGATTTTGCTGGATAGATGAATACCCTTACAGGGTCAAAGACCCTGATTTTAGTGGGCAGGGGCGGGCGTTAAAATAAACAAAATCAAAGGGCTGATGGTTATTTGCCTCAGCCCTTTGTTTTTAGCGTAAAGTGGTCGAATATTTGGTCGAATAAAAAGTTGACAACCGCCGCCGGCGGTGCTAATCTTAGAAAAAACCAGAAATTATTAAGTAAGGGCTGTTTTAAGGATGAAAAACCTTCTTTTAGGGAGATAAAAAGATGCAAGCCTACAAAAAATTTCCCGTCACTTTCATTATCGTCTGTTTTGTAAGTTTTGCCGCCGTCTGCATTGCTAAGGAAGCAGCCGCCCCGGCCTTTCCCTACATTGCCGAGATAATCAGCGATAACGTCAACGTTCGTTCCGGCCCGGGCACAAATTATTACCGTTGCGGCAATTTGAACACCGGCGCAAAGGTCAGGGTGGTCTCCAGCAAATTCAGCTGGTCGCAGATTGTCCCGCCGGAGGGCAATTTCTCCTGGATTTCAAAACAGTTCGTCAGCGTTGACGCTGCGGACCCCACTGTCGGCACGGTCACCGGCGACGGCATTCGAGTCTATGCCGGCTCGCCCGACAGGGAGCCGATTCATTCGGAGATTCCACAGTTAAAGCTCAACACTAATGACAAAGTTGCGCTGATTGGCGCAGAGGTAAGTGATTACTATAAAATTGTTCCGCCCGCCGGCGCTTATCTGTGGGTAAGCACCAGTTACCTTAAGCCGCTCGGAGCGGTCAGCGCGGTCGTCCCGCCCACTCCGGCTGTCGAAATACCGGCGCAAATCGTGCAGCCCTCCGCACCTTCGCAAGCTCCTGTTGACACCTCGCTTGAGGCAACGAAGCTGAAGGAATATTACAACCTGCAGAAACAAATCGAGGCGGAGCGGGCCAAACCTATGGAGCAGCAGAATTATACAGCCATAAAAAAATCGCTTCTTGAGCTGGCCGGCCGAAAAGACGCCGGCAAAGCAGCCCGCTATGCGGCCTTTGCCGTCGGGCAGGTAGAACGCTGTGAGCTGGCGCTGTCAGTGGGCGAGCAGCTTAAGGTTCAGGACGAACAGTTGACGAAAATTCAGCAGCAGATAGAAAATGCCCGTATCGATAAATTAGCCAACATCAAGGAAATGGGCAGATTTGCGGTTATGGGTCAGTTCCAGACGTCAAATGTTTATGGAACGGCGGCCGAGCAGCCCGTTCGTTACCGCATTATCGACGACTCAGGCAAAACAGTCTGTTATGCCGTGGCGGCAGACCCTGTGGCTGGAACAGACCTGAGTAAGTTTGTCGGGCAAAAGGTAGGCCTGACAGGGACAATTGAGCCGCACCTGCAAACCAAAGGCGCGTTAGTAAGATTTACCGCAATCGAAGAGTTGAAATAACTGAACTTTTAAGACAGGCCGCCCTGTTGAGTTAATATTTTTATTACGGCAGTATAAGCGGACACCAAATCAGCTTTTGGTGTTCGCTTTTTTTATCGCCACCTATAGTCATCGATTCTTTCAAGACAGGTCTTGTCATCAAGAACACCAATCGTAATTATGGCGAAAGTAAAGACCTTTGTATCAGGTTCGAGATGACCACCTAAGGCCCTTTTGTCGTCCGAGAGTGTGATGTGTGCATGCACCCGCCCATTTACGATATAGCCATTAACGCTAAGCAGGTCGCTTGGCACAGCTTCTTTTACGAAGGTTCCGCCAGGCGGAAATGTCGCATTATTAACAACGTGGACATTGTGCTGCGTCAGCGAGCCGATACCGCTTATGATTACCGCGTTTTTGATTTTTTCTTTTTCAACGGCTTTTTGCAGACCCGCCAGCAACTCGGTGCCGTTTTTCAGACGAACGATAACAATATGGCTGAAATCGCTATTAATTGTGTAAACATCAGGAGCGGGGGCATCAGGTCGGTCCTTTGATGCTGCTGCAGGACAACTGCCGACTTGGACAGCGCAGCCCGACGAACAGGCAACAAACATTATAAGCAATAGAGTAAATGTCATTCTCATAACGGCCTCCTGTATCATATAACACAAAATTATCGGCTTTTAACAGGAATATCGCCGGTAGCTGAAAAAGTCAATAAACTTTTGCAGACATCACTTAGTGGGGGTCGCCGAGAATGCGGAGGGAATCTTTGATTACAGGCAGGGTTTTGACTTCCACTTGCGGGTCGTAAACATTGCCGGTAACTTCCATCCGCACAACGCCGGTTCCGAGAACATCGGTGAGCGACTGCAAAACGGAAGGCTCGGCGGTGGCCAGACGCCTGCCGCGGGCTGTCAGCGTCAAATTGACATCCTGCGTCTGGAGGTCGATGCCGCCCGTGCCGTTAAAGGCAATGGCCTCGCCGGATAAATCGAACTTCTCGATGGATAAGCGGCTGCCCCTGATATATGAATCAACGAGCATTTGCTGGAACGCATAGTCGCCGGGCTCGGTCAGCTTTAATACCTGCAGTAGTTTTGCCAGCGGCGAGAGTTTGCCGACCCGCATATCGGTTATTTGCAGACGGCACCGGCCGATATTCGGCAGTTTTTCGCCGAGCTGGCCGGTGATGCTAATCGAACCGTTCATTTTACCGCTTGTGTGACTGCTTTCTTCCTGTTTCGGGTCAGCGAGAAACTGCTTTAAGTCAACATCTTCAAAACCAAGCTGCAGGATATAATCGGCCTGCTGCAGCGAATCCTGGGGCGGCTGCTTTATTTCGAGTTTGCCAACCAGTCTGCCGCCGTAGCAGTCTGCGACCAGCTCTTTCGTCTGCCAGCTTTGACGCTCGGGGACATAATAAAGACCCGTTCTGAGGTTGGTCAGGGATTTTCCCTTAATCTTAAAGCCGTCTGCAGCGATGGTAATGTCGCCTGATGAAGGTTGAAACCAGCCGTGCGGGGACGTGCCTTCGCTTCGGACTATCCGGCCGTTCATTTTTATACTCGGTGCATTCGGCATCGACGGCATATCGTAGGCGGGCGACGCAGTAATGTCCGTTAAAGTAAAGCTGTTTTCTGTAATCATCAGACGGCCGATGATGTCCTTCAGTGGATACGAGAACGGCACAAAATTGATGCTGTTTCCCAGGCAATCGACAATGACCTCGTAGTCCGGGCAGTCTTTGGCGCCGGTGCTGTTCAAATTTGCAGTGAGATTTATTTCCCCGGCCGGCTGCAGCTCTGAGATAATTTTAGCAGTCCCCGGCGGCAGAACAGAAATCAAATCCTCGTTCAGCTCGGCCTGTTCGGCGTTTAGCTGTAAGCAATAACCGGGCGGCTCATCATCCGTCCCGGGCTGGATTCGTCCCTTCAGTGAAACCGGACCCCGGCTGTATTGCCCTTTCAAATCTTCGATGCGTATCAGCTCCGGCGTCAGAACCGTCTTTGCAGAAATATCCGAGATAACCAGCGGAGACTGAATTACTTCGACCGGCCCTGCGGCCTCTTTTTGCTGCAGAACGGGGACCCTCAGGGATGTATTTCTGAACGAAATATCGGCAGTGTATGTCGTTGCATCCTGATTCTGCTTCGGTGTAAAAATCTTAATGTCGCCGTCGGCTGCACCGCTCATATCAAGTTTATCGTAGAACTGTCTTTGCTTTTCGGGCAGTGCGGCTGCTAATGTCGAATCCAGCGGAATGCTCTCTGCTGCAACGGAAATATCACATATCGGACGGTCCGTGCCGCAACCTGTCACCTTGCCGTTCAGCGTTATTTTACGCCGGTCATATTGCGAGATTACATCAGAGATAGTGACACTGTCCTGGGCGAACAGCAGACTGCCCGTGAGATTTTTTAACGGGTAGGGAAATTGCTGATAGGCCGCCTCGACATCTAACAGTTTGACAGCAAGGCTGCTTTCTTTGTCAGTTTGCGATTGTCGGCTGAAACGGTAGTCTATGGCCGCAAGGCCCGCCGGCGAAAAAGCCGACCATCTCTTTTTATCTCCTGTGCTTAAGGCATTATACAGGTCGCCGTCCAGCGCCATATTGCCGCTTGTTATCTGAATATCGTACTGCCAGAGCGGGCCGAAGCCTTTAGTGAAGCCGTTTATAGTCACCGCAACCTCGCCGTGCCTGCCGGACAAATTATTCAGCGATGCGCTTTGCTCGGTCAAATCTATCCAGCCGCTGAGGTGTTCTACTATATAGGGGAACTTGCGGTCGCAAATGGAAACATCCTTGCAGTAAACTTTGCCGCGAAGTGTTGTTTCGTTCAAGCGGTCGAAATTGCCGAAGACCTCAAGGTCAATATCAATTTTGCCGCTCGGACGGTATCGGCTGAAAAATCTTTCCGCGCCGTCAAAAAAGCCGGACTCGCCGAAAAACACAGGCTTCTGCCGTGCGAAGGCATCATCCTGCGGGATTTCTTTACCGACCAGGTCTTTTAGTTTGAGCTTTAGTGAAAAAGCATTTGTCCGGTTATAATTTAACTCGGCATCGAGCGCATTTATCGTCCAGCCCCGCCCGAACAGGGGAATTTCCGTCGATGAGAATCCGCCGGTAACGGTAAATCTGCCGGGCGGCTGCCAGAGGCCGCTCAGGGCGTTTCGGCCAACGGAGGGCTTCTTGGCCGTTGTTATATTAAAATTGTAGCTGCCCCGCTGTCCCATTGTCGGCACAACCGTTGCATAAACAGGCACCGCCATAACGGTAATTGTCTGTCCGTTTGAAAACCTGCTGTATTTGAATATTCCTCTTTCAAGATGAATAAACGGCATCTTCCCAGCTCCGCCGCTGGGCGGCTTGATTTTAAGGCCGCTGATATTCCACCGTCTGGCGTCCGAATCGTATCGGGCGTTAAAAGTAAAATCGCTGATGCTTATATTCTTCAGTCTCGGCCGCAGCCGCAGCAGGCTGACCAGCCCGAAACGCATATACGCCGTCTCGGCCTCCAGTATCGTGTCCCCGGGACCCTGCTTTTGATAGGGCCTGATGACGAGCTTCCTGATAATGACCGAGCCGTTGAGATTGTAATCAATCGACTCGAAATCAAATGCCGCACCGGTCATCTCCGTAATCTGCCCTATCGTCAGATGGAGCAGGATTCGGCCTGTCAGAACGAAAACAGCGCACACAATGGCAAGCAGAAGCAAACCTGTGACAAATCTGCGCAGCAGGACTTTGCGTCTGCCTATCGCCTCGACATATTTATCTAAATCTATCGGCATCCCGTTATGCTGAAAAAATTAAAGCTCAACTTGTGGCCTGGCCATACGCTTTGTATGAAGCATCATACCGGAGATTGTCATTGCAATGGGGCCTTGTTTATTGCTTTATCGGCAATATCCCGGCGGTAGTATGCCCCCTCGAACTTTATCCTGCCGACAGCATTGTATGCCGTTTTCTTTGCCTCGGCGATGGTCTGCCCCAGCGCCGTCACGCCTAAGACCCTGCCGCCGGACGTGACAATGTCACCGTCCTTTATAGCGGTGCCGGCGTGAAAGACAACGACATTATCTATGCCCTCGGCTTCCTGCAGGCCGGTTATCTTTTTGCCCTTTTCGTAATTGCCCGGGTAGCCGCCTGAAGCCATCACTACGCAGACCGCAGGCCGTTCGTCCCATTCGAGCGTCACCTCGTCCAGTGTGCCGTCACAGACCGCCAGGCATACCTCTAATAAATCGCTCTTGAGCCGCATCAGAATCGGCTGGGTCTCAGGGTCGCCGAAGCGAACGTTGAATTCGAGCACCCTCGGCCCGCCGGCCGTAAGCATAAGCCCCGCATATAACACGCCTTTATACGGTGTCCCGTTGCGGTTCATACCATCTACGACCGGCACGAGAATTTCACGTGCGATTCTGTCCATCATCTCCTCGGTAACCACCGGCGCAGGGCTATACGCTCCCATCCCGCCGGTGTTCGGCCCGGTGTCACCGTCTCCGATTGCCTTATGGTCCTGCGATGATTCCATTACGTAAATGTTTTTGCCGTCAACGAATGCAAGTATCGAGGCCTCTTCGCCGAGCAGCTTGTCCTCGACGATGATTCTGTCGCCAGCAGTGCCGAATATCCGCCCGCACATTATCTTCTCTGCCGCCAGGATACCGTCGGACGGCTCGTCACAAACAAATACGCCTTTGCCCGCCGCAAGCCCCGCCGCTTTTACCACCAGCGCCTCGTCCCTCGTTGCGATATACGCCTTGGCATCATCGAACCGCTCGAAGATTCTTCCCTCGGCGGTGGAGATGGCCGCAGAGCGCATCAACTGTTTTGCAAACGCCTTGTCCGCTTCGAGCTGCGCTGCGCCTGCGCCGGGACCGAATGCCTTTATGCCGGCCGCCTCGAACGCATCGACCGCCCCCGCTGCTAATGGGTCTTCCGGCCCGACTATCGCCAGTCCGACTTTGTTTTCCTTCGCAAAATCAACCAGCTTTTTGGTGTCCGTCGCACTTATAGGGACATTCTGGCCGCATTGGGCTGTGCCGGCATTGCCCGGCGCAATGTAAAGCTTGCTCAGCTCCTTTGATTGGGCCAATTTCCACGCAATCGCATGTTCACGTCCGCCGCTTCCGATTAAAAGTACCTTCATTAAGCTAACCTCAAGGATTAACTACTCAACCATTTTTTGTTTTTTGCTGTGTGTTAAATTATTGCAATCTGCCGCCAAAGGCAAGAAAAAACGCCTGACATCACCCATCCCTGCCGCCTGTTTACTTTGGCTCTGCTACAGAGGATACTGTTTCTAAATCTTGCCCATTTTGCCGATTTGCCAAAATATCTTACCTGCCTTATCGGACTAAAGCCCAAAAAAAACTTTATTTTTGCTTAACTTGAGCAATCTACAGCGAGGCCGCAACCCCTTACCCCCTGATTTTAAGCAGCTTTTCTGCAATTTTACCCGCCGCATCCTTTTTGGCAATCCGTCTGCACGCTTCAGCCATTTGCTGCCGCTTTTTGTCATCTCTCATCAACATCTCCAATTCCCGCCACAACCGGTCTGACCGTTCTTTTTCGTTTCCGCCTTTTGGCGAGACTCCGCCAAAGGCGAGCGGCGAATCATCGACTATAACTGCGGCGCCGGCTTCAACGAGTCTTTCTGCATTCAGATATTGGTGCCGGTCTTTATGGTATGGGTAGGGTATGCAAATACTTGGTGTTTCTGCTGTTACGTATTCAGCCACGCTGACCGCCCCGCTTCTGCCGACCACCAAATCCGCGGCAGCCAACAGGTTCGGCATATCATCAAAGTAGCCTAAAACAGTGTGCTTTATCCGCACGTCTGCGTACTTTTCCTGCACATTTTTTAAGTTATCTAAGCCGGTCAGGTGCACTATCTGCCAGTTATGAGCAAAGGCATCAAGCTTATCAAGCATTGAGCAAATGGCCGTGTTAATATTTTCGGCTCCGCTTGATGCGCCGGTTATGAGCAGAATCCTCTTATTTTCATCAAGGCCTAATTGCTCTATTGCCTTACCCGGCTGTGGGTTAGCAAAGCCGCTCCGCAGCGGGCAGCCGACAACGCTTATTGCGGCCTTCGCCTTTGCGAAGTATTTCGCGGTATTCTCGAACTGCACTAAAATCTCATCCGCCCAGCGTCCTATTAACCTGTTTGCCTTGCCCGGCACAGAATCTGTATTCAATAGAACAACAGGCACTTTTAATCTGTGTGCTGCGAAACAGACCGGAGCGGCAACAAAGCCACCAATACCGATGACGACGGCTTCTTTTTTGCTTTCAGCGATTATTGTTTTAGCGGTTCGGCAGCTTTTGAAAAAACAGAGGCAGAAGTCGAGCATTTTAAGGGGTTTGGGAGAAAATCCTTTAGCCGAAAGCTGGGTATATTCGAAATTCGTTTTTGACAGGATGTGTGCATCGATATTTCGGTTGCTGACAAAGAAATGTATCTTCGAGTCGCTTTGCAGCTTAACGATTTGCTCTGCTATAGCGACAGCCGGGTAGATATGGCCGCCCGTTCCACCGCCGGCGAAGAAAAAGCTCTTGCTACTCATCGTTTTGCCTCCGTGCATTATAGACATTGGAAGTTTGGCCAAATTCAGCGGTAAATGCAAGCTTTTTTTCACCGCAGAGATTTTGAACTGGAAATTATCCGGAATTTTGGAAAAATTGAGATTTTTTGGAGTTTTTTTCCCGGGGGATGTGGGTTTTTGGAGTAAAAATGGGGGTTGATATGTCAAATTGTGGTGATTAGGCAAAATGGGTAAGAAAAAAGTGTGAAAAAACGTTGCAAAATGTTCAAGAATTTACAAAAACGATATGAAAAATATATAAAACGATATGCGAACAGAGTAAAAATTATATAAAACCATACATTACTGTCCGGTCATAAGTTGAACAAGGATAATTGGTTACAATTTCGAAAATTTTGTTTTTGCATAGAAATTTCCGTAAGTGCTTGTTTTAACTGTACTTTCTCGAA
>Ga0315289_10002242_pt1 | contig 29815 bp, 23 predicted proteins | sample YL17G11_40_MG_FD_203452 | JGI IMG/M metagenome (GOLD analysis project Ga0315289, IMG submission 203452) | Sediment microbial communities from Yellowstone Lake, YNP, Wyoming, USA - YL17G11_40 | ecosystem: Environmental > Aquatic > Freshwater > Lake > Sediment | place: USA: Wyoming | collected... | reverse complement strand
GAAGTTCACCATTGAGCGTGTGCACCGGCATCGGATCGAAACCGTCATCCTGTCGTTGGAGCCTCTGGCAAGCCATGAATAGCGCGGGTTCCATCCTGTTGATCGTCCTGATGGTTCTGGCCGCCGGTCTTTTTGCCGGCTCCGAGACAGGAATCTACCGGCTCAGCCGGCTGCGGCTGCGGCTGGGCGTCGAAAGAGGCAAATGGCCGGCCATCCTGCTGGCCGACGTAATGCAGGATAGCTCGGGCCTGCTGCTGTCGCTGCTGGTGGGGACAAACGTCGCGCATTATGTGGCGACCAGCCTCATCACCGGGTTGTTTCTCGGCATCGTGGCCTCCGAACGCGCCGCGGAGCTCTATGCGATGGCCGTAGCGGCCCCCCTGCTCTTCGTCTTCTCCGAGCTGATTCCCAAAAATGTCTTTCTGCATCGGGCCAATCTCCTGACCTCCCTGGTGGCGCCGTTGCTGTATGCGAGCCACAAGGTCTTCACCCGGTGCGGGGCAGTGCCGCTGCTGAAGCTAACGTCGCGTCTTTTCGCGCGGCTTCTCGGCTCGTCCGTTTCTCCCAAAGCTCTGATCGTCTCCAGCCAGAGTCATCAGGTCAGAGCGATCCTGCGCGACACCCAGGAGGAGGGGATTCTCAGCGACGTGCAAACGCAAATGGTCGACCGCATCGCCAATATCCCCGGCGTTCGGCTGAGCACGGTAATGGTCCCCCTGAACCTGGTCCACGCCGTGGAGATGCGTGCCGACCGGACGGTATTGCTGAAGGAATTGGAGAAGCACGCCTGGACGCGGCTGCTGGTGTGGGAGAATACTCCTTTCGAGGTCGTCGGCTTCATCAACGTCTATGATGTCCTCGGTACGGGCGAGGAATTCACAGGTCTTCAGAAATTCCTCTTGCCGCTGCGGAGCCTGGACGGCGATACTTCGATCACGGAAGCCATCAACATCATGCGCCGCGAGCAGTTGCGAATCGTGCTGGTGACGCGACAGCGCGGCCGACGCGAGGTGCCGATGGGGATCGTCACGATGAAAGATCTGGTTGAGGAGCTTTTAGGTGAGTTGGCCGAGTGGTAAACACAGGAAGAAGGTGAGAAGCGCAGAAGGTGAGAAGGTACGTGGTGAGAAAGGCGCCGGGGCGTTCCGACCTTCTTCCGTTCGCACCTTCTTACCTTCCGCCGTCGTGCGACCGCTCGCCATTATCGTGGTTCTCGTGCTCGCGGCCGCCCTGCTGGCCAATAGCATGACGAAGGAGGTCAGCCGGGATGAGCAGATGTACTGCACGGCCGGCGTCCTCCTCGGGCAAGGCCAGATGATTTACCGGGACTTCTCCTATCCCTCGCAACTGCCCTACCACCCGCTCCTGTTGGCGATCCTCTACCGAGGCCTCGGCACGACGCACTACCTGCTCGCCGGCAGGCTCGTCTCTGTCCTGTGCGACATCCTCGTCGTGATCTTCATTCTCCTGATCTATCGATTCATCTTCGGCCCTGATCGGCGCGCCGGATTACTGCTCGGTGTGGCGGCCGCCGTTCTGTACGTCTTCAATCCGCTCGTGGATTACGCCGCCGGATACGCGTGGAATCACGATGTGGTGATCCTGTGTGTCATCGCGTCGTTCTGGCTATTCGTGACAACAGACTTCCAGCAGGGATCTCGTTTCTGGCGCATGGGTGCCGTCGGGGCCCTGCTGACTTTCGCGACGTGCATGCGAGTGACCACCGTCTTGATCGAGCTGCTGTTCCTGGCGGCGATACTCTTCATCGCCGGTGGGTCTGTGCGCCATCGGATCCGGACCGCCCTGCCCTTCTGTGCCGCGGCACTGATCGTTGCGCTTTGGCCCCTTTGGGTGATCGCGCAGGCACCGCGGGCCTTCTGGCTCAATTTTGTGCAGATTCCTACCCTTTACGGCCGCTGGTTGCACGAGATCGGAAGAACGTTTGGCAAGGCGACCCTCACCGTGGATGCTCTGACACAGCCGGGATACGTTGCGCTACTCGTTATGGGTGTTTATCTCGTCGGCATCGTGTGGCGGCAGAGGTCGAGATTGGACCGGATGGAAAGACAAAAAGCCGTTGTGGCCGCCCTGCTGCCGCTTTGGTTTTTCATGATCGCCTACATCCCACCGACCATGTGGCACCAATATCTGGCCATGCCGGTGCCATTCATCGCCGTCGCTCTGGCTTATCCGTCAGTCGCGCTGCGGCGGCACGCCGAGGAATCCGGGGACAAACGCCGGTACAGGCTGACGTGCGGGCTCATGGGGGCCGCCGCAATCGTCGCCGTCCTGGCCTACCCCGTCGTATGGTACCGCTGTCTGTTTCTCGCCGTCCCAGAGAGATGGACGCCCATAGAATTTCACAGGGTATCTGTGAAGATCGGAGCCGACCTCAGAGAACCGGGGCCGGTCTTGACGTTAGGACCGCTGCACGCCCTCGAAGGCGGCCGGGACATCTACCCGGAGCTCTCCTGCGGCTCGGTTGTCTATCGGGTCGCGGACCGTATGGCCGCACAGGAGCGACAAATCACCCATGCGATCGGCCCTGAAACGCTCGATGAGATGGTACGCACCCATCCTCCCGCCGGCATTATCGTCGGTGTCGAGCCATCGTATTTCGCCTCTCTTGAGGAGCCGTTGCGAAAGCTGGCCCCGCCTGACTGCGTTCGGGACACGTACGGCGACACACTCCAGGTATACCATCGCCGTTAGCACGAGAGACGAAATCGGATCACTTGCCGCTGCCGGCGTGGTCGTCAATGATCGCCTTGGCGATGTTGTTGATGGCGTCGCGACTGAGACCCTTGGGGCCATTGGAAAGGATGGAGAAAAGGTAGGGACCTGTGTCCGTGAGGCAGACGCCGGACAGGGCCCTGACGCCGCTGATGTAGCCGGTTTTGGCGTGGATCTTGCCCCGGTATTTGGCCTCATTGAAGTACTTGTCGATCGTACCCTCTTCCCCTGCCACCGCCAGGGACGCCTGGAAAAGCTCCCAGTTCTGGCTTCGATACAAATCGAGGAGGATCTTCGAAAGGGCGTATGTGGTCAATCGATTTTGGCGGCTGAGGCCGCTGCCGTCGTCGATGACGAACTCCTCCGAGGGAATGCCCAGCTCGGTCAGATACTTGGCGATCAGCTCCCGGCCCCCGGTCCAGCCGCCATTTTTCCGATCCGGTTTGCTGTGGGCGTCGATCGTTTTGAGCAGCGCCTCCGCCGCAAGCCCGAGGCTGTCCGTATTGGCGCGGCGGACACAATCGACGAGCGGCGTCGTGAACTCGACGAGCGGCTTGAAGCCGGCCTCCACGTTGACCGCCTTCTCGATGAGCCGGCCCTTGGGCGTAATGCCGGCCCGGGCGAGATTCTCCGCCAGACAGAAGCCGAAGAACGCCGCCGGTTGCTCGATCGCCACGCGGAAGGGACCCTCCCGGTTCTTGCACCTCCCGAAAAGGGTGATCTTGTTCGGCTGCTGGGTCCGGTGCGAACCGATGGCGCTATCACCGTCGGTCACCGGCTCTACCTCATTGAGGATCTGTACGAAGGCGGTTCTCGGCTCGATACTGACCGCCACGCTGTTGCCCTGGTTGCTGGCCGTCACCTTGATGCAGTTCTCATTGTAGTTCAGGCCGCACACCTCGCAGGCGTACCACTTGTTGTAGTCCTTGGCCGGCCAGCTTGGGTGAACCCGCTGGTCGTCGAACACCGTCGTGTCAATAACGACATCGTTGACCTCGGTAACGCCCTGCTCGCGCAAGGCCTGCACGATTTTCTCGAAGATCCAGCCGGGCGGCCGATCATACCTGTCATCCGTGCTCTTGTCGCCCAGGAGCGGATCACCGCTGCCGATCACAACGAGCGCGCCGTTCTGCCGGCCGACCCTCGTCCGGTACTGGAAGTCCGCGCCGAGGTATTTCAGCGCGGCCGCCGTGGTCACGACCTTCATGTTGGAGGCCGGCATCAGCGGCTTATGGGCATTGTGACTGTAGACAACCGTGCCCGAGTTCGGCTCGACGATCTGGATCGAATAGGCGTCGGCGTCCTGTTGCGATCCGACCGCCTTGACCAGCCGCTGGGTCAGTCCGCCCAGACTGACGCCGCAAAAACACACACTCAGGAAAACGACCCCCGCCTGCCTTCTGGTGAGAAAATGCATATCCTGAAATAGACCTCATTGTAATGGATGAAGGATTATTGATGATTGACTATTGGGGAGAAGGCGCGGACTTCCTCTTCCATCATCCATTGTCAATAATCCTTTATCAATTCCTCAACGCCGCCTTGATCTGCGCGATGGTTACTCCGAGAGTCGCCTTGGCGATCGGATCGAGTTCTGCCTGGCTGCCGGCAAAATGGTACGTGCGGTGGGTGTGGAGGATGCTCGCGCCCGGCGCCAGCGCCGCCGCGGGCGACGAAGTCTCCAATTCGTAGAACGGGCCGAGCGGCTTGCCGCCGGGCGAGGTCGGCCCATCGTTGTAGGAGTTGACCACGTCGCCGCGATACGGCTGGTCCTGAATCTGCCACATCGAATTGACGTAGTCCACGACGCCTTCGGGCTTATTGTATTGCACGATCGTCAGTACGCCGTTGACGGCATCATAGCTGCCCAGCACCGTCTTGGCGCGCTTGGGCGACAGGCCGATCTTACTGCGATACTTGCCGTCTCCACTGAAGAACAGAACGCCGTCTTTGGCCACCAAGCGATCGGCCGGCACCTTCCCGAAGTAGGTGTCGTTGACGATGGGTCCCAGTTGCTCTTCCGGACCGGCCACAAATGGGACGACGATCGTGATCTCGGGCGACGGGTTGAACATGCCCAGGATCCAAATCGACAGCAGGCCGGTCTCCTTCTTCCAGGGCTCCTTGCCGAGGTTCACCACCTTATTGTTCGATTCGTAGGCCACCATTTTGACGTCCACGCCGGCGGTGGCGTTCAATAGCTTGAGGGCCGCCTCCTGCCCCAGGACACGGACCTCCCGCTCGGCGCGGAGGTCGAACACCGTGCCGGAGTAGTTCTTGAGTTGCATGGTCTTGCGCAGCACCGCCGCCCGGCCGGACTTGGACACCAGTTCCCAAGCCTCTGTATCGACCGGCGCCGGCGTATACCAGTGCTCCAGATCGAAGGGAACGCCCTTGTCGAAAAAGACGGAGAATTGGCCGCCCTCGGGGCCCAGCCAAAAGCGGTCCTCGCCGCCGTAGGCATTCATGTGCAGGACGGGCTTGTCCGCCGCCACCAGCTCACGATTGATCCAGCCGAAGCTGTAGCCGTTCGGGCCGGCCGCAGTGCTCGTCATCACCCGTCCTTGCATTTTGGGCAGCACGGCCACCCGGCCCTGCCCGGACTGGTCCATCAGGATCACGACATCCGTGTGCTTTTGCAGAAACGCCACGTCATCGTTGAAAGCCTGTTTTCCCGTTGTTTGTGGGCCGGCCGTCGCACAACCGGCCAGCGCTGTCACGATCACCCCAAGCGTAATTGCCCTCGAACCCATTCCAAGTCTCCTTACGGTCGTCGGCTGTTGGTCGGGCCTGCAAACACGATACGTCGCGTTTGGAAACCCAGTCACTAACCCTGAGCTCCTGACAATCAGCGGTTAACATAGCCCATCATCTCTCAATTGGCAAGTCCTCGCGTCACCGATTTAAGCAGCCTAGCTGGCACGATAGGCTTGGGCGATTGCCACCCCTGTTTCGTCTGGTTTTTGCTTGACCTTGCCGCTTCGGTCGTTTATCAATCAAGGTTTATTTTCAGTGCTGGATTCGCTCTCAGCGAAGTCGAACTGGGAAGGTGACCTTGTGGATGAGCAGCGTGTACGAGTTGGGTTGGTCGGATTCGGCACCGTCGGGACCGGCGTCGCCAAGCTGATCTGCGAAGACGGCGGCGCCATCGCCTCCAAGATGGGCGTGCGGCTGGAGCTGGCCTGCGTGGTCGACGTGGACACGCAGAGGCCGCGTCCTGTGCAGTTGCCCGACGGCGTGCTGACCAACGATTTGAACCGGCTTCTGGGAGATCCCGGTATCACGGTAGGCATCGAGCTGGTCGGCGGCACGGGCATTGCCAAGGAAATTCAGCTCAAAATGCTGCGCGCGGGCAAGGACGTGGTGACGGCCAACAAGGCCCTGCTGGCGGTGCACGGGGGCGAATTGTACCGGGTCGCCCATGAGAACGGCCGGTGTATCGCGTTCGAGGCCAGTTGCGCGGGCGGGATTCCCATCATTGGGGCCCTCCGCACGGGGCTGGCCGCCAATACGCTGACGGGCATGTACGGCATCGTCAACGGCACGTGCAACTACATCCTCTCCAATATGAGCACGAAGGATGAGGCTTTTTCCGCCGCTTTGGCCAAAGCCCAGAAGCGCGGCTACGCCGAGGCGGACCCGACCCTGGATATCTCCGGGGGCGACAGCGCCCACAAGCTGGCGATCCTGGCCTCCATCGCCTTCGGCTACGAGATCCACCTGGAGGACATCTATGTCCAAGGGCTGGACGGCATCGCGCGGGAGGATATCCGCTACGGGCGTGAGATGGGCTACTGCCTCAAGCTGCTGGCCATCGGGCTGAGGAACCCGCAAGACAAGATCTCGTTGCGGGTCCATCCGTCGTTCATCGCGGCCGATTCCTGGCTGGCGCGCGTGGACGGCTCCTTCAACGCGATCAGCGTGTTCGGCAACGCGGTGGGCGAAACCTTCTACTATGGGCGAGGGGCCGGCATGATGCCCACGGCCAGCGCCGTCGTCGCGGATCTGATCGACGTAGCCTTGGGCAATTCGCGGACGACCTTCGAGAGCCTGCACCTGCGGCCGCGGGACGAGGTCACGCCGCTGCTGGAAAGGATCGATGATTCCGTAAGCCGGTTCTACGTTCGCGTGATGGCCAAGGACAAGCCGGGCGTGGTCGCCCGCTACGGCAAGGTTCTCGGCGACCACGAGATCAGCATCTCGGGCGTTCTCCAGCACGAGGGGTCGGGCCCTTCCAACACGGTGCCCGTGGTGATCACCACGCACAAGACGCAGGAAAAGAACATGCGGGAGGCCCTGGCGGAATTGACGCGCACGGATGTCATCAGCGGCAAGCCCGTGTGCATACGAATTGTGGATATTCCGCAGGATAAGGACACGTAGGAGAATGGAATCCTGGAATGATGGAACACTGGGATGATGGGGCCTCCGCCCGTCCTCCCCAGTATTCCATCATTCCAGGATTCCATTGTTCCATTCGCTTATGGCCAAATACGTGATTATCGTTCCGGATGGTGCAGCGGACGAGCCGCTGGAAGAACTCGGGGGTAAGACGCCTCTCGAGGCGGCTGGGACTCCCAACCTGGACCGGATCAGCACGGAGGGCCGCTTGGGCCTCGTGCGGACGGTCCCGGAGGGCTTCGAGCCGGGCAGCGACGTCGCCCAAATGAGCCTCCTGGGATACGATCCGCACCGCTATTACAGTGGTCGGGCGTCCATCGAAGCCGCCGCCCGCGGCATTCGACTGGGAATGGAGGATTGGGTCTTCCGGTGCAACCTGGTCACCATCGCGGACGGATTGATGGTCGATCACAGCGCCGGACACATCTCCACGGAAGAGGCCGGCAGCCTGGTGGAGGAGTTGCAGTCGCACATTACGGATGAGCGAATTTCCCTGTATACGGGCGTCAGCTATCGGCACCTGCTGGTGTGCCGAGGCATGGACTTCGAGGTCCGCACGTATCCGCCTCACGACTACATCGGCAAACCGGTCGAGAAGATCCTGCCGCGCGGCAAGGGCGCGGACCTGCTGATCCAGTTGATGAACCAGTCCCAGCAACTGTTCGCCGGACACGATGTCAACCGGGTTCGGCAGGACCTCGGGGAAAACCAGGTCAGCTCGATCTGGCTCTGGGGCCAGGGCCAGCAGGCCCGCCTGGACAGCTTCCACAAACGCTACGGCCTGCGGGGCGCGGCAATCACGGCCGTGGACCTGGTCCGCGGTCTGGCCAAGCTGGTGGGATTTGACCTGATCGACGTGCCTGGCGCCACCGGCTTCATCGATACGAATTACGAAGGCAAAGGGCAGGCCGCCATCAAGGCGATCGAGGAGTACGACCTGGTTTTTGTCCATATCGAAGCCCCGGACGAGGCCGGCCATGAGGGCGACGCCGAGGCCAAGACCAAGGCCATCGAACAGGTGGACCGATACATCGTAGGTCCGGTGTTGCAGGCTCTTGAACGAGGCGAGAGCTGGCGGATCCTGGTTCTGCCGGACCACCCGACGCGGGTCCACGGCGGTGCCCATTCGGCCGCGCCCGTCCCCTTTGCGATGGCCGGGACGCAGGTGACCGGGGTCCTCCATTTGGGATTCAGCGAGGCGAACGCCGCCCAAACGGGGCTTCGCATCGAGAAGGGATGCGAGTTGATGGAGTATTTCTTGAAGAGCTAAGACAAAGGTTTCAAGTTTGAAGTGTTAAGTGATATGCGAGAATAATGGACAAGTGTCCGCTTTCCCAACTTCAGACTTCAAACTTGAAACTTCAAACTTGAGGTTCTTTTGAGGGCGACAAGACGACTATGGCGATTATTGTGCAGAAATTCGGGGGCACCTCGGTGGCGAACGCGGAGAAGATCCGCCGTGCCGCCCGACGGGTCATTGAGAGAAAGCAGGCGGGCTACCAAGTGGTCGTGGTGGCCTCGGCCCGCGGACAGCAGACTGATGAGTTGGTCCGGGATGCGCTGGAGCTCAATCCGAACCCTCCCAAACGCGAAATGGATCAATTGCTGAGTACCGGCGAGCAGCAGACCGTGTCGCTGTTCGCCATGGCGCTGGAGGCCATGGGCTATAAGGCGATCAGCTTCACCGGCGGCCAGATTCGCATGATGACCGACGGGGTGTATTCGAAAGCCCAGATCAAGAGCATCGACGCCGACTTCATTCGGCGCGAGCTGGATCAGGACCAGGTGGTGATCGTCGCCGGCTTCCAGGGCATCGACGAGTTCGGCAACATCACGACGCTGGGCCGGGGCGGCTCGGATACCAGTGCGGTGGCCCTGGCGGCGGCCTTGAAGGCCGAGGAATGCGAGGTCTTCACCGATGTCAACGGCGTGTACACCACGGACCCGAGAGTCTTCAAGAACGCCGTGATGCTCGACGAGATCAGTTACGATGAGATGCTGGAAATGGCCAGCCTGGGCGCGGGCGTGATGCACATTCGCTCCGTGGCGTTCGGCAAGCGTTATAACGTCAAGATTCGGGTGAGAAACAGCGGAAACGATAATCCGGGAACGATCATAACTCATGAGGTGCCGCAGATGGAAGGCGTGCTGGTATCCGGTGCGACAATACAAAAAGACATGGCGAAAATCGGCTTGATCGGGGTCCCCAACGTACCGGGGACGGCCGCGAAAGTATTCGCGCGTCTGGCGGAAGCCAAGGTGGTGGTAAACGATATCATTCAGACGGAAATCAGCCCCGAGAAGGCGAATCTCTCGTTCATGGTGGGCACGTCCGACGTGCAGACGGCCAAAGAGGTGGCGGAGGACTTGAAGGAGGAATTGCACTGCGAGAGCGTTTTCGTTCGGGACGACATCGCCTTAGTCTCCGTGGTGGGCGTGGGCATGCGGTCGCAGTACGGCGTGGCCGAGAAGATGTTTGGCGCGCTGGCCAAGGCGAAGGTCAACATCGATTCGATCACCACCAGCGAGATTCGCATCAGTTGTGCCGTAGGAAGGGACGAGGTGGAAAAAGCGCTGGAGGCGGTGTGTCTGGCGTTCGAGCTGGACAAGCCCGCCCGGCAGCGCAAGCCGGTCTGACAGGCAAGGAGCCTTGGTCGGTGGCGCGCAGACGAAAGAGGAATCGGGCGCTCAGCAGACGTACACGAGCCGTCGTGGTCGGCATCAGCGTGATCGCGACGGCTCTTCTTGTTTGGCTCGACCGAAACGGGATTTCGCTGCCGGGGTCGGGACCCGCTACGTCACGTCAGCAGACACTCGCGACGGACATGGACCGCTACCATGGCCAGAGATTCCCTGTCGTCAAGGTCGTCGATGGCGATACGCTTCATCTGGGCACGCCGGACCTCGGCGGCGACTCGACCAAGGTCCGGCTGTTGGGAATTGATGCGCCGGAAATGGGCTCGAACCGAAGCGCACGAATGTACTTCGCCGAGGAAGCCACGGCGTTTGCCAAACGCCTAGCTCTCGGCAAAGAAGTGCGTGTCTATCTCGACGAGCGTGCGGGAAGCCGGGATCGTTACCAAAGACTGCTGGCATACATCGAGTTGCCGGATGGGAAGTTCCTCAATGAAGAGCTGCTCTCGGAAGGCTACGTCTACGCCGACCGGCGCTTCAAGCACAGCTACTACCGGAAGTACCTGCAATTGGAGGCCGGCGCTCGCTCGCTGAGGAAAGGACTGTGGAAAAACGTCACGCCGGAGCAGATGCCGCCGTGGCTGCAGAAGCAGTTCAAGAAGCAATCATCAATCCTCCCCGGTCAGAGCCTACAGGTTGTACTCTCTGATTTTGCGATAGAGCGTTCGCTCGCCGATCCCGAGAATTTTGGCGGCCTTCTCGCGGTTGCCCTGCGTCCGGGCCAGCGTGTCGGCGATGGCCTTCCTTTCCAACTCATTCAGCGAAACACCGGCCAGACTCGCCGGTGAGGCGCTGGTTCCCGGTAGTTGTCGGCGGGGCGAGATCTCCGGGGGGAGATCCGGGACGTCGATTCTGGGCCGGTCGCACATCACGACCATCGTCCGGATCGAATTCTTGAGTTGGCGGATGTTGCCCGGCCATTCGTAGCCGACGAGAATGTTCATGGCGGCTTCGGTAATGCCCGTGACCTTCGATCCGGTGTCCTCGACCGCCTCGCGCAGGAAGTGCTCGGCGAGAATCGGGATATCCTCGGGTCTCTCCCGCAAGGGCGGCAGCACGAGGTTCACGCCGCGAATCCGGAAATACAGGTCCTGCCGAAAGGTGTTTCGCTCGATGAGCTTCGTCAGGTTGTGGTTGGTGGCGCTGATGACGCGCACGTCCACGACGGTCGCCTTATTGGAGCCGACCGGCGTGACGACGCCGTCCTCGAGCACGCGGAGCAATTTCGCCTGCATCGTCAGCGGCATGTCGCCAATCTCATCGAGGAAGAGCGTTCCTTTGTCCGCGATCTCGAACAGACCTTTGCGATCCGTGTTGGCGCCCGTGAACGCGCCTTTGACATGCCCGAACAATTCGCTCTCCAGAAGGGTCTCCGTCAGCCCGGCGCAGTTGACCGGCTTGAAAGGCTTATCGCGTCGCAGGGAGTTATGGTGAATCGCCCGCGCCAAGAGCTCTTTACCGGTGCCGGAAGGACCCTCGATCAGAACGGAGATGTTGGTCGGGGCGATGCGACGGATGACCTCGAAGATGCCCTGCATCGAAGGACTGATGCCCTTGATGCCCTCGAACACCAGGGATTCCTGCTCCGGTTCGGTGCGGGCCTGGCGGGAGCAGGCCGCTTCGACGAGGGTCCGCAGTTGGTCGATGTCGAGCGGCTTGACGAGATAATCGAAAGCCCCCTGCCGCAGGGCTTCTTTGCAGTTGTCGATGGTCGCATAGGCGGTGATCAGAATCACTTCCGTGCCGTTGCCGCTGCGTTTCGCCTCGCGGAGCACATCCAACCCATCGACCTGCCCCTCCAGTTTCAGGTCCGTGACAACGACGTGGACGCGCTGATTGCGCAAGACCTCAATGGCATGCTCGCCCGTATAGACCGCGAGGGCCTCCACGGACAGCTTGCCGAGGGCCTCCACCATGCCATCGGCGTGGTCCCGCTCGTCGTCCACCACGAGGACGACCGGTTTCTGCTCTGTCCAACGATTGCTCAAGACCCCACCCACATATTCTCTTCAAGGCCACGCTTCCGGACCGGAGAGCTCGCCCTGTCGATCGCGTGCAGCGCTCGACGCTCCCTGCTCCGACCACACTTTCCATGCGCAGGCTATTCTACGCCGGACTCCCGCGTGTATCAAGAGTTGCTTACAGGTTCACGGCGTGCCGTGTTCGGCGGCAGGACCGATCTGCGCATGTCGGAAATGGCCTGAAGGTACCGTCGCGCGGTGGCCTCATCCTTGGCCTCGACGATCACTCGCATCACCGGCTCGGTATTGCTCGTGCGCAGGTGAATCCAGCCGTCGGGGAAATCGAGCCGCAGGCCGTCGGAAACGTTCATCGTGGCCTCGTCGAATCTGGCCACCGCCAACTCCTGGATCTGCCTGGCCTGCTGTGCACCGGCGGCGAACTTGTCTTTGTGCATGAAGTAGCCGCCGATCTCCTGAACCAACTCGCTGATCGTCTTGCCGGCCTCGGCCATCAATTGCAGGACCAGACCGATTCCGACGAGACTGTCGCGGATCGGGCCCACCCGCAGGTCGATCACGCCTCCATTACCTTCGCCGCCGATAATGCAGTTGTGCTCGATCATGGCGTTGGCCACGTGAGCCTCACCCACCGGGGTGCGAATGACGCTGCCCCCCGCGCGCCGGGCCACGTCGTCGATCATGCGCGAGGTGGACAGGTTGGCGGCCGCGGTGCCGCTGCGCGTCGAGAAGACCTGCAGGGCCGCCAGAGCCAGGGTGTACTCTTCCCCGATGTAGTTGCCCTTTTCATCGACGATGGCCAGCCGGTCGGCATCCGGGTCCTGGGCGAACCCCAGGTCCGCGTGCTCCTGCTTCACCCGCCAGCACAGACCCGTCAGATTGGCGGCCGTGGGTTCCGGCTCGTGCGCAAACAGCCCGGTCGGCTCATCGTTGACCGCCACCACAGCGCAGCCCAACTCGGTCAGCAGGACCTTCGTGATTCCCGCGCCGGCGCCGTTGACGCTGTCGAGGACGACCCGGTATCGTTTCGCGGCGATCTGTCTGGCGTCGACGATGCCCAGGACCTTCCCCACGTGTACGCGCTCGGTCTCCGTGTTGCAGGTTAGTTTGCCACAGCGTTCGGAGCTGACAAAGTGAAAATGCCGGTCCCAGAAGGTCCGACGGATCTCGTTGGCCGTCGCCAGCGGCGGCGCCATCCCATTGCTCAGCAGCAGCTTGATGCCGTTGTAAGGGATCGGGTTGTGGGAGGCTGTGATGATGATGCCGCCTTCGCAACCCAGCCGGCGCAGCATGATTCCGACACTCGGCGTCGGAACAATCCCCAAGTCGATCACGTCGATCCCGACCGCACACAGACCGGCCGTTACCGCCGACATCAACATCGGGCCGCTGACACGGGAATCCCGCCCGACGCAGACCGTGAACGGCCGACCGCCCGTGTCGACGCTGCTTCTCAGGAAGGTCCCGAACGCGGAGCCGTACTCCGCCGCCACGATCGGCGTGAGGTTCTCGCCCACCACACCCCGCATGCCGCTGACGCTGATGATGAGGTCTTCCGCCATATCAATCCAATCCGCAGACGTAGAGCTCGTTGACGAAATCGAGCTTGCGCAGGTCGTCGATGGTGGCCGCATCCGGCTCCTTGTCGAGACTGACGGCCAAGACCGCCTTCTGCAACTCCAGTTTCTGACCGACACCCATCGTGCCGATGTTGATGCCGTGCTTGCCCAGCAGCGTGCCGACGGCGCCGATGACGCCGGGCCGGTCATCATTGAAGATCACCAGCACGGTGCCTTGCGGCGTCATCTCGATGTGGAAGCCGTCGACCTCGATGATTCGCAGCAGGGTCTCGCCGAAAACCGAGCCCCGGACCGTTCGCGTGACCTGATTCGTGGTGACCGTGGCGCTGAAGCTCGAGGCCACATCGCGGGCTTCGGTATTCTTCGTTTCGTCGATGCTGATGCCGCGTTCCTTGGCCAGCACCGGCGTATTGACCATGTTCAACGGCATCTCGAAGTGCTTTTGCAGCAGGCCGATGGCGAAGTTCAGCGTAGCGGGCTCGACACTCATCCCGGCGATCGACCCACGATACTGGACCTGGACTTCCTTGATGCTGCCGGGTGCGATCATGCTGAGCAACTTTCCCACGCGCCGGGCCAGATCGGCGTATTTGCCCACCGCCGGTGGCATCGCTCCGGCCGTCGAGGGCGCGTTGACCGCGTTACGAATCGGGCCGCCGTGGATGGCGTCGAGCAGGATCTGGGCCGCCTCGACCGCCACTTCCACCTGGGCTTCCTCGGTGCTGGCGCCCAGATGCGGGGTCACGATGCAGTTGTCGAGCTTCGCGAATTGCAGGTTCTTGGGCGGCTCCTCGGAGAACACATCCAGGGCCGCCCCGGCGATCTTCTTCCTGGCCAGGGCATCGTAGAGGTCCTCCTCATTGATGATGCCGCCTCTGGCGCAGTTGATCAGGCGAACCGTCGGCTTCATCATGGCGATTTGATCGGCACCGACCATGTTGAGCGTCGTCGGGTTGCGCGGCACGTGCACCGTGATGAAATCTGCTTCCCGGAAAATCCGCTCGACGCTGTCCGTCACCTGGAGGCCCAACTGCTCGGCATTTTTCGGCGCAGCCAGCGGGTCGTAGCCGACCACTTTCATGTTGAAGCCGTGGGCCATGTGGGCCACGGCCATGCCGATGCGACCGAGGCCGATCACGCCCAGAACCTTATTGTTGAGCTGGTTGCCGATGTACTTCTTGCGATCCCAGGCGCCGGATTTGAGGCTGTTGCAGGCTTGGACCACGTTGCGGCTCATGGCCAGCATCAGGGCCATCGTGTGCTCGGCCGCACTGAGCGTATTGCCGCCCGGCGTGTTCATCACGAGGATGCCTTTGCGGGTGGCCGCCGGGACGTCGATGTTGTCAACGCCCACGCCCGCCCGCGCCACGCCTTTCAGGCGACCGGGATTGGCCAGGACCTTGGCTGTAACCTTCGTCTCGCTGCGCACAATCAGACCATCGTAATCCCGGATGATATTTGCCAGCTCATCTTCACTGATCCCGATCTTGATGATCGCCTCCGCGCCCGGCGTGGCGTTGATCCGATCGATTCCTTCCTGTGCCAGCTTGTCGGTGATGAGCACTTTAACCATGTCAATCTCCAAAAAGACCCAGCCCGTTATCACGCTCAGGTCTGAGCCGCCAGGGCCCGGGCAAGAGTCACGGCCCATCCGGCGGCAAGGATCACAAGCAGACCCGCAGCCATATATCGAACCTTGAGTTCGGCCGCCAGCCGGTCAAAGAAGCCGAAATATATGCCAGAAGCGCTCGTGAGAAAAGCGAAAAATGCGGCGACAATCAGCAGCGAGCAGAGAAAGGCCCCTGCCGGCTGGACGTAGAAGGCCGTCAACACCTCGCCCCGGGCAAACGCCAGTACGCAGGTGGTCATCCCGCAGGTCGGGCAGGGCAAACCGGTTCTCTGCTTCATGCCGCAGGGGCCGAACAGCAGCCCGAAGTCGAACCCGATTCTCTGCAGGAGCCAGAGGCCACCAAAGAGAGCGACAACGCCAGAAGCGAAGAGAGCCGCCGCCGTACGCCCCCGGGCGGACGCCCGCCGTACATACTTGCTGCCTTTAACTTGTTGGCGTTTCTGCATACAGAGTGTAGAATATTCCCCGCTGACGATAATGTCAACCAAGGCGGCAGGAACACTATGTCCTTAGAACAGAAAGACTTAAGTGAGATGCTGGAAACGGCCATCGTGGCGGCGCGGCTCGCCGGACAGCATGCGATGGAGGAGATGAACTACGTCAAGGCCGTCAAAAAGAGCGAAAGCGAGCTGGTCACTCAGGCCGATGCCCAATGCCAGAGGATCATCATCCAGAGGATCAGAGAAACCTACCCCGATCATGGTTTCATCGCCGAAGAGGGCGAAAAGGGCAAGATGTTCAAGCGCGCGCCGCTCGTCGAGCCGGGCATCTGGTGGGCGGTCGATCCGATCGACGGGACAAACAATTTCGCCCATGGAATCCCGGTTTTCGCGGTCAGCGTGGCCGCGTTGTCCGAGGGTGAACCGGTGGTCGGGGTCATTTTTCAGCCCGCCAGCGACTCCATGTTCACGGCCGTCAAAGGGGGGGAGGCCCAGTTGGACGGCCGGCGCATCTTTGCCGGCGAAGAGGAGATTGGACCGCTGACGAGCGTCGGCTTGGACAGCCACTTCAACGATACCCTGCCACCCTGGGTCTGCGATCTCATTCGGCGGTCGCGGTTCCGCAATTTCGGCGCGACCGCCCTGCATCTGGCTTATGTCGCCCGGGGTGGGCTGGTAGCCGCGCTGATGTGCACGCCGAAGCTGTGGGATATTGCGGCGGGCACGGTGATCGCCGAGGCGGCCGGGGCGATTGTGACCGACTGGAACGGAGAGAAGATTTTTCCCATCGATCTCGACACGTATGATGGGCAGACATTCCAACTGGCCGTCGCAAATCGCAAGACGCACCCCAGCCTTCTGAAAGCCATCCAGGGTTGATGCGTACGCGGGCCGGCACGGCACGGGAATCGGCGGCTATCTGGGATCGGGCACGGGATACAGCGCGAGGATCCGGACTTTGTCGCGGGCGGAATTCACCGGGCTTCGATCGAGGATCGCCATGACCCTTCTCTGCGGGCCGTTCGTCCCGATGCGGGTCAGAACGTAGGCCGTGAATACATCGCTCCGCACGGTCACCAGGTTGCTGATCCGTGTGAAGATCAGGTCGCGCTCCTCGAAATCGTCGCGTGCCGTGTCGGCCGTCATGTCGGGTCCCCTGGGCGTATCCGTATGCTGATTGTCCTTGCCATCGAAGGCCAAGGCACACAGGGGATCGACCTGCATCAGGTCGCCAATACTCTTGTAGGGACCGTGGTTGTCTCGATAGTCGGCGACGGCCCGCGCTTTCTGGAGCGCCGTACCGTCATCGTACTGCATCCACGGGAGTTGAGCGAGGACGAACGGCGGCGCCGTGTTGATGTTGATCCGCCCCATGACGCGCGTCTCATCGGCGCTGAGCCCCGGATGCTGGGAGGGATCGATCACGGTAAGGTAGTTGAAGAGCCTTCGATAGATGGGGTTCCGCAGATCGACCAGACAATCGGCGGGCAGCGCCCCTTCCGGGATGCTGTAGGCGCTGCGGGACAGGATCAGGCCCAATTCACCGATATTGGTGAGCGGCTTGTCGGCCGGATGGGCCTGGATCAGGATCTCGGGCCGCTGCGGGTCCACGTAGTTGCCCGCGGCGTTGCCGAGCCCCGGTGTCGAAGCCTCGGACGACCAGAGGCGTCGAATGCACTTGTTCGGCGTGATATCCCGCTGGAGGCTGCGGGCGACGTTGTCGGCCGTGAGCCAGCCATCGGGCACTCGCTTGGAATCGACGATCAGCCATTTCCCCGCCGATTGGACCCGGCGCTGCAAGGAGATCGTGGCGCCCGACTCAAACGTCCCCCGGCCCAGATCCTGCACCGCCTTCTTGTAGGCGCTGCGGTCGTAACCGAAGCGGGGCATCGTGTCGACCGGCTCCTGGGGGTCGGAGAATACGACATAATCCTTCGTCAAGGGGGCCGCCGCGTCCTCCGCCAGCAGAACATGGAACCGCCGCGAGCCCGACCACACGACGTCCAACTCCGCATCGCTGGTGGACGGATTGTCGATCACGATTTTCCAGTCGCCGGGCCGCGGGTCCGCGTCCTCGAAGTAGGGCCGGAAGAGCTCGATGGCGTAGGACGTGCGCAGTAGGCCGGTATTCGGGTCCTTCACCTGCCGGTAGGCCAGCTCGGACAGGTAGAGGCAAGGCCGTTCGAAACCATAGTAGGGCGAGGAAAGGCCCTGGACCACGGTGATCTCATCGTCATCGTCAATGTAGTCCATCAGATTGGCCGTGATCTGAATCGCCTTTTCCGCGACCCCCATCGTGTTCGGGTCCGCTTCGGATAACGCGGCGGCGACCGCCGCCCGCAGGACCAGCTCGTTGGCCGTATTGACGTTCACCATCTTGCGAAATTTGGCCCCGGTGTCGGTCGTGATCGTCCGGGGCGTGAGAATCCGATCCATGTCGTACGTGGTCGCGAGGGGGCGATACGAGTAGCTGGGATCGAGCGTGCCGTTGACGTCGTGGACGCGTAAGAACCAGGACGCGAGCAGGTCCTTTTCCGCCTTTTCCGGCGTCTGATTGGTCCGCGCCAGCTCCTCGGGGGACGGCAACGCCACGGGCGTCGACAACGCGCTGGCCCGGAACGAACCCCAGTTTTCCAGGCGGGTATCGACGCCTTCTTGATTCAGGAGATACCGATACCGAAGCTCCAGCTCATCCGAGAGATCGAAGGGCGTGTAGGGAAACAGGCTGTTCGCGCTCTGGGCCAGATAGGCCGCCCGATCCGGGTATTGCCAGAGGACCTGCTGCTCGTAGGCGGCCAGATTCAGCGCGGCAGGATTCGCCGTGTTGTTGACGCGGGCGCCGAGCAACGCGGCTTCATTCGACAGCGTAACGGCTTGACCTGGTGCGCTCGCCAGCGCCAGGATATTCACCTGAAGCTGGCTTCGGCCGTCGACGCGGGCCGTGTTCACGTCGCCGGGATCGAACTTGAAGCCGGTGTTCACGTTGAGCATTCCGCCGTTGTCGAGGATCTGCACGGCCGCGTAGATCGGCCGGCCCCTGCTCGACATCACGCCGGGTACCGGGAACCATTGCGCGTCTCCCACCCCATCGCCATTGGCGTCGGCGTTCGTCTCGGCCCCGTTCGGGTCCTTAATAGGCTCGCGTTCCTCGACGAGGCGGATGCGCACGTTTCTCGTGTCGGTAGCCGGCAAACCGGCCACGTTGCTGATCTGCCGCCAGTAATAATGGCCGCCGGACTGGTACGGCTCCGCGTTTGCCAGCCACGCGTTGTTCAGATCGGGATAGTCATAGTATCCCGCCGTGCTGCCGACGCCGGGGACGTCCGTGATCAGCGCGTCGTTGATCTCGGCCAGAATCGTATCGACGGCCAGATCCAGTTCCCGGCCGTCCGCCGTGGCGGAGGTAGCCATCTTGTCGATCCGGGCCGTCATCACGAACAGCACGCCCACGATGGCCAGCAGGCTGGTCAGGACCACCGCCAGGATCAGGGCCGAGCCCCGACGAATAACGACCGCTGTTGGTTCAATCCGTTCCATCATTGCCGTACCGTCAATTATCCAGATAGACGATGTGAGTGAACGTCCTGCCGCCCTTGATGAGGCCGCGCGAGTCATAGAGAGTGAACGTGAACTTCAGGGCGCGCCCCAGGCCGGGGACCTGGTTGAAATCGTCGCTCAGCGTGGTGACCTGGCGATTCCCAAAGATGGCCGGCCCCCGGGGGTACCACAGGCCGGGAATCTGCCGCGGATGCAGCTCGTCGCCTTCCACAATGAAATCGGAGTCGTCCTTCAGGCTCGCGTCTCCATTCGGGTTGACTTCTGGAATCCAGCGGTGTTCCGCGTCGCTCCAGCCCTGCACCTTGAATTGGCCCACGCCGCGGCACATGAAGGCGTGGAGCGACTCCGGCCGGGCCGGGTCCAGCGTCACCCCGCCGACGGTCACGTTCTTTTGGCTGGTGTTTTGCCCGCCCAGTCCGACCTCGACGTCTCCGATGACCGACAAGATGTCCACCTTCTTGGCCAGCGGGATCATCTCCCACCCGCGCATGGAGATGGAATCGTACTCGGTGTTACTCATCCAATCGCGCCACTGGCTGTCCGTGAATTTGCCGGTGCCGAGCGGGTCGCAGGGGTCCAGCGCGGCGGACGGCGCGACGAGAATGTGCTCCGTTCGCGCCAGGATGCGCCGCGCGGGCTTCTGGGCCTGGGGCCGGTTCGGCTCGGATGGGTTGGCCGAGGGGCCGCTCGCCAGAGCATAGGAGATCCTCGCCATATTGCCGCGCACCGCCGGATGGGCGCGGTACGTCTGGAAATCGCCCTCCGCAAAGAACATGATCCGGTCGAACCGGTCGAAAGCTTCTTCGGCGTTGCGGTTGGTACCGGTATAGTTCGCCTTGCGCTCCGCCCGCCAGAAGACGACGATCTCTCCATCCTTGCGCAGCCCGCGCAAGTCCGAGTCCAACTGCGCCGTGATCGCGCGGAGCTTCTGCATGATCTCGGCATTGGCCAAGGCCAGCCGGTGCGAGTCGGTGCTCACCCGGAAGATGACTCCGGTGAAGGACATCACCAGCGCCATAATCCCGAGGGCGACCACCATCTCCATCAGTGTGAACGCTCTGCGCATGTTACGATCCCGGGAATCGAAGCACATCCTGGTAGACGGCGACCACCGGATTTCTGCCGCCGGACGCCGCCGGGGGGATCACCCACGCCCAGCCGCCGGCCGGGGCGCTGAGGGCGCCGCCGGTCCAGGGCCGGTCCAGCCTGATCTTGTCCGGCTGGCTGGCATACCGCTCCAGCACATGGTAGATTTGCCCCGTCTGATCGTCCACGAGAAAGGAGCCGTCATTGACGAAGGCCAACTCGTCGATGCCGTCACCGGAGACGACATCCTTCAGCAGGACCTCGGCGGCGTTCGCCGAAGCCGCCGTATCCTGCACGAGATTGACGCGCACGGGCCGGGGCAGATCGGGATTCGGGGTCCCAAGCTGCGGCGCCTCCGCGCCGGTCTTGCGCGCCCAATACGTCGCCCCCGCGGTCTGGCGGCTGATGAAGACCGTACACTGAACGAGCCGGCTGTCGGCGCTCATCCGCCGGCACAGCGCCGCCCAGGAATACTGCCGGGTGGACTCCTCGCGCGCCGACGGGTACAGATATTCTTCCGCCGGGATCGTCACCAGTTGCTCGTAGGGCACAAAACCATCAGCCTTCAGGTTCGCATGGTTCGGGTCCAGGCCGTAAATCCGCATTTTGGCCAGGGCCTCATCGGCCGCCACCGCGGCGATCGTCCGCTCCGTCGACGTGCTCGAGAAAAACACCCCCGTGAGGAACGTGCCGGCAATGAACATCAGGCCAATGGCCAGCGTTGCGACGGCCAGCAACGTTTCCGTCAATGAGAATCCGGCTTGTCGCCTGTTTTTAACCATAGCGGTTCATCAACGCGACGAAATCAGGTTCCCCGCGTAGGGGCTTACGTACAACATTTCGGTCGTCAACTTGCTCAGATACGTGGACCAGGGCGCCCGGGCCCCATAGGCCGCCCGCAACGTGGACAGCTCATAAACCGCGAGACTCGTGCGGCTGTCTTCCTTGCCCAGCCCTAGCTCCACGTTGTCCGTGCCGTTGCGCCGGGCATAGTCGTCCTGGAGAAACATGCCTTGTTTGTACCGGCAGACATTGTCCACCGAATTGAACACGTCATCGGCGGACGTCTGCGTGGAACCGGGACTATTGTTCGGCCGATAGACGCCGTGGCGATTGCGAATGCGAACTTCGTGCACCGCCAGCTTGCCCGAAGGGGCAAAGACGATGGAAAACGCGGTGGCGTCGCTCAGCTCGGAGAGCTCGTCGATGGTCGCGTCGCTGGTGATCCCCGTCAGATCGATCACGCCCATCGTGTCGGGCAGCTTCATCGGCTCCAGCCCCTCGATGGCCCGGAACCCGTTGCCCAGGCCGCCCATGTTCTTCGGCTCCTCATGCACGATGAAGATCATGTACTGCGGCGCGTTCAGCACGGTCTTCAGCGGGTCGAGCGGGTCGTCCGACGTGCACAGTTTCTGGAATCGGACGCCCACGTACTTCTGCTGGCTCATCGCCATGGCGCGGGCGGAGCTCAAGGCGGCGTCGATCATGCTGCGTACGCCGCTCTCCGTCTGAAACGACTTTGTCAGAGAGCGGACCGCCGGCACCGCCAAGCCCATCAGCAACGCCATCGTCGCGATGACCAGGGTCATCTCGATCAGCGTCAAACCAGTTGTCGTGTGTACGCGACGGGACATGGGTCCTCGTTCCTTCGTCAATCCGTTGTTCTTCTCATCAGGTCATGGGTGTGCAGCGCACACCCTGCCGGTTCATTGTTTGCCCTTGTTGCTCATGTCGTCGCCGGTGCCGAATTGCCGGTCCGGCCCGGCCGAGATCAGCTCGGGAAACGTGTTATTCGGAAGATAGACGTAGTCCAGCACGGTTCCCCACGGGTCGCTCATCGACCGCAGATCCGCGACACCCCCCTCGTTCTTGACCACGCCGGGGCCCAGCTTGTCGAGGACCTGCCGCGCGGCCGGCACCGAGCGCAGCTCCTGGTACATCGACTCGATATGCGCCAGCGCGTTGGCGGGATTCTGCTCCGCCTGCGGCGGGAACTGCCCCTTGGCCTCGTAGTACTCGCGCAGGGCGCTGCCCACGAGGGCGAAGGCGTTACGCAGCGCGTTCTCCTTCGACTGCGTGTCGACGCGCCGCGTCAGCGTGACGACAATCCCGGACAAGACCAGGATGATGCCCAGCACGACCAGCATCTCCATGAGCGTCACGCCGCTGTTCTTTCGCGAGTTGGCCATACGCTGCCCCCGCCCGATCCTTCGAAACTACTGCCCGAAATTGCGAATGTCGTCGTTCGTGCCGTAAATGCCGTCCGCGCCGGCGGAGATCAGCAGATAGGAGTCCGGCCGATACGGCCAGGGCCGTGCCTGCACCCGGGGATCGCGAATGTACTCGTAGAAGTAGTTGGCGTCCTCCAGGGGATGGTGCCGGCGCGCCGTGAGGAGCGGCTTGAGAGCATCGGCCAACATTCCCAGGCTGATCAACGGCCAGTTGTCCCGCACGTTGTAGATCCGCGTTTCGGGGTCGCCTGTGTCGATCACTTTGCTGGCCGGGTTCGCCTTGTAGTACAGAATCGGGGTGCCCGGCGATACCATCTTGGCGGCCACACCCGGCACCAGGAGCGTGTTGCTGTTCTCCAGGATCTTCCGCTCGTTCACGGTGAACACATCACACAAGACGTACGTGCGCCGTTCCAGTGGCTGATTGCCCGAACCGTTGTCCGTGTCCGGGAACAATCCGTCCCTCAATCCCGCCACGCTATCCCCGAGCCGAAAGACGTTGGCGTGCTCCAACTCCACGTAGCGGCCCTTCCTCCTGTCTAAGGACTGCGCCGTCGCATTGACCTTCAGCGGATCGTACGTCGTCGGCCCGCCGCTGCGGTCCAAGCCATCCGCGCGCCAGCCGGAATCCGGGTGGAAGCCCAGCAGGTCCCAGCCGAGCAGGGCCTCCGACAGCTTCTGCGCGCCGCAATAGTCCGCCCGGCCTCCCGCCACGTTCGGGTTCTGCCAGCTCGACGGCGGATAATCCCCGTAATCGCTCTTGAAGGCCGCCAGCCCCAACTCGATCGACGTGAACTGGGCCTTCTGTTTCGTCTCCTTGGCCATCTTCTGCACCGTGTGTACCGCCGGCAGCAGCAGTCCGGCGAGCAGCGCAATGATGCTGACCACGACCAGGATCTCGATGACGGTCATGCCTGACGTTCTCGTTCTCATGGCATTCCTCTTTCAGTAGCGAGGGTTCTCACCATCAAGGTGCTCCTTCACTCTCCTCGACTGCTCGATCCAAGAGTGGCATCTGGGCGTCGCCCCAGATCAGGCCGGCGACGCACCGCGCAAAGACCGGTCGCTACTCTCTGTATTTCCACTCGAAGTTGCAGATGTCGTCGGCGGTACCGTACTCGGCGTCCCACCCGGCGGAGATGAGGATGAAGGTATCCGCCCGGTAGGGCCGCGTGGTCGTCGTAATCTGCGTGCTCGTGGTATTCCGGTAGAACCGCGCCGGATCCACCATCTTGTGAGCGGCCGATACCCCACCCGACGTTCCACCGGCCGCCTGCCACGGTTTGCCAAGCTTGACCAGGTCATGGTTGTCCCAGTAGCTATAGATATTCCCCCTGCTGTCCGCAGGTGTCATCGCCTGGGCGAAATTCGGGTCGTGGTAGCTGTTGGCTGTATCCGCCCTGTAGTAGAGGACCGGCATACCGGTCTTCTGTCCGGACTGCATCTGACGCGAGTAGACGTCGCACAGGACGAAGGTCGTGCCCAGATAGGGGCCAATGTTGGTGCCATAGATGTCCTGCAGCCGAACGGCGTTGGCGTTCTCCGCTTGCAGGAAGGGTCCCTTCCGCGCCCGGAGGTTGTTTTCCCGCAGGGCCGGAGTCATGGCGTCGATGTTCGGTGGGTACAGGGGAAGCCTTCCGGCGGCGTCCAGCCCGTCACGACGGAAGATGGAACTCGTGTGGAATCCCAGCAGGTCCTGGCCCATGAGAGCTTCACAGAGCTTCATCGCGCCACAATAGGGCTGCGTCATGGAGTCCACCGCCGTAGAGGGCGGATAACCGTCGAATTCATTGCTGAAGAGCTCGACGGCCGCGTTGATGGCGTTGAACTGGGCCTTTTGTTGCACGTCCCGGGCGTAGCGTCTGACCTTGTTGAGTGCCGGCACCATCAGCCCGATGAGGATCACGATGATGCTCATCACGGTCAGCAGCTCCACGATGGTGAAAGCCCTTGGCTTTCTGGCTTGGGTCACGGTCGGTTTCATGGTCTTCTCCTTTCCAGAGGCACATTCTTGGATCTTCGATCTTGCGGAATTTTCGATTAACCGGCAGCGCTGAGGCTGGTAATCACCTGGATCATCGGCAAGAACACCGACAGCACGATGCACATCACCGTGCTGCCGAGCACGAGAATAATCATCGGCTCGAGCATGGACATCAGACTGCCGACGAGCACGTCCACCTGCTCGTCGTACTGATCGGCCACTTTCAGAAGCATCTTGTCCAGATCGCCCGTCTCCTCGCCGACGGCCACCATGTTGCTGACCAGCAGGTCCACCGTCTTGGAGGCCCGCAAAGGTCCGGCAAACGTGTCGCCCTGGCGAATGGAGTTGTGGACATTCCCCAGCATTTTCGCGTACACTTCGTTGCCGGCGGTCTCGCGGGTCACGTTGATGGCGTCGAGGATCGGCACGCCGGCGCTGATCAACGTGCCCAGGGTCCTCGTCCACCGCGTGATCGAGATTTTGCTCGACAACTGCCCGACGACCGGCAGTTTCAGGGTGACGGTATCCAGCACGAACCGGCCCGGCAGGGTCTTGCGCACGAGGCGGATAAGGAGGACGATCCCGACGGGAACCCCGGCCAGAATCGCCCATCCATACCGATGGGCAATCCAGTCACTGATTCCCAGCACCGTCATCGTGACGGGATTCAGCTTGCCACCGACCATTTCCTGCAGCACGCCCTGGAAGGTCGGGATCACGAACGTCATCAGGCCCAGCACAATGCCGAACGCCGCCGTCATCACGACGACGGGGTAAATCATGGCCCCTTTGACGCGTCCCTTCAAGCGGATGGCCTTTTCCTTGAAGTCCGCGATGCGGGCCAGGATCAGATCGAGCACGCCGCCGGCTTCCCCGGCCGCCACCATGTTGATGAACAGCCGGTCGAAGGCGTGGGGATACTTGGCAAAGGCCTCCGAGAGCGTCGAGCCGCCCTCGATGTCGTCGGCCACGTACCCGATGATTCGTTTGAAGTTCCCGGCCTTCTGCTGTTCCTCCAGAATGCGCAGCGACCGCAGAATCGGAAGACCCGCGTCCTGGAGCGTCGAGAGCTGCCGGGCGAACTGACTGACATTCCTGACCTTGACCCGGGCCCCGGCGCCCCGGCGCCTCTTGGGTTTGGCGCCCGCCTTGCCCGCGCCCCCTCTGGTGGCCGCCTTGGGACGGACCTTCGTGGGGAAGTAGCCCATGGTGCGGATCTTGCTGATCGCCTCCTTTTCGCTAAGGGCCTCGATCTCATCCTTGATCTCCACGCCCTGGGAGTCCAGCGCTACGTACTGAAAGACGGGCATGTTCCTACCTCACTTTCACGCTATCCATTCCCACTCACCCGGCTGGGGCTCTTGCGCCTATTAGCCTTCGATCATCGTCTCTTTCGCGATCTCATCGATCGTCGTGATGCCGTCGTAAATGGCGGCCAGACCATTGTCACGAAGCGGCTTCATTCCGGCCTTCAGCGCCGCTACGCGTAACACGTTGGTCGAGGCGCGATTCATGACCAACTCGCGAATCTCGTCGTTGAACACCATGATCTCGAAGATTCCGATTCGGCCTTTGTAGCCGGTGCCGTTGCACTTGCTGCAACCGCGCCCGTAATGGAATTTCTTGCCCTTGATCTCGTCCTCGGTCAGGCGTAACTGCCGGAGCTGTCCTTCATCCGGATCGAAGGCCGTCTTGCAGTTTGGACAGATCTTTCGGACCAGTCTCTGGCCCACGATTCCCTCGATGGTGGCCGTCAGAAGGAAGGGCTCGATCCCCAAGTCCAGCAAACGGGCAATCGTGGCCGGGGAGTCGTTCGTGTGCAGCGTGGTAAACACCAGGTGACCGGTCAGCGACGCCTGGGCAGCGATTTCCGCCGTCTCCAGGTCACGAATCTCGCCGACCAGGATGATGTCCGGGTCCTGACGCAGGATGGAACGCAGGCAGCGGGCAAACGTCAGACCGATGTCGGGCTTCATCTGCACCTGGATCATGCCGTCCATATCGTATTCGACGGGGTCCTCGGTTGTGATGAGCTTGCTGTCGATGGTGTTGAGCTTATTGAGGGCCGCGTACAGCGTCGTGGTCTTGCCGCACCCGGTCGGCCCCGTCACGATGATAATGCCGTTGGGCTTGTCGATCAGACTCTCCAACATCCTGATATCGTCGGGCCTCAAACCCAGTCTCTCGATGTCGAAGCTGACCTGGCTGCGGTCCAGAACACGCAGCACGACGCTCTCGCCGAACATCGTGGGCAGCACGCTGACGCGCAAGTCCACAGGATTCCCCTGCACCGTCAGCGAGATGCGGCCGTCCTGGGGCAGACGCCGCTCCGCAATATCCAGACTTGCCATGACTTTGATGCGCGAGCTCAACGCCGCCGCGATGTACTTGGGCGGCGGGATCATCTCGTAGAGAACCCCATCAATGCGGTAACGCATTTTGTATTCGGTCTCAAACGGCTCGAAGTGGATATCGGACGCCTTGTCCCGGATCGCTTGAAGCAGGACGAGGTTAAGCAGCTTCTTGACAGGGTTCGACTCCGACAGTTCCTTCAACTCGTCGAGGTCGATGCTGGTATTTCTGCCGTCGAACTCCGCGAGAAAAGCGTCAGATTGAATCTCGTCGATCAGCTCCGTGATGTTGTCTTCCTGTTTGGTCTCATAATACTTTGCCAGCGCGCTCTCCAAGCCCTCGCGGTCGGTCATCTTAGCCGTCACGGTAAAGCCCATGAGCGTCCGCAAGTCATCTGTGGCACGGAAGTTATCGACATTATCGAGCGCGACCGTCAGTTCGTTTTTCTCTTTGCTGTAGCCGATCGGGACAATGTGGTAGGTCTTGGCCATTTGGGCCGGGACCTTTTCAATCACGTCAGGTGCAATCTCCACCCCATCAATGCTCGTATACTCCATGCCCCGCTTGGCCGCCAAAGCAACCTGGAGCTGCGCCTCATCCACGAGTCCCAGCTCCAGGAAGATCTGCCCGATCCGGACGTTCCCTCCTCGCTGCTTCTGGATCTCCAGACATTCATGAACCTTCTCCCGGCTCAGAACGCCCATCTTCATCAGGATCCTTCCCAGGGGCCGCCCACGAAGCTGCTCAACAGGCGGAAGTTTATCGAATGGCTTTTTTCCCATCGCGATACACCCTCAAAGACCCTACAAGCCTTATACGACTGAATTGTAGCAAAGTAAACAATGATGGTAAAGAAAATTACGAATTGGACACCTGGTTAATGAGACGCCGCCAAATGCCCTGGAACGGCTACTGAATCCTGGAGTCTCATTTCCGAGATGGTATAGCTCTTGCCCCCGCCACCTCCGCTTGATGCGGCCTTGCCGAAGAACGCTCGGACCCCTATGTCTTGAGGATCGGTCCCATATCCTCCAGTTCCTTCTTTGCCTCTTCAGCCTTCTTCTTCATCTTGCTGCCCTTGGCTGCGCCCATCTTATTGAGTGCCTTCTGCTGCAGGGCACCTGGCTGGCGCGCCTTTTCCAGCATCTCCTCAAGGGTAATCTTGCCTATGTCGTAGAGCATCCAGAGGTGCTCATCCAGCAATTGCATGCCGAGCTTCTTGCCCGTCTGGATGCTCGAATCGATGCGGTAGGTCTTGTTTTCGCGGATCAGGTTGGCGATAGCGGGCGTCACGACCATGAACTCGTAGGCGGCGCACCGGCCGCGTCCAGTCGCCAAGGGACAGAGTTCCTGGCTCAGGACTGCCATCAGGTTACTGCCAAGCTGGGTTCGAATCTGCTCCTGCTGCTCCACCGGGAACACGTCAATGATACGGTTTACCGTCCCCGCCGCACTAGTGGTGTGAACCGTGCTGAACACCAGGTGGCCAGTCTCCGCCGCACGGATCGCGTTGCTGATTGTCTCCAAGTCGCGCAATTCGCCGACGAGAATCACATCCGGGTCCATACGCAGCACGCGTCGCAGGGCCTCGGCAAAGCTCGGCGCATCGACCCCGACCTCACGCTGGTTGACGATAGATTTCTTGTGGGGATGGTAATACTCGATGGGGTCCTCAACCGTTATGATATGCCGGTCGAAGTTCTCATTGATGTAGTTGATCATAGTGGCCAGCGTGGTGGTCTTACCGCTTCCCGTTGGTCCGGTAACCAAGAACAAACCACGAGGCCGCCGGCACAAAGCGGCACAGATTTTCGGCAGACCGATCTCCTCAAAAGTGAGGAGCTTACTGGGAATCTGACGCAATACCATGGATATGTACCCCTTCTGCCGGAACACGGAGACGCGGAAGCGGGCGGCCTCGCCGAAGGCAAAACCGAAGTCGGCGCCGCCCTCTTCCTGCAACTCCTGCTGGCATCGGTCCGGTGTGATACTCTTCATCAAGGCGGCAGCATCTTCCGGCTCGATGACTTTCGTCTCCAGCGCGCGGAGGTGACCGTCAAGCCGCAACGTCGGCGGCCGGCCCACACTGATATGAATGTCGGATGCCCCCTGCGTAACGCACGCGTGGAGGAGCCGATCCATGTTCAGAGTTCCCATATCTCGTCATCTCCTAAGACTCTTGCTCTACGATTCCCTCGATCTGCGCGTTCCGCGAGACTTCTTCGGGCGTGCTAACACCTTTGAAGACCTTGAGCACACCATCTTCCGCGAGGGTTCGCATGCCGCTGGCCTTCGCCGCCGCCCGCAATTCGCCTGTCGCGGCTCTCTTGTAAGCCAATTCCCGCAGCTCGTTGTTCATTTCCACCATTTCGAAGATACCCAGCCGGCCTTTGTAGCCCGTGTTGTGACAGGCGGCACAACCGGCTCCCTTATAGACCGGCCGCTTCTTGATCTCCGCCGGATCGATGCCCAAGAGCCGCAGATGGTGCGGATTCGGGTTCTCGTCCACCACCTTGCATTTCTTGCAGATGACGCGGATCAACCGTTGGGCCATGATGGCTTGAATTGAGCTGGCAACCAGGAAGGGCTTGACTCCCATATCGATCAGACGGGTGATCGCACTGCAGGCGTCGTTCGTGTGCAGTGTACTGAACACCAGGTGTCCTGTCAGCGCGGCCTGGATGGCGATATCCGCCACTTCACCATCGCGGATTTCGCCGATGAGGATGATGTTGGGCGCCTGACGCAGCATGGCGCGCAGGATCCTGTCGAAGGTCAGGCCGATCTCCTCCTTGACCTGACACTGGTTCATGCCGGCGAACATGTATTCCACCGGGTCCTCGGCCGTAATGATCTTCTTGTCCGGCTTATTCAGCTCTTGCAGGGCCGCGTACAGCGTCGTCGTCTTGCCGCTACCAGTCGGCCCGGTCACGAGAAAGATGCCGTTGGGTCTCTTGATGATGCCCTGGAACTCCTCGTAGTTATCCTGCTCGAATCCCAGCGATTCAATACCGATGTTGACGGCGTCCGGCCGCAGAATACGCAGGACCACGCTGGGGCCGTGGACCCCCGGCAGGGACGAGACACGAAAGTCAATGTCACTGCCGGCAATGTTCCGCTTGATACGGCCGTCCTGCGGCAGCCGCT
>Ga0315289_10002241_pt1 | contig 29818 bp, 31 predicted proteins | sample YL17G11_40_MG_FD_203452 | JGI IMG/M metagenome (GOLD analysis project Ga0315289, IMG submission 203452) | Sediment microbial communities from Yellowstone Lake, YNP, Wyoming, USA - YL17G11_40 | ecosystem: Environmental > Aquatic > Freshwater > Lake > Sediment | place: USA: Wyoming | collected... | reverse complement strand
CGATTGAGCCTTAACCGCCGGGTGATGTTCTCCACGTCGATGATGGCGTCGTCCACCACCTCGCCCAGGGCGATGGCCAGCCCCGCGATCACCATGGTGTTGATGGTGTGTCCCAGATGGCGGAGGAGGACCGCGGCGGTCACCAGCGACAGCGGAATGGCCAGTATGCTGATCACCGCCGTGCGCCACTCGAACAGGAACAGCACCAGGATCACCATCACCAGCGCGCAGCCCCACAACAGGGCGTGCCGCAGGTTGTCGAGCGACATTTCGATGAACGTCGCGGGGCGAAAGATGGTCGAGTCGATGTCCACGTCCCGCAGGCCGGGCTTGAGCGCTGCGAGGGCGGCCTCCACCTGGCGCGTGACCTCCAGCGTGTTGCCGGTGGGTTGTTTCTCGACGATCAGCAGCAGCCCCGGGCCGTCGTTGATCACGGCGTCCCCGATGGGCGGCGGATGGCCCTCCTGCACTTCGGTGACATCGCCCAACAGCAGCGGCGAGCCGTTGCGGAAGGCCACCGGCACGCGCTTCAGGTCCTCGGCCTGCGCTACGGTGCCCAGGTGGGTCACGGCCAGGCGCTGGTTGGGCGTGTCCAGGAAACCGCCCGCTCCCGGCGCCGCCGCCTCGCGGCTGGCGCGGACCACCTCCTCCAGCGTCACCCGGTGATCCCGCAGGCGCTGCGGGTCCACCAGCACCTGGAGCTGGCGGTCCCGCTGTCCCCAGATGGCCACGTTAGCCACGCCCGGAATGGCCATCAGCCGCGGCCGGATGGTCCATCGCGCCAGCGTGGTCAGCTCGATCTGGCTGAGCGTCTTTGACGACATGCCGATCTTCAAGACCCGGCTGGTAGAAGACAACGGCGACAGGATCACCGGCGGCCGCGCCGCCGCGGGCAGTTGCCCGGCCACCGTGGCCAGGCGCTCCTGCACCATCTGCCGGGCCTGCATCAGATCGGTGCCTTCTTTGAAGTAGAGGACCACGGAGGACAGCCCCAGCACGCTCTTCGAGCGGATGGTCTTCAAGGCCAGGATGCCGTTGAGCGCGCTCTCCAGCGGTACGGTGATGAGGCTTTCCACCTCGTTGGTCGAAAGCCCCGGCCCCTCGGTCTGGATTTCGACCAGGGGCGGGGCGAATTCGGGAAAGACATCCAGCGGCGTGTCGCCCACCGTGCGAATGCCGTAGATCATGAGCACCGCGGCCAGGGCTGCCACCGCTACCCTCAACCGCAGCGACGTGGAAACCAGCCAGCGCATCGTCTATTTCCCCGCTCCAAACTCGGTGCCGAACAGCTCGGCGGCGCCCGCCGCAACAACCTTGGTTCCGGGCGGCGGGCCGCGCTCCAGCACGGCGGCCGAGCCGGAGACAAAATCCACCTCGATTCGGCGGCGGACGAAGACCAGCGCGCCCGTGTTTTCGTAGACCCAGGCTCCGCCGTGCACATCGTAGACCACCGCCGCGAACGGCACTTGCAGCCGCTTCTGACGGCCCACCAGCGGCAGCGTCACGCTGAGCTTCTCACCCGGACGCAGCGCCAGATCGCGGTTGTCCAGGCGGTAGTACAGGTCCACGGTGGCGGCCACCGGATCCGCCGAGGGCGGCGCCTCGACCGGGGGCGCCCGCCGCGCCGGGCTTCCCGCAGGCACGTTGAGAGGGCGCACCTCCGCGGAAGCGCCCACCCGCAGCGAGCCCGCCTCGCCCGCGTAGACGGGCACGCGGATCCACACTTCCTCGAGCCGCGCCAGCTCGAACAGCGGCGCGCCGGCCGGAACGAGTTGCCCCGGTGCGACCTCGACTCGCCGCAGCATCCCGTCCTGCGGCGCCGCGATGGGCAGGCTGACGTCGGCGGCCAGCGGGGCTTTGTCGATCTGCGCCAGCCGGGTCCGCGCCGCCGCCAGCGCCGCCTCAGCCACCTTCAGCTCCTCGCGCGCGGCCTCCAGGGCCTTGACGCTGCCGGTCTCGTCGCGCAGCATCCGCTCGGCGCGCGCAGCTCGGGTGCGTGCCGCCTCTGCCCGAGCCTGCGCCGCAGCCACCTCCGACTCGATGCTCGCGCGCAGGTCGCGCTGCGCCGCCACCAGCGGCAGCAGGATTAGAACCGCTTGCCCGCGGCGCAGGTGTGCGCCCACTCCCGGTAGGCCCCCCGAGGGAGCGGACACCGTACCGGCCACCGGAGCAGTGACCTGAAGCGCCTGGCCCGGAGGAAGGACGATCTCGCCCGCGTAGGTGCGGTAGCGCGGGCTGTCCTTGAATTCCACCTCGGCGAGCTCGATGCCCAGCCGCGCGGCGGCCTGGGCCGTCAGCGTCACCTTGGCGAGGTCCGCCTCCTTCAAGCCCGCGTTCTCGACCTTGGCTGGTGGCGCCGGCTTGGCCGAGCCGGTCGGCGCGGCCTGCCGGCCGCACCCCCCGCCCAGCCAGGCGGCTCCCATCAGCAGCGGCAACCACGCGGTCCCTCTCATGACTTCCTCCCTACGCACCGTTCCAGTTCCGCCTGCGCCCGGCGCAACGCCGCGCGGGCCTCCGCCTCGCGGAGTTCGAGGTCGTAGATCTGTCGGCCGGCTTCCAGCACGAACAGGTAGGACGCCTCGCCGTCGGCATACGCTTTCTCGGCCAGCCGCACGCTGGTGCGCGCGGCCGGCAGGATCTCCTCGCGCAAGCGCCCGAGCGAGGCGGCGGCCAGCGCGTATCGCGCGCGCGCCTCGCGGATCTCGGCCTCCACTCGGTCGCGCAGCGCCCGATAGCCGGCCGCGGCGCGCTGCACCTCGGCGTCGGCGCGGGACACCTTGCCCTGGCTCCAGTCCAGCGCCGGCAGCTCGGCCGCCAGCCCCGGTCCGCCGCGGATGCCGGCCGTGCCCACGCCCTTGACGCTCAGCAACGGCGCCACCAGCGCCAGCGCCCGCGAGCGCTCCCAGCGGGCGCGCTTCAGCGCCGCTTCCACGCCCAGCTCGGCTGCCCGCAGGTCGGGCCGGGAAGCCAGCGCGGCCTCCAGCAGCTCAGGCCACTCGGGCGGCGCGGCTGGGAGTTCGGGTGGAGGCGCGGCGCGCAGGTCCGTCTTATCCCCGCGCAGGCCCATCCACAGGCGCAGCCGCTCGCGCACCACGTCCACTTCCCGTCGCGCTCGCTCCGCCTGCTCAATGGCACTGCGCGCCTCCAGCTCCGGCAGGCTGGCCTCCAGCACGCTGATGTCGCCCGCCTCCAGCCGCTTGCGGGTGAGCTCCGCGATGCGCCCGAGCAGCGCGCGGGACTGCTCGAGCAGCGCGGCCCGCCGCTCGGCCAACGCCAGATCCGTGTGTGCCGCGCGAACATCCCGGATCAGGTCCAAGCCATGCTGGACCACCCGCTGGGAGACGGCCTCCAGATTGATCTTAGCGGCCGCTACCCGCCGGGGTCGCTGCCACAGCGCTTCCACGGGCCATTGGAGCACGCTCTCGAACGGCTTTGGCCCCACAGGGAAGAGCACTTGCAGGGTGGGGTTGCGCAGCAGCCCGGCTTCCACCAGGTCGGCGCGCGCCACGCCCAGCTCGCTCAAGGCCGCCTCGAATGCCGCGTTGTTCCAGAGGGCTGTGGCGACCGCGGCCTCTTCGGTGAGCGGCTCGCTGAGCGACACGCCCGGCGGTAGCGACGGCGCCCTCGCGGGAGGCGCCTCTCCGGGTGGTCGCAGACCTTGCCCGGTGCGCTTCCGCAGCTCGTCGGAAACCTGGGCCCGTTCCTTGGCCGGCGTGTTCCGCTCGGAGGCCGTCAGAACCAGGCCTGCCAACAGAATCGCGATCAGTTTGAGTGGCATCATCTGAAGTCCATGATGTTACCAGTAACGCGGGCCCCACTTCTCGCCGGGGTCATCTCCCAGTAGACTCGTAGAGGTATGAACCGGCGCAGACTCCTCACGGCACTTCCTGCGGCACTGCTGGCTGTCGCCTGCTGCGCACAGGCCGGCGGGGTGACCTGGAAACACCTCTCCAGCAAGAACGGCGACCTGCCCGCGCCCAACGCCGGCACCGAGCAGACCTCCGCGGCGGTCTTCGACATCGACCGCGACGGCGTCAACGACTTCGTCATCACCGAGCGCACCGCCGCGCCTGCGGTCCTCTGGTACCGCCGCGGTCCGGCGGGCTGGACCCGCTATGTCCTCGAGGACGCGCCCCTGCGCCTCGAGGCCGGCTCGTGCGCCTACGACGTCGATGGCGGCGGCGATCTGGACGTGGTCGCGGGCGGCGATGCCGGCAGCAACCAGATCTGGTGGTGGGAGAACCCCTACCCGAAGTTCAAACCCTCAGTACCCTGGAAGCGCCACCTGATAAAAACCTCCGGCGTCACCAAGCACCACGACCAGATCTTCGGCGACTTCGACGGCGACGGCGCCGAGGAGTTCGTATTCTGGAACCAGAACGCCCGCGCCCTGTTCCTGGCCGAGATCCCGCCCGATCCGCGTTACTCCGGCCCCTGGCCGCTCACGGAGATTTACGCTTACAGCGCCGACAGCCAGCCGGAGCAGCGCGGCAAGCCCGCCGGGTTCAAGGGTGTCAACGAGCATGAGGGCCTGGCCCAGGCCGACATCGACGGGGACGGCAACCTGGACATCTTCTGCGCCGAGATGCGCCTGAACGGCGGCAACCCGGATGCAAAGATCTACCTGCTGCTGGGGGACGGCAACGGAACCTTCCGGACCACTGTGGTGGACACCGGCTTCGACAACCACGAGTCCAAGATCGCCAACCTGGACGGCAACGGCACGCCGGACGTTCTCGGCAAGCCGTACAATTGGGACACGCCGCGGCTGGAAATCTGGTTGAACCCGGCGCCGCCGCGGAAGGGAGGCATCCGCTAAGGGATCTGCCGCTAGACTCGGGGACAGACGAACCCGTCCCCCCTACGACTGCTTGGTCCCCTTGATGGCTCCCTGGCTGGCGGGGCTCTTCCAGATGCCCTCGAACTTGGAACCCGTCACCTTCACCTGGATCGTGTAGGTCTGTTCTTCGATGGTGATCTTGCAGGTGAATGTGTCGCCCTCCATGTTGGGATCGAGCAGCGGGTACTGCCCCGGGCCGCCGCTGATGGTGCCCGAGAGCTTCCCGTCCCCCTGCTTCACCACCAGTGTCCATTTGTACTGTTCGCCGCCCGGGCTGTCGGAGAACGCCTCCCAGGTGCCCACCACGGGCTTGTCGGCGGCCAGCACCATGGCGCCGGCCAGCGCCGCCAGCGCGGCCAGAAGCCTCATTCTGCGGTGCATGAATTCAACCCTCCTCTTGAGCTTCCCACCGGAACTCTGTTGTATGATAACATCCCGTGGAAGCGCAGGAGGGTGAGATGAGAGGATTGATCCTTGTGTCCGCTCTGCTGCTGGTGGCCGCTCCGGTCAGCCCGCAGCGTCAGAAGTTCACCATCAACACGGAGACCCCCGAAGGGCAGTTGCTGGCCCAGATTGGCCAGGAGGAGGATCCGGCCAAGAAGCTGGGGCTGCTCGAGCAGTTCGCCGCCAAGTTCCCCAAGCACGAGGGCATCGTCTGGGTGTACGCGCAAATGGTGCCCGCCTACAGCAAGGCCGGCCAGTTCGACAAGGCCCTCGCGGCCGGCGACAAGGTCCTGGCCATGGACCCCGGCGAGCTGGAGACCGCCCACGCCGCCTTGCAGGCGGCCGAGGGCAAGAAGGACCCGGACGCCGTCCTGGCCTGGGCCGCGAAGGTCTCCGACCTGGCCCGCAAGGTGGCCCAGTCGGAGAAGCCCAAAGACGAGGAAGAGGTCGAGGAGTGGAAGCGCCGCGTGGACTTCTCCAAGCAGTTGGATGTCTATACCGAATACTCGCTCTATGCCACGGCGCTCCAGACCGCCGACCCGCGCAAGAAAATCGCGCTCGCCGAGATGCTCCAGCAGCGCAGCCCGCAGAGCCAGTACGTTCCCCAAATCGCGAGCCAGTTGTTTACCGCCTACTTGCAGGCCGGCGACACCCCGAAGGCCATCGCCCTGGCCGAGAAGGTGCTGGAGAAAGACCAGTCTGACGAGAGCATGCTGCTGACCGTGGCCGACAGCTACCGTTACCAGCAGAAGGAGCCCGAGAAGGTCTACTCCCTGTGCGCCAAGGTGCTCGAGCTGGCCAAGACCAAGCCCAAGCCGGAGGGCGTCCCCGACGCCGCCTGGCAGCAGCGCCAGATCCAGCTCGCGGGCCGGGCCCAGTATGTTTCCGGCGTTATGTACTCCACCCAGAGCCAATGGGTGCAGGCCGACCAGTCCTTGCGCGCCGCCCTGCCTGGCATCAAGGACGACCAGCAAGCGACTGCCGAAGCCCTCTTCTACCTCGGCCTGGCCAACTTCCGCCTCGGCGAAAAGGGCGAAACGGAGCGTATCGCCGAGGCGATACGCTTCAACGAGCAGTGCGCCGCCATACCGGGACCCTATCAGAGCCGGGCCCGCACCAACCTGAAGGTCATCCGCTCCAAGTACCGCGTGCAATGAACGTCCTGGTTCCGAACCTCGGCTCGACCTCGCTCAAGTACCAGATTCTGGAGATGCCCTCCGAGCGGGTCCTGGCCCGCGGACGCCTGGAGCGCGTCACCGACTACCGGGCCGCCATCGCGGAGATCCGGCTCGGCGACGCCTCCATCGACGCCGTGGCCTTCAAGGCCGTGCACGCCGGGCCGAACTACCGTGGCACTTTCGTGATCGACGACCAGCTTATCGCTGCCATGGAGCAGTTCCTGCCCGCTGCGCCCGCCCACAACGCCATTTACCTCACGGGTATCCGCGCGTTCCGCGAGGCGCTGCCGGGCGTTCCGCTGGTGGCAGCCTTCGAGACCGAGTTCCACGCCACCATGCCGGAACACGCCGCGCGGTACGGGGTGCCCGCCGAGTGGCGTGAGAACTACGGCGTCCGCCGTTACGGCTTTCACGGCGCCTCCCACCAGTACGTGGCCGGCCGCGTCGCCGAACTGCTGGCGCGGCCGGCGGCCTGGCTGCGGCTGGTGAGCTGCCACCTCGGCGGCAGCTCCTCGAGCTGCGCCGTCCAGGGCGGACGGTCCATCGACACCACCATGGGCTTCTCGCCGCAATCGGGCCTGGAGAACGCCACGCGGCACGGCGAGTTGGATGTCTTCGCCGTGCTGTACATGATGGAGCGCTGCGGCTGGAGCCTGGAGGAAGTGCGCCGCCAGTTGACCCGCACCGGCGGGCTGGCCGGGCTGTCGGGCGTCGCCGGGGGCGACGTGCGCGATCTCGAGAAGGCCGCCGCCGAGGGCAACGCCGACGCCGCCCTGGCGCTGGCGGTCTTCGCCTACCAGGTCCGCAAGACCATCGGCGCCTATGCCGCCGCGCTGGGCGGAGTCGATGCCGTGGCCTTTACTGGCGGCATCGGCGAGAACTCGGCCCGGCTGCGGACAGCCTGCTGCGCGGGACTGGAGTTCCTGGGCCTCCGGCTGGATCCGGAAAGCAACGAGCGTGGCGCGGGCGACCGCCTGGTCTCGGCCGACGACTCCGCCGTAGCCGTCCTGGCCGTGGCCACCAACGAGGAACTCATTGTCGCCCGGCGCGCCTACCAGCGGCTGGCGCGGCCGCAAACTATGGGAAGATAAGCTGTGGCCGACTCTAAACCGAACCGGAGAGAGATTCTCGGGACCGCACTTGCGGCGGCCCCGCTGATGGCCCTGGACTGGGATTCTTCCCCGGGGCCGGAGGACGTCCGCCCGAAGGAGGGTGAATGGGACGCGATTGTCATCGGCGCCGGACTGGGCGGCCTCAGTTGCGCGGCCGGCTTCGCGCGCAAAGGCTTTCGGGCCCTGGTGTTGGAGCAGCATGACAAGCCGGGCGGCTACGCTACGGCGTTTCGCCGGCCGGGGGGCTTCCTTTTCGACGTTTCGCTGCACTCGACTTCGGTGGGTGAGAGGAACGGCATTCGGAACCTGATCGGCGGTTTCCCCGAAATCACCGAGGTGGAGTTCGTTCCTCACCCGAACTTGTACCGGGCCGTCTTTCCCTCTCACGATGTCCGCGTGCCCCAGCGCGATATACCCGGGTACATCGCGACACTGGCCCGCCTGTTCCCGGAGGAGAAAGCGGGGATTGCGGCACTGATCGAGGACATGGCCGGATTCGCGACCGACATCGGGAAACTCAGGGCCGCGCAAGGGAAGGTGGAGATGAGCCGCTTCCCTCAGGATTTCCCGCACCTCGCCCGTCACGCCGGGCGGACTTGGGGTCAGATGGTGGACGAGCGCATTCGCGACCCCAAGCTGAAGGCGATCGTCTCGGCGCTCTGGGTCTACTACGGTCTGCCGCCGTCACGGCTGGCCGGTTACTACTACGCGTTGCCCACCATCGGCTATCTTAGCGCTGGCGGCTATTACCCGAAGGGCCGGTCGCAGACCTTCAGTGATGCGCTCGTGACGCTGATCAAGGCCCGGGGCGGCAACGTGCTGCTGCGTACGCGCGGGCGGAAGATCCTTACCAGGGACGGCTCCGCCTACGGCGTCGAAACGGAAGCCGGGCAGGAGTACCGGAGCAGAGTGGTGGTTTCCAACGCCAGCGCCTGGAACACCTTCCACGAACTGCTCGCAGACGATGTGGCGCTCAAGGAGTATAAGGCGCGCCTGGCGGGTTTCAGCCCGAGCCTCTCGTGCTTCCAGGTGTTCCTGGGGTTGAACAAGAACTTGGTGCGCGAACGCGGGATCCAGGACACGGAGATTTTCCTGGAGGCCGGCTACGACCCCGACGCCAGCTACGAAGCCGCCCGGCGGGCGGACGTCGAGAACTGCGGCGTTGGCGTCACGCTCTACGACAACCTTTACGAGGGCTACTCGCCCAGGGGGAAGAACACGATCAACCTCCTCGCGCTTCAGGGCTTCGATCATTGGGAGAAGTTCGCGGGCGACTACCAGAAAGGCAGGAAGGCGGCCTACCGGGCGGAGAAAGAGAAGATGGCAGAGGTCCTGATCCGCCGCGTCGAGGCGAAGCTGCTCCCGGGCCTCTCGAAGTCCATTCAGGTGAAGGAGATCGGAACGCCGCTCACGAACCTCCGTTACACCGGCAATTACCGTGGAGCGATCTACGGGTGGGATCAGACGCTGGAGAATTCGGGGCCGAAGCGAGTCGGCCACTCCACCCCGGTCAGGAATCTTTATCTGGCGGGCGCCTGGAGCAGCCCCGGCCACGGCTACGGCGCCGTCCTGTCCAGCGGCCTGAGCTGCTTCGCCGAGATCGTGCGGAACTGGGCGTAAGCGCCCGTCCACCGGGCGGCGTGCTGGCGCCGGCGGTCACGGCCGCAGCATCTGCTCCTTGCGGCGGATCAGCGTCGCGGTCTGGTAGCTGGCGACCTCGAAGCCATGGCCGTGGGTTATGGCGTCGGTGGGACAGGCTTCAAGGACGGCAGCCAGGTTAGCAGTCAAGGACCTTTCTCTCGAAAGAGCGAAAGGACGGACAACGGTACCTCAACTCCTCAAGATTGGCGCAGCGCGCGGTTTCAGCACAGACCTTCGGGGTGTAAGGTAGCCCTGCCTGTGACAGAACGCCTCTCAACTTCTTCTTGGGGTCCCCGGTATCCTCCAGTTGACCCTGTACTGGTGGCATGTTCCGCCCGCCTCGCTCCTGGGCCACAGAGTTGATCGCGCTAACATCAGCCAGCAGCCAAGTGTCCATCTCGCGGCGGACAGCGCAGAAGTGAACTCCTCGTGGGAAAGCGAATTGCCGATCCCGAACCTTTTGAGCCATCTCTCGCTCCAAGGAGACCGAGTCAGGGCCGCGGCAGTCGCGTACGACGAGCGCCTTATCCACCGATTTCCCCTGCATAACGTGCTCGAAATCCTGCAAGTAGGCAGGAAAATGCTTCACGAGCTGTGCCACACGCCAACAGACGCGTACTTTCACCGTCACCTGCGGCGATACGATCTTGCGCACGAATTCCGGAAAGACGCTTTCATCGTAGACACCTTCAACGATGAGTCCGTAGCTGGATTCATCCACCTTGAAGGGCCCCCGAATAGACGAGATCGCCGAGTCCGAGTTCCTCGTTCTGCAAAGGCTCCCGAAGGTGAGCCTTGTCTCTCGGATAGGTGACGATCGTGGCGCCCTGACGCTTGTGGAGGTGGTTTTCCGGCTCTTCAATGCAGTAGAGACCGGCCCCCAGTTCGGCCGGGCCGTAGATCAGGGACAAGAGCGCCACGAAGGCAAGCTCGCCGTCGGACATTTCCCACATCGAAAGGGGCCGTTTGAGGTGCTCCTCCCGTGAACCGACTATGACGGTGGCGTGTTGGGTGGGAAAGGTGAATAGATCCAGGCGCCGGGCGTGCTGTTCGTCCCGGCGGTTGCGCCTTCGAGGGTACAGACTTAATCAAGAAGCCTCCGCCAGATCCTGGCATCTTGGGCCGAGGATCTTCGTCCCCACTATAGCTACCGCTGGGCTGTGAGCGGCTCTCTCTCCCTCACGGTCGCGTCCCGGTCTAATTGCGGCGACGTGGCAGGCGCGGGGGGCCGGGGCCGCAGCAGGTCCTCCTTGCGGCGGATCAGGGTGGCGGTGTTGTAGCTGGCGATTTCGAAGCCATGGCCGTGGGTTATGGCGTCGGTGGGACAGGCTTCCACGCAGTATCCGCAGAAGATGCAGCGGTTGTAGTCGATGTTATACACCTTGGCGTAGCGGTCCGCGCCGCTGATCCGCACCGGGCCGGTGTTCTCCGCCGCCTCGATGTAGATGCAGTTGGAAGGGCACGCGGCGGCGCACAAGAAGCAGGCCACGCACTTCTCGAGGCCCTGCTCGTCCCGCTCCAGAACGTGCACGCCCCGGTAGCGTTCCTGGAACTTGGGCGGCTCGTCCGGGTAGACCTCGGTCACCGTGGGAGAGAGCATCTCCCGCAGCGTGACGCTCATGCCCTTGGCCAGGGCCGCCGCGCCGCCCAGGATGTCGCGCACTCCGCCGGGCATGCTTCCTCGCTCGCTAGCGTGACTCCCGCCGGGAGCCTAGTTCTTCGACCCTCAACCGGCCTGCCATTCCGGCACGTATTCCCCCGGCTGGAAGGGCGTCACTCCGGCGCGCTCGCCCAGCGCCGCGAGGTCCCGCTTCGAGAACCCGGCCGAGGTCATGGAAATGCTGCCGTCCGGCTCGATCAGGATCAGCGAGGGAACCGTCGAGATGCCGAAGGCGTTGCTCACGGGGTAGCCCTGGCCCGCCTCGTCCAGCAGGGTGGTGAAGCTGACGCCGTACTGGCGGTGGTACTCCCGTGTGGACCGGGCGTCGTCCTGCGAGACGGCGATGAGCTGCAAGCCGCTGGCGCCCTGGTGAATCCGCTCCAGGAACGGGAAGGTGAACTGGCAGACCGGGCAGCTCACCTTGAAGAAGGCCAGCACCGCGGGCCCGCTTTCCAGGATGGTCTTCAGCGACTTGGCCTCTCCGCCCAGCGTGCGGAGCTCGAACTCCGGAGCGCGGTCGCCCGTCTCCAGCTTCTTGCGCTGTTTCCAGAAGCCCATGGGTTCAGTGTAACAACTTGACCAACTGCTGCGCCGCAATCAGCCGCGGATCCCACCGGGGCGCGAAGGGCGGCGCATAGGCGAGGTCAAGCTGCTCGAACTCCTCGAGACGCCGCTGCCGGGTGAGCGCCGCGGCCACCACCAGGTGGTCGTAGTGGATCCGCTCGCGGCCCGCCAGCGTCACCTGCCGGTGCGCGCGCGCCGTCGCGCTCATGCCGGCCGCCTGCCCGCCGATCACTATGAGCCGCATGGAGTGAGGAGTGAAGCAGGACTCAATCCTGGGCCTGCTCCTGGACGAAGCTGAGGATATCGAAGCGCTTGATCTCGCGGTCCGGGAAGTAACTGTTCACCGCTTCCTGCTCGTCGTTGAAGATCTCGAAGACCGTGGCCAGCTTGGTGTACACCAGCAACTCGATGTTGCGCCGGTTGAGGTTGAGCAGCGCCAGCTTGCCGCCCGCCTTCATGAGCGAGGTGTAGCAGATGACCAGCGCTCCCAGCCCCGTGCTGTCGATGTAGTCCACGCCCCGGAGGTTGAGGACGATCCGGTGGGCGCCCGCGGCGCCCAGCTCCCGCAGCGTCTCGCGCAGCCGGGCCGCTTCTTCCCCCGCGGTGAGGCGGCCTTCCAGATCCAGGATGACGACGCCCTCGCGCTCCCGCCGGCCGGCTTCCAGACTCATGACCGCCTCCGCCCCTTCCCTGCCCGCTCGGCGGCGTCGATCATGTATCCGAGGCCCCGCACCGTGCGGATCAGCTTCTGCGGCCAGCGGTCGTCCACCTTGCCCCGCACGTGGCGGATGTAGACGTCCACGATGTTCGTCAGCCCGTCGTAGTGCATGTCCCAGACGTGCGCGACGATCTTGGCGCGGCTCAGCACGCGCCCGCGGTGGCGCATCAGGTACTCGAGGATGCTGAACTCCTTGGGCGCCAGCTCGATGGGCTCTCCGGCCCGCGTGGCTCTCCTTCGCACGCAGTCCAACACCAGGTCGCCCACCTGCAAGCGCTCCGGGCTGGCCTTCCCGCGCCGCAGCAGCGCCCGCACCCGCGCCAGCAGCTCGACGAAGGAGAAAGGCTTGCCCAGGTAGTCGTCGGCCCCGCGCTCCAAGCCCTTGACCCGGTCGTCCACCGCCCCCAGCGCGCTCAAGATCAGCACCGCCGGACTCACCTTGCGGTTCCGGACCCTCTCCAGCAATTCCAGTCCGTCCATGTCCGGCAGCATCAGGTCCAGGATCAGCAGATCGTAGTCCGTGACGTGGACCATCTCCAGCGCCCGGGCGCCGTTGCCGGCTGCCTCCACCGTATATCCGGCTTCCGCCAGCCCCCGGGCGACAAAATCGGCGATGCGCCGTTCGTCTTCGATCACCAGGATCCGCATCTGCGCCTCAACCCGATGAGCACCGTGTCAATGCCGAGAGCTCATCCCCCCCCATAGGGAAGATACCACAAACGCGGCGCCGCAAGACCGCGCGCCATCGGCGGTCGCTGCGCCTTCCGGTAAAGTTTTGCCTCCCTTCCGACGATATGCCTCCAGAATGGGATCCGGTGATCGAGATCTCGGGCGGTCGCACGGAGCCCCGACGGTCCTCCTTCGGGGGCACCACCATTCCCTGCGCCAGGTCTTGGAGCAGCACGTGGCTTGGGCGGAGAACCGGCCAGGCGGAGTGCGCGCGAACCTGGAAGGCGCTTCGCTCAATGAAGCCAATCTGGAGGGGGTCAACCTCAGCGGCGCCAGTCTGCGGTCCACCACCCTGCTGGAGGCCCGCTTGGCCGGCGCCAATCTGAGCGGCGCCGACCTGGGGGGCGCCGACCTGCGCCAGGCCGAGCTCACGGGGGCTGATCTGACGGGCGCCAACCTCAGCGGGGCCAAGCTACAAATGGCCCTGCTGGGCGAGGCCAACCTCTCGGAGACGATGCTTCACGACTGCTCGTTCCGCCATGCGAATCTCCGCGAGGCCCGGCTGATGGACGCCTCCATCCGCGCGGCGGACTTCACCGGCGCCACCATGAACGGGGCGGGGCTGCACCATGCCAAGGTATTCGGTGGCGATTTCTCGGACGCCAACCTGGAGGCCGCGCTCTTCTACCACGCGCGCCTCCAGATGTGCCGCTTCGTGGCGGCCAACGCCGTGCGCGCCAATTTCAGTTTCACCAGGCTTCAAAGCTGCGACTTCCAGAACGCCCAGTTGACCGGGGCGCGCTTCTTCCAGGCGGACTTGAGGTGCACTTGTTTCAGCCGGAGCCTGATGGGAGACTGCGACTTCCGGGAGGCCAAACTGGCGGCGGCCGAGTTCGTCGAGACTCTGCTCACCGGAGCGCGGTTCGAAAACGCCGTGCTCGCCGCGGCGGACCTTCGCCGCGCCAACCTGAAGGGAGCGCACGAGTTGACCGCCACCCAACTGGGCCAGGCCCGCACCAACGCGGACACCGTGCTGCCCAACGGCCGGCGGGGGCCCTTCATGAAGGGTTCTCACGCCGAGCGGCCCGCCCGCCGCTAGGGGCTCATCAGCCCTGGCTGGGGGCCTTGCGCGCCCACAGCAGGTTCCACCGGAGGGGAAAGCTCCCGGCTCGCCGCGTCACCCAGCGGGTCTTCGCCACGGAGACCCCCAGCATCAGGGCGATCAGCCCGGCGGCCGCCGCCGTGCTCTGCGCCGCCGTCAGGTTCTCCTTCCAGAACCACAGCCAGCGGCCGTAGACCAGCTCGATGTGAACCCAGTAGATCAGCAGCGAGGTGGTTCCGAACTGCCGCACCCAGCTCCACTTCTGGGCCGCCGGCTGCCGCGTCCACAGATAAGCCAGCGCCAGCGCCAGGAAGATGGCGCCGAGCTTCATCAGGACCTGCCAGGGGCTGTCCAGCCAGAACTCGGACTTCGTGTACAGCGAGTAGGGGACGCTGGAGAAGTACTGGCCCGCCACGAGCAGGCCCAATCCGAGCAACGCCGCCCACTGCACAACGCGCTCCATCTGTTCGGGCCGCAGCAGGCGGATGATACTTCCCGCGCTGATGCCGAAGGCCACGAAGGCGGCCCAGGGGAAGAACGCGAAGGCCAGCGGGTCCGGGACCAGGTAGCTCCTGATCCAGGACGGCACGCCCGTCCAGGCCAACTGAGAGACCAGCGGCGAGATGGCCGCGATCGCCACCCCCGCCCCGGCGGCCAGCCGCACCCGATCGACGGTCGCAAACAGGCCCAGCACGGAGAGCGCCGCCACGGCCAGAGCCATGGCGTTGAGGACGTCCACGCGCAGCAGGTCCGTCCAGGGGCTGTACGGCCAGCCGAACAGCCAGAGCTGGAGGCGGAACAGCAAGGCGATCAGCAGCAGGTATCCGGCGCGCCGCAGCGCCGCCCAGACCCGCTCGGCCCCCGCGCGCCCCTGGCGTTCCCGGCTGTCCAGCCGGAAGGCCAGCGTAATCCCTAGCAGGAACAGAAACATGGCCGGCGGCAGCCCGCCCAAGAACTGCGACGCCACATAGCCCGCGTTGTCCCGTAGCTCCGGCTTGATGAAGGAATGGAACGCGTGACCTTGCAGCATGATGATCGCCGCCAGCCCCCGCGTCCAGTCGATGAAGGCCAGCCGGTCCCCTCCGGAGCCCCCTGTGCCTGCTTTGCTCTGACTCAACAACCTTCCCCTTGACTGTCTACTTCTGCGGGTACTCCCGCTTGACCCCCGGTGGCAGGGCCAGCTTCAACTGCGCTTCCGGCAGATTCGGGTTCCAGCGAATCCCCGAATACATCACCAGGGCGTAATCGCCGCCGGGCTGGAGGAACTTCTGTTGCACCGGGTACCCGCCGTCCTCCGGAATCCACAGTTCCACTCTCTCGATGTACTGCAAGACCTCGGCGGCCTTAGGCGTCAGCTCCAGCCGTGTCGCCTGCCGCCCCGCCACGGCCTCCCCCCCGGCCACCCGAATGGCATAGCTGCGCGCCACCTCCTGCCCCGCAGTGCCAAAACCCAGGAGCAGGAACCGGTCGACCAGCGAGCGGTATTTGCCCAACTCGTAAATCTGCACGGTTTGGATCTTCGGGTAGTAGATCTGCCCCCGGGTCCCGTCGAACGCCAGCGACCGCGGGTTGGGCCCTTCGAACTCGAGGCGCATGCTCGTCTGGCGCGCCCCAGACCTCTGGATCCACAACCGGCCGCTCTCCCGGCTGGCGTCGTTGAGCACCGCCGTGTAGGTGGTCCGCTGGAACTCCGCCGCCAGGTCGCGGAATCCCGCCGCGGCTTGGTCCATCCGTTTGAGGACCGCCTCGAGTGGCTCAGCCCACAGGGTCGGGCCCGCCAGCGCAACGCTCCCCAGCACCAGGGCTGCTTTCAGCGGCATGCAGTCCTATATCCTACGATGCAACTTCCCGAGCTCAGGATACCGGCGTCTTTCACGGTTTGGTTAACGCCACGTAGCCTTTGACTTCCTCGTCGGAGTCCGCCACCGGCTCCAGGCGGATCAGCTCCAGCTTCTTGCCGTACTGGGTTTTCAGGATCTCCTCCGCCTTGCGGCTGCGCTCCTCGGTCGCGGCGCCGGCCAGCAGTTCGGCCTCGATCCAGTAGAGGACCTCGCTCCGCGCGCCGGACAGCACGACGATCGGTCGGGCCTGGGGGATCCGGGGCTGATCGCGGAACCACTCGCCTGGCGCCAGAAACACAAACGCCAGGATCAGGCCTACCAGGACATCGTACTGCCAGGTGGCGCGCCGGTAGTCCCAGAGGATAAAACGTCTCACCGCCCGCCAGGCCGCGCCGGCCATCACCCTCAGTGTAGCAGAGCCGCAGGCCGCGTCGCCGGGGCCTACTCCCCCCGGGCGATGCCGGCCAGATCGCTCACCAGCCCGTAGGCGGTCTGGTCCACCCCCGGCCCCAGCGACAGCGTGCCCACCGTGCCCATCAGATCCGTGTGGACCAGCAGCAGGTTCGAGGCGCCGCGCGCCGCGGCCAGCAGATCGTCCTGCGCCAGCACCTCGGCGCGCACCCGCAGCCGCACCCCGTCCGGCGTGCGCCGGGCCCGGCTGACCAGGCGGACGGTCTTGCCCTTGGCGGCCAGTTCCCGGACGCGCCCGGGCGTCAGCCGGCTCATGCCCCGCACGTCCACCCCTTGCGGCGTGACGCGGGCGTCCAGCCAGACGTTGGCCAGGGCGGCGGTCTTGGCGGCCGCGTCCCAGCCTTCGAGGTCGTAGGAGGCATCCGTCTCGGTGATGCCCAGGCGTCGCGCCCTCTCGAGGCCCTCCTCCATCGACAGGCCCTCCGCCAGCGCCTCGATGGCCACGGTGGTGGTCGAGTTCAGCACGCCGGTGAAGCCCCGCACCGTCACACCGGGCAGGCAGTTCCGCACCAGGTTGAATACCGGCGCCCCGTCCATCACCGTGGCTTCGAAGCGGAACTCGACGCCGCACTCGCGGGCCTCCTGCGCGAGCGCCGCGTAGGCGTGGGCGATGGGGCCCTTGTTGGCGGTCACCGCGTGCATCCGGCGCCGGAACGCCGCGCGAACATGCGAGATGGCCGGCTCGCCGGTGAGCGGATTCAGCGGAGTCACCTCTACCATCACCTCCGCCGGCGCCGCTTCCAGAAACTCTTCCACTGAAGCCACCGGCGGGCCGAAGGCGGGTTCCGCCGGCAGCCCGCGCGGATCAATGGCCGTGCCGTGCCGCGCCGTGTGGATCCCTACGATGCGGAACGGAAACAAGGCGCGTTTCCGCTCCAGCAGCCGGGCGAACGCCCGGCCCACGCGGCCGTATCCGATCAGCGCCAGATTCATGCTCCGCCCTGGCCCGCCCGCTCACTCCCCCATCACCTTGAGGATCACCCGCTTGGCCCGCTGCCCGTCGAACTCGGCGTAGTAGATCTGCTGCCAGGGGCCCAGATCCAACCGCCCCGCGGTCACCGGCACGATCACCTGGTGGTGCACCAGCAGGCTCTTGAGGTGCGAATCCCCGTTGCTCTCCCCGGTGCGGTGATGCCGGTAGTCGCGCCGGAACGGCGCCAGCTTCTCCAACCACTCGTCGATGTCCGCCAGCAGCCCGTCCTCGGCGTCGTTCACCCAAACTCCCGCCGTGATGTGCAGGGCCGAAACCAGGATCATGCCCTCGCGAATGCCGCTGTTGGCCAGCGCCTGCTCCACCTGGTCGGTGATGTTGACGTACTCGCGGTGCTCGGCCGTGCGAAACGTCGCGTACTCGGTGTGGAAACGCATCAGTGCCGATCATACAGCATGCGCGGATCCCTGAGGCGGGGCCCGCTCAGCTTGACAGACCGTTCGGACCTCAGTCAGACTTTGATTTACCGCTGTGCCGGGGCGCATCCGTGCCGCGGCGACGGCGGGAGGCGGAGTACGCCGGTCTGGCAAGGGGAGGAACCTTGATCCTGAGAACCGCAGCTTGTGTGTTGCTACTGGCCGCGATGGCCCTGGCCCAGGAGGCGCCGGGCACTCCGCCCAGCGAGGAGCCGGAGACCCAGCGGACCGAGTATGGCGGTCCGTCCATTTTGAGCCGCGGCTTCATTCCCAGCCTGGCGCAGATCACGGAGCTGGTGCGCCTGCGCCCCTACGTGGGGGCGCACGCCTTTTACGACGCCGGCCTGACGCCTTATTCGGTGACCGCCACCGGGGAAGTCCCGCGCCGCGACAATTGGGGCACGGAGGCCAGCTTCGGAGCCCAGGGCTATCATCCCTGGCGGCGCAGCCTGCTGGGGATGCAGTACCAGGGGCGCCTGCGCCACAACTCCCGGCACAGCTACCACGACGGCTTCGACAACACCCTGTCCCTCAACTTCGTGCACCGCCCCAGCTCCCGCATCATCTTCGCCGTATCGTCGGCCGCGGCCTCCTACTCCCGCGGGTTCTTCCTGCCCGCGGCCGGGTCGGATTTCTACAACCCCGACGTGGCGGACCTGACGGGCAACGAGCTGTTCGACAACCGGGTCACCGCGGTGAGCGCCAGCGGCCGCCTGATCTACCAGAAGAGCGCCCGGCTATCCTTCTCCCTGGGGGGCTCCGGTTTCACCGCGCGGCGCCACGTCCAGACCCTGATCGGCGTGGACGGGTACCGCACCAACGGCGATGTGGGCTACCGGCTGAGCCGGTATCAGACCATCGGCGTGGATTACAGCTTTGCGCATTACGAGTTCCGCAACTTATTCGGTGGGACCGACGCGCATGGCGCCGGGGTGAACTGGTCCGTCCAACTGGGCCGCCACTGGGGGCTGGGCTTGCGAGCGGGCGGACACCGCGTCGAGGTGTCCCGGCTGGAGAAGGTGCCGCTAGACCCCGTCATCGTCGCCATTGTGGGCATGCGTTCCGGCATCACCACGTCCTACCGGCGGTTCTACACGCCCAGCTTCAACGGCCATCTGACGCGGAGCTTTCCGCGTGCCTCGCTGTCGTTCCAGTACAACCGTGGGCTCAGCGCAGGCAACGACCTCTACCTGACTTCGGGGGTGGAGAACGCCGCGGTCTCCTATCACTACTCCGGCATCCGCCGCGTGGGTCTGGGGGTGTCGGCGGGAGTCATGACGCGGCGGGCCTTCGTGCAGGACCTGGGGCGGTACACCAACTACCACGGCGAGGGGAGCTTCAGCTACCGCCTGGGCCGCGGGCTGTCCTTCAGCGCCACCGCCGGGGTCCGGCGCCACGAGCTGCTCAACAGCCAGTTTGAGCGGCTGGCCAGCCGCTTTAGCGCCGGCATCAACTTCAGCCCCGGCGAGGTGCCTTTCTCGATCTGGTAGGACGCCGGGCTAGTCGGCTGCCTCCGCCATCGCCTGGTCCAGCCGCGCCGCGAAGCCCTCGCCGGACTCGGTCCACAGCCGCCGCCGCCGCTCGAGCGGCAGGGCGCTCGTCAGTTCCCGCGCCAGCCGCACCAAGCCCTGGAGGTTGGAGTGCACCGCCCGCGCGCTGCCGGGAACCTCCGGCGCTGGCAGGAAGTCGGCGTCGCTGGCGAACTCGATGCGCAGGTGGTCCCCCAGGTCGTTGTGGAACCGCGGTCCTCGAGCGCGTAGACGCGCAGCGTGTCCAGGCCGGGCCGCAGCCGCGAGAAGGGGAACTGCCGCAGCATCGCGCCGAAGTGGCGCAACATGTTTCGCCCCTCGAAGCCGCGAATCCATAAGGACAGGTACAGGCGTTCCGGCATGCCGTGAGCTCTCCCGGCGCCGCGCGGCCGCAGCCCTAGCGGATCTTCTCGGTCAGGGTGACGGCTGCCTGCAACCGGAAGCTGACGCGCGTCTCGCTGGGCAGCACCGCCGGTTTGCCGCGCGTGGCGGCCACCGAGCCCGCGCCCGCGGCTCCGCCCACCGCCGCGCCCACCGCCGCGCCTTTGCCGCCCCCGGCGATGGCCCCGATGGCTGCCCCGATGGCCGCCCCAGCGCCCACCTTGGTGGCGTCCTCGCGCCGCGTCGTCTCGCCTGGCTTGACGAATTTCTCCGTCAGGAGGGCCACCTCCTGGCCGTCGGAGGTGTGCAGGCGGACCAGGTGGATGGCCAGCGTCGCCGTGCCGCGCACGCGGCCGGCCGGCTGGGCTTCCAGCACTCGTCCTTGCACCCGCGCGCCGCGCTCGGCGATGACGAAGCCCTCCACCACCAGCGGCTGGTCCAGCGTGGCTGAGAAGGAATCGCCCGTCTGCTGCTTCTCGGTGGAGACGGTTTCCGCCAGTCGCACCGTGAGCAGCGTGCCGGCCGGAATGGTTACCTGTTGCGGCTCCCGCGGCGCGCCCGGCGCGCCGCTGCGAGGCGTCAGCGCCACCGCGGGCTTCGTGGGCGGCTCGGCGGGCGCCGGAGGCGGCTGAGCCGGGGGCGCCGGGCTGGAAGAGGCCGTGGCCGTCTGCGCTGGCTGTGGGGTCTCCGCAGGCGGTACGCGTGCTCCCCGAGACACCCGGGCCGGCGACGGCCTCTTCGCGGCCGCTTCCCTGGCCGCCGCGGGCGGCTCGGCGGGCGGCGCGCTCTCGACCGCGGCGGCTGGAGCGCTTGCCGCCGGAGCGGCGGCGGGCGCGGTGGGCGGAGCCTGCGCGGCCACCACCTGCGGCTCGACTTTCGGCGCGGCGCTCTGCTGCCGGTAGACCAGGAACAGCAACGCGGCCACCACTACCAGGGCGATCAGGATGCCTGCCTGTACGGCTTTCATGTGGCGCCCTCCTTCTTCTTCTAACGTACCGCATCCCGCGCGCGTTTCAGAGGCCGTACCGCCCTGTTTAGAATGAGAGGTATACCCTATGACGCCCTTTCCCGCCAGCCTGCGCATCGGGGGGCTCGAAGTCCGCCCGGCCACCGCGCTGGCGCCCATGGCCGGCCTCACCGATTCCGTCTTCCGCCGCTTCATCCGCCGCCTGGGCGGCTGCGGCCTCGTGGTCAGCGAGCTGATCAGCTCCGAAGGGCTGGTGCGCGCGCGTGGCTCGCGCCGGCCGGCGCGCACCTTCGAGTACCTGGCCTTCCAGCCCGAGGAGCACCCCCTGGGCGCGCAACTGTTCGGCGCCGACCCGGACGTGATGGCGGAAGCCGCCCTCATCTGCCAGGAGCTGGGCTTCGACCTGGTGGACGTCAACTTCGGCTGCCCGGTCCCCAAGGTGATCCGCTCCCGCGGCGGCTCGGCGCTGTTGCGCGATCTGCCCCTGGCCGAGCGCATCCTCCGGCGCATGCGCGCCGCCGTCTCGATTCCGCTGACGATGAAGTACCGTTCGGGCTGGAGCGAGCGCGAGCTGGTGGCCGTCGAGATGGCGCAATTGGCCGAGGACTGCGGCCTGGACGCGGTGGCGCTCCACCCCCGCACCCGCGAGCAGGGCTTCGCCGGCCGGGCCGACTGGACCCGCATCGCCGAGGTCAAGGCCGCCGTCGCCATCCCCGTCATCGGCAACGGCGACGTCACCACGCCCGAAGACGCCCTCCGCATGGTGGCCGAGACCGCTTGCGACGCCGTCATGATCGGGCGCGCGGCCGCCACCAACCCCTGGATCTTCCGCCAGATCTCCGAGTGCCTGGCCGGCGGCTCCTGCCGGCGCCCCGCCGACAGCGACCGCCACCAGCTCATTCGCGGCTACTACGACATGCTCGTCGAGACCGCCCACCCCGAAACCATCGGCCGCATGAAGCAGTTCGCCGGCTACTTCACCCACGGCGTCCGCGACGGGGCGCGCCTGCGCAGCCAGATCTTCCAGGCCCGCCATCCGGGCCAGATCCTGGACTTGGTTGACGACTTCTTCCGCCGCCAGCCGGAGGCGGGACCGTCATGAAGAAAGTCCGCATCACCACCGACGGCGCCTGCGTCGGCAACCCCGGCCCCGGCGGATGGGCCTGCGTCCTCCGCTACCAGCATCACCGGCGCGAGCTGTTCGGCTCCTCCCCGCACACCACTAACAACCGCATGGAGCTGGCCGCCGCTCTCGAGGGCCTGCGCGCGCTCCAGGAGCCCTGCGAGGTCGAGCTCACTACCGATTCGGAGTACCTCAAGAACGGCATCACCCGCTGGATCCGGCTCTGGAAGCGCAACGGCTGGAAGACCGCCGCCAAGAAACCCGTCCTGAACCAGGACCTGTGGCAGGCCTTGGACGAGCTGGCCTCGCGCCACCACGTCCACTGGACGTGGACCCGGGGCCACGCCTCGCACGCCGACAATCTCCGCGCCGACGAGCTGGCCGTGCGCGCCTCGCGCGAGCAGAGCTTCAGCAAGTCCCGCCCGCCTGGTATAAAATCACCAAAGTATGGACTTCCGCACCATCCCTAGGCTCCTGCCACTGTTGCTCGCCGCCGCCTCCGCCGCCCTGCCCCAGAAGCTCTCCCTGGGCGTGAAGGCGGGCGTGCCGCTCACCGACCTGGTAAAGTCCGAGTCCTGGAAAGGCCTCCGCTACCGCCCGCAGAGCGGCCGTTACATCTTCGGTCCTACCCTCGAGCTTCATCTGCCGGCGCGCTTCAGCATCGAGGTCGATGCGCTCTACCGCCCGCTGAAGTATCGCACCGAGCTGGCCAGCACGGTCGCGGAGTACTCCGGCAGCGCCTGGCAATTCCCCGTGCTCGGCAAGATCCGGCTCTCGCGCAGTTTCGTGGCCCCCTACCTGGCGGCCGGCGTGGCCTTCAACCGCCTGAGCGGGCTGAAGGACGCGGCAGAAGTGAATTACTCCTCGGCGGCCGGCTGGGTCCTGGGCTTCGGCCTGGAGGGGCGCCTGCCCGTAGGCCGCATCTCGCCCGAGGTGCGCTACACCAAGTGGCGCACGGAGAATCTCCGCAACGCGCCCGGCGGATTCAACCTCTCCAACCTCAATCAATTCGAAGCGCTGGTGGGCATAACGTTTTGAGACTGGCGATCTTCGGCGGCACCTTCGACCCCATCCACACCGCGCATCTGACGATCGCCCGCGAGGCGGCGCGCCGCTTCTCTCTCTCCTGCGTGCTGTTCGTGCCCGCCTCCCACCCCCCGCACAAGGGCGACGCCACTTCCGCCGGTTACGAGGACCGCCACCGCATGGTGGAACTGGCCTGCCGCGGCGAGCCGCTTTTCGAGGCCTCCCGCCTGGAGGCCAGCGACCGCGTCAGCTACTCCGTCTCCACCATCGAGCAGATCCGAGCCACGCTGCCGCCCGGCCACGAGTTGTTTTTCCTGATCGGCGCGGACGCCTTCGCCGAGATTCAAACCTGGTATCGGTGGGAAGACGTCGTCCGCCTGGTGGATTTCCTCGTGGTCACCCGTCCCGGGCACAGCTACGGCGTCCCCGCCGGCGCCCGGGTCCACACGCTGGAGACTGTGGCCCTGCCGGTGTGCTCCTCCGAGCTGCGGGCCCGGTTGGCCGCCGGCGCCTCGCCCTCCGAGATCCCTCCGGAAGTGCTGGCCTACATCCGCGCGCGCGGCCTCTACGCCTAGAAACCGGGACCGTACACTCAATCCCAAAACCGGACAGGAAGCTGTGAAGGAATGGGGGGACACGCCTGCGTAGCGCACCAAGTCGCTCATTCCCCGTGCCGAGCTCGGAGTGTCCCCAAGATCCGTCGGGACAGCGGTGGCCGTCCCGGTTTTTCGCTATCCTGGCAGCCATGAAACCCGCAACCCTGGTGCTGTTGCTGACCGCTGCGGCGGCTGCACAGACTCAGCCGCGACAGGTCGCGGAACTGCTGGCCCCCGAACTCCAGACGCCGGACGTGGCGACCTTCCAGTTGCGCCACTACCTCATGAAGAAAGCGCCCCGCCCGCCCGAGGCTTCGAGCGCGGAGCAGTGGACCGCCGAGGCGCGCCGCCTGCGGCGCCGGATGCTCGAGGAAGTGGTCTTTCACGGCTGGCCGCGCCAGTGGGTCGAGGCGCCGCCGCGCTTCGAGGACCTGGGCCCGGTTCCTTCGGGCAAAGGTTACCGCATGCGCAAGCTGCGCTACGAGATCGTGCCCGGCTTCTTCTCGACCGCCATCCTCTACGAACCGGAGGTCCTGCGCGGCCGCGTTCCCGCGGTCCTGAACGTCAACGGGCACGTGGGGGCGCCGGGCAAGGCCGTCGAGTACAAGCAGAAGCGGTGCATCCATCAGGCCCTCCAAGGGATGCTGGCGCTCAACCTCGAATGGCTGGCCTTCGGGGAGCTGACCGCCAAGGAGAACCAGCACTGGTTCGGGGCGCACCTGGACCTGGTGGGCACGAACGCCGTGGGGCTGTTCTACCTGGCCATGCGCCAGGGCCTCGATTACCTGTACGAGCATCCCAGCGTGGACCGGAGCCGGATCGGAGTGACGGGGCTATCGGGCGGAGGCTGGCAAACCATAGTGTTGAGCGCGCTCGACGAGCGCGTCACGGTTTCCGTGCCGGTGGCGGGATACTCGGCGGCGGTCGCGCGCATCGAGCGCCCCGCCGACACCGGCGATCTGGAGCAGAACGCCACCGACATGCTCACGGTGGCGGACTACCCGCACCTGACGGCCATGCGCGCGCCCCGGCCCACGCTGCTCATCTACAACGCCGAAGACGACTGCTGCTTCCGCGCGCCGCTGGTCAAGCCGGACATCTTCGACCGCGTCCGGCCCGTCTTCCGCCTGTTCGGCCAAGAGGAGAACCTGGCCTGGCACGAGAACACCGACCCGTCGGACCATAACTACCAGCGCGACAACCGCATCCAGTCCTACCGCTTCCTGGCCCGCCACTTCGGCCTGCCGGCGCCGGAATCCGAGACGCCCGTGGACGCCGAGATCAAGAGCTTCGAGGATCTGGTGGTAGGGCTGCCCAAAGACAACCTGACCATCCTGGGACTGGCGCGGAAGCTGGCCGCCGCGATCCAGCGTCCGGCAGCGGGGCGCTCAGAGCTGGCGGCGACTTTGCGCTACCAGCCGGTCCAGGTGGCGCACGCCTGGGCGCTCACCAACACCAAGCGCAAGGAACTCGAGACGCGGTCCTACCGCTTCGAGTTCTCGAACGGCCTGAGCGCCACGGGCGTGCGGCTGAAGGCCATCGCGGCCGCGGAAAACGCGCCGCTGACAGTGGTGCTCCACGACCAGGGGAAGAAGAGCGCGCCGGCGGTGGTCTCCGACCGCGTCAACCGCGGCGAGCAGGTGCTGGCCGTGGACCTGCTGTTCACCGGCGACGCCGCGCCGCAGAAGCCCGGCCCGTCCGCCTACGCCCAGATGCTGGCGGCGCTGGGCGACCGTCCCCTGGGCATGGAAGCGGCCCAACTGATCGGCATCGTCTCCTGGGCGGGGCGCCGGCCGGTGCGGCTGGAGAGCACGGGCCTTCGCAGCCAAGTCGTGGCGCTGGCCGCCGCCGCGCTGGCGCCGGGGCTGTTCTCCGAGCTCGTCGTCCGCGACGGCATGCGCTCGCTCGCGCACTTGCTCGAGGCGCCGGTGGAATACGAGAGCGCACCGGACCTGTTCTGCCTGGATCTTTACCAGCGCTTCGATCTGGACCGCCTGGCCACATTGGCCGCGCCGGCGCAAGTAGTATGGAAGTGAGGTCTCGAACGCATGCGCTACCGGCCCTTGGGACAATCGGGAATCGAAGCTTCGGTCATTGGCTTGGGGACGTGGGCCATGGGCGGATGGCTGTGGGGCGGCACGGACGAGGCCGACGCGGTGCGCGCCATCCACGCTGCGCTCGAGGCCGGCGTCAACCTGATCGACACGGCGCCGGTTTACGGCCTGGGGCTATCCGAGGAGATCGTCGGCAAGGCCATCGCCGGGCGGCGCGACCAGGTGGTGCTGGCGACCAAGTGCGGCCTGGTGTGGCACACCACCCGGGGTGTCATGTTCCTCGAGCAAAACGGCCGGCCGGTGCACAAGTTCCTGGGACCGGACTCGGTGCGCTACGAGCTCGAGCAGAGCCTGAAGCGCCTCCAGACGGACTACCTGGACCTCTACCAGACCCACCGGCAGGACGCCACCACGCCCCTCGAGGAGACCGTGGGCACGCTGCTGGATCTGAAGCGTGAGGGCAAGATCCGGGCCATCGGGGTCAGCAACGTGACCACGGAGCAACTGGATGCTTATCGGCGCGCGGGTCCCCTGGACAGCGACCAGGAGAGGTACAACCTGCTGGACCGCGGCCACGAGGGAAGCCTCTTGCCCTATTGCCGCGAGCACGGCCTCGCGTTTCTGGCGTACTCGCCATTGCTCTACGGGCTGCTGACCGGCAAGATCGGCCCCGCGCGGGAGTTTACGGGAGACGATCTGCGCCGCCACAACCCGCGCTTCACGCCCGCGAGCCGGGCGCGCATCGCGGCGGCGCTGGCGCGGCTCCAGGCCCTCGCGGACGGGCGCGGCGTGAGCGTCGCGCAACTGGTGCTGGGCTGGACCCTCGCCCAGCCCGGCGTGACCCACGCCCTGGTGGGCGCGCGCCAGGCCCGGCACGCGGTCGAGAATGCGCACGCGGGCGACGTTACGCTCAGCCAGGAAGAGCTCTCCGCCGTCACTGCGGCGATCCCGGCGCTGTGACCGGCTTTGCCGTAATCTGAATAGGATGAAGCACACGCCGGGTGAAGTGACGCGCGCCGAGATCTTCCAGCAGCCGCAGTTGTGGCCCGACACGGTGCGACGTGTGCGGGAAGCGGCGTTACCGCTGCTGCCGCCGCCGGTGATTACGGGCGCGGGAACTTCGGCCTACGCGGCGCTGGCCATCGCCGCGGCGTGGCCGGGAGCGCGCGCGGTTCCCTCCACGGAGCTGTTCCTGGATTTCCGGGAGGTGTTGTGCGAGGAGGGCGCGGTGCTCTCGATCGCCCGCTCCGGGGACAGCCCCGAGAGCACGGCGGTGGTCGAGCGCATCCAGCGGGCGCGGCCCAAGGTGCGGCACGTGGCCGTCACGTGCAACGCGGAAGGCCGCCTGGCGCGGTGGGCGGGCCTCGAGGCCGTGGTTCTCGATCCGCGCACCAACGACCGCAGCCTGGTGATGACCAGCTCGTTCTCGAACCTGGTCCTGGCCGGGCTGGCGCTGGCGCGGCCGGCCCAGCTCGAGGCGGCGCTGCCGGCCATGTGCGCGGGCTGGGAAGCCCTGCTGGAAGAACTTGACGCCAAGGCCCGGGCGCTGGCCGAAAGCCCGCCGGCGCGCCTGGTGGCGCTGGCCTCCGGGCCCCTGCTGGGCGCGGCGCGCGAAACGTGGCTGAAAGTCCTGGAGATGACCGCGGGCCGGGTGGCCACGCTGGCCGAGACCTATCTCGGGGTGCGGCACGGGCCCATGAGCTGTATGGAGCCCGAAACATTAGTTCTATGTTTTGTTTCCTCCGACCCCGCCCGCCGCCGCTACGAGATGGACCTGGTCCGCGAGCTGCGCGCCAAGAAGCTGGGCCGGCTGGTGGCCCTGGGGCAGCCCGAGACCGGCAGCCACCTGTTCGCGCAGGTCATCTCGACGCCCGCCTCCTCCCTGCCCGACTGCCTGCGCACGCCCGCCGAAATTGTGTTTGCGCAACTGCTGGGCTATCATCTCAGCCTGCGGCTGGGCCTGGATCCCGACAGCCCCAGTCCGGGCCGCGTCATAACGCGCGTGGTCGAAGGAGTACGCATCCATCCGGAGGACACATGAGCGAGCTTCGCGGAGTGGCGGTAGTCGCGCACGGCGGCGGCCCCACTCAGGTGATCAACGCCAGCCTGGCCGGGGTGATCGAGGAATGCCGGCGGCACGAGGAAATCACCGCCTTGTGGGGCGCACGCCACGGCATACTGGGCGTCTTCGAGGAGAGGTTCTTCGATCTCTACCGGCAGGAGCGGGCAGTGATCGCCGCCATCGGGCGCGCGCCGGGCTCGGCGGTAGGCTCCTGCCGCTACAAGGTCACGCCCGAGGACCACGAGCGGATACTGAGGGTCTTCCGCGCGCACCACGTCCGCTACTTCTTCTACACGGGCGGCAACGACTCGATGGACACCGCCATGAAGGTGGCGCGGCTCGCTGCGGAGAGCGGCTACGAGCTGCGGGTGATCGGCGTGCCCAAGACCGTGGACAACGACCTGGCGGAAACCGACCACTGCCCCGGATACGGTTCCGCGGCGCGGTTCTTCGCCTGCGCCGTGCGCGACATCGGCGCCGACCTGCGCGCCCTGCCCCGCCGGGTGACCTTCATCGAAGCCATGGGACGCAACGCGGGCTGGCTGGTGGCCTCGGCGGCGCTGGCACGCCACCGGCCGGACGACCCGCCGCAGCTCATCTACTGTCCCGAGCGCCCGCTCACCGCGGATCAACTGCTCGCCGACGTCGAGGCAGTTTACCGGCGCGACGGCTACGCGGTCATCGCCGTGAGCGAAGCGCAGAAGGACGGCCAGGGCGAGCCCTTCGGCGCCGAGCAGGCCATTCCGGACAGCTTCGGCTGGAAGGTCATCGGCAACCTGTCGCACAACCTGGCAGCCCTGGTCAACCGCCACCTGAAGCTGCGCGCGCGCAGCGAGAAGCCGGGCCTGCTGGGCCGGGCCAGCGCGGAGTTCATCTCGGAGACCGACCGCCAGGAGTCCTACCTGTGTGGCCAGGCGGCCGTGAGGGCGTCCCTGGAAGGCCTGACCGGAAAGATGGTGACCCTGGTGCGCGAACCCGGGCCGGAGTACCGTTGCGTCACCGGTCTGGCGGAGCTGGAGCAGGTGGCCAACGCCGAGCGCCTCATGCCGCTGGAATGGGTCAACGCGGCGGGCAACGACGTGCTGCCGGCTTACGTCGCCTACGCCGCGCCGCTGGCCGGCGCCATCCAGCCGCTGCCGCGGCTGGAGTAGGGGCGAGGCATGCCTCGCCCCTACAGGCCCAGCAGCCGTTCGGCGTTCTGGTGGTAGACCTTGCGCAGGATCTTTTCGGGCAGCCCCAGCCCGTAGATGCGCCAACGGCCCTGCGGCGGGATGCGCGCCGGAGCGTAGTCGAAGTACTCGTCCTCGGTTTCGAGGAACCGGTAGTAGATCTCGTACAGCGCGTCGCAGAAAACCTGCTGGGGATACTGGTCGCCGTGGGGGATGGCGTCGGTGCCGAACAGGATGCGGTCCTGGTAGCGGTCGAAGAACTTCCGCGCGGCGCGGGGCTGGCGGCCCAGCTCGCCGATGCGCGCGCCGATCTCGACGTGCACGTTGCGGTAGCGGTCCAGCCACTGGGAGACCCAGGGCAGGTTCTCGGAGTCGCCCACGTGCAAGAAGATGAACTGCGTCCGCGGGTGGCGGGCCACCACCCGGTTGCGCGCCTCCATGAGTTCCTGGTTGCTGGGGAAATCCTTCCCGTGGAAAGACCAGTCCGGGTGCGCGTGCAGCTCCTCCCAGCGCTCGTTGAAGCGGTCGATGGGCAGGAAAAACGCCTCGGGGTCGGAGGTGTGGATCGAGACGGGCATCTTCAGCGCGCCGGCGGCCTCCCACAGGGGGTCGAAGCGCGGGTCGTCCACCTTGATCAAGCGGCCGGTGGTGATGCTCTCGCGCAGGTAGAGGCCCAGGGTCTTCAAGATCTTCAAGCCCCGGGCGCCGGCCTGGCGCGCCCGCTCGAGCTCGCCGGCCTGAAACTTCGGGTAGCCGGGCTCCGCGCAGCGGTTCCAGCACGGCTCGGTGAACACCAGGAAGCGGTCGGGACGCGGGGTGTGCCAGTAGCCCACCGTCTCCGCCAGGGCCTCGCCGTGGCCGCCGGTGAGGTTCACCATCAGGCGGATGTTCTTGCGGTCCATGACCGCCAGCACTTCCTCCGGGGTGGCGGTGTGCTGGGGCTTGGCTGCCTTGCCGAGCCCGGCCGACCAGGACAGGTGCGCGTGGACGTCGATGACCGGGAAGCGCGCCTTCTCGACTTTGGTCTCGGGCACGTGGAGCATGCTGTTGGGTTCGTAATCGCTCAGGGCCAGCGCGGGCTTGGACTGCTGCTCGGCGTGCGCGCCGGTCGGGGCCGCCGCCATGGCGGCCAGGCCTGTAAACCAGTCTCGTCTGTTCATGGCGCCTCCCAACTTGAGTGTGGCAGTCTCATCGGAAAAACGGAAAATCGGGGACCGCCTGGGGTGTCCACGGGGGGACCGCCCAGGCGGTCCCATTTACGGCT
>Ga0315289_10002238_pt1 | contig 29846 bp, 17 predicted proteins | sample YL17G11_40_MG_FD_203452 | JGI IMG/M metagenome (GOLD analysis project Ga0315289, IMG submission 203452) | Sediment microbial communities from Yellowstone Lake, YNP, Wyoming, USA - YL17G11_40 | ecosystem: Environmental > Aquatic > Freshwater > Lake > Sediment | place: USA: Wyoming | collected... | reverse complement strand
CATTCTACCTTGAAGTCGATCGGGTTGAGTGACGCGGCGACGACCCTGACGACCGCGCAGCCGGGCTTGGGCGCCGGGCGGTCCACCTCACAGACGCGGAGGACGCTGGAATCGCCGGTGGTTGCGTACTGGGAGGCTTGCATAGCTCTGGTGTGGACGAGAGTGGCGAATGGGCGTCTATTGTGCGGGCGGGCGTGGCGGGTGGGCGTATGGTTGTGCGTGTGTGGGCGTGCGGAAGGGACGTGTGTTGAATTGATCAATTGTTTGGGGAGAGAGACAGGAGCGCCCCTCACACACTTTCTCTCTTGCAAGGTGCGTTTTTGAGTCCGGCGCCCTTGCCGCCCCGGGCCTCACCCAGACGGCCGCCTCTTGGCCCTGGCAGATGTGATTTACGGCTTTATTGCCTACCCGTGTGCGCCAAGGGGGCGACCGGGGGCACGAAAGGGATGCATGCAGCGCCGCAAAAAACCCAGACTGCGCATTGCCTCTTGTGCGTTGCGCGCGCTCGACGGGCGAGCAGCAAGCGGGGGGGGCTCTCCCGTGCCCCGATCCGCCCCTGCTCCCGCCTTGTCCCACACCCGCAAGGCAAAGCCCTAATCTCACACTGCCTCCTGCGGGTGGCAGATGGGGATGGGCTGGGCAGGGTGAGCGCTCCCGGGTGTTCACCTTGGACCGGCTGCCGACGGGGCGCGCCCCGCCCCCGTCTGCCCCCCCTTTTGCTTGCCTTTTTGCTTTGCCCGCCCCGGTAACCGCGGCCTCCCTGCACTACCGCCCTGCGCCGCTCACTGCCCAGACACACATGCGCAAACGATCAGAGTATCCACTGACGCTTCCACCAATTTGCACCCATTATCACCCCCTCAGACCGACCCTTCTTTTCCCGCCTCCCATCAGAAAAAAAAAAAAAAAAAAAAAAACTATATTTTTTTTCGGTCCACCGGGCTAAGTTTTTGCCAAAACTTGTCTACTTTCCCTTCACTTCCAAAATATGTCCTCCTCCCGCTCCGCCTCGCCCAGCCCGGGGGGCGGGCGCATAGGGGGCTCCCTGCGGGCCGCCTGGCGGCGTTCGACGTCCTTCACCGGGCTGAGCGACGCGCTGGCGATGGGCAAGGCGGGGAAAGGCGCAGGCGGCGGCGCCGCCGCGCCCGGCACGGCCTCGGCCGGCTCATCGCCGCCCACGCTCGCCCTGGCCCGCTCCAAGTCGGGCATCGCCCTGGCCGCCCGCAACGCGGCCCTGATCGGGGCGGACAGTGGGCCCCTCCCCTCTCCGCCCGGTTCCGAGAGCGGGTGGGGCGCGGCCCGGCCGCCCCGGCCGGCCCCGCTGAGCGCCGCACCCGCCACCGTCTTGGCCCCCGCCCTTCCCACTGCCAAGGCAGAGGACGCTGCAACAACGCCCTGCCCGTCGCCCGCCCTGTCCGCCCGGGCTGCGTCCGCGGCGGGCACGGGCCCCCGCACCACCGCCAAGGTGTTCGCCGCCCGCTCCCCGAGCCCGCCCTCCCGGGCGCCGTCGGGGGTGGCGGCGGCGGCGGCGGCGGCGGCGGCGGCGGCGGCGGCGGCGGGCCCCCACCACCATGTGGACGAGGCGGGCGAGCCGCTCCCGCCCGGCGTCCTGCCCGACGGGGCGCTCTGGTTTGAGGAGGGGTCCACCCTGGACGAGGCTTTCGGCGGGGATGCGGCCGCGTACGCGGGCGCGGCCGCCGCGGCGGCCCGGGTCCGGTACGCGGCCTACACGTCGGGGACCATGGCGTCCGATGGCGTCATGAGTGGGTGGGCGTGCGCGCACGCCGACCCCGTGCGCGGCCGCCCGTGCGCGACGCCCGGCTGCCGGGGCTGCGCCGACCCGTCCCTGGAGTCGACCCCGCCCGCCACGCCCGTCGCCCGCATGGGCGTGGCCGTGGCGGCGGCCACCCCGCCCGGCATCGACCTGCCCTTCTGGAAGCCGACCTCCCCGGCCGTGCAGGCGGGCATGGTGGCAGCCGCTGCGGGTGCGCTCGCGCTGGGGCAGTGGGAGCTGGTGTGCGCCGCCCTGGCGCCCCTGTCGTCCCTGTCCTGGAGCCCGGGGGCGTTGGCCGCGACGTCCGCGGCGGTGCTGCTGCTAATCGGGGCGGGCATCCCGGAGGCGGCCTCCTCGGCCGGCCGCCGCCTGACCTCCCGGGCCCGCCGCGCCGCGCGCGCGCCGACCGCGGCCGCGCACAGGGTGGTCGGCGTCATCGACGCCCTGGGCACGCTGCCTATCCTCTTGGCCCGTTTGGAAGTTGAAATCGCGGCCATGAAGGAGGACATCCGGTCCATCCGGGGCAAAGCGGACTGGCTGCCGTCGCGGGGCGGGGGCAAGGGCGGCAAGAGTGGCAAAGCCGTGAGCGAGAGCGGTGGCGGGTTGACGGCGGCCCTGGTGGCGGCCGTGGCCGCCTCCGCGGCGGCGGGCGTGCCGCTCGTCCCTGCCGTCCCGCCCGCGCCCGCCGTGGCCGCCCAGGCGCCCGCTCCCATGCAGTCCGCCTTTGCCCAGGCCGGCATCATGCGGCGGGCGGGTAGCGACACGGAAGTGTTTGCCTGGAACTGGTGAAATGAGGGGGGTTGGTTCTCTTTCTCATCCTAACCCTCTCGCATTCCGCTCGTGTGTGCGTGTCTTTGTGTCAGCTGCTCTGCTCCCCTCCCGATTCTTCTCCATGACATTTGTGTACCCCCTTACTACGAACGTAATGAATTTAACAAAAATACACCGGAATCTCCGGCGTGTCCCCCCTTGCCCCTTTCTTCCCCTTCGCCTTTTTTTCTGTGTGTATGTGTGTGAATTGTGTGTGTCCGCTCCCCTGCTCGGTGTGACCCCCACCAATGAATGCGTGTGTATATTCAAGTGTTGTTTGCTATGGTGAGTGTGTAAAATTGTGTGGCGCGCCCAAAAGTGGCGCGCCCTTGTGAATGCAAAAGCAACCTGCCCAGAGTTTTTTGTCTCCTTTCTACAGCAGAGCACCCCCAGAAAAAGTAACGCCGGCCCACCCCACCCCAACCTCTCAGCTCCGCGGCGGCGGCGGCGACGGCGGCGGCGGCGGCGGCGGCGGCACAGGAGGCATCCCCTCACTGCCCCTCGCCGCACCCCCTGCTGCCCCCGCCGCCGCCCCTCCCCCCACCGCCAGCCCGCGCGCCCTCAAAGCCCGGGCGACCATGGGCGTCAGGCCCAGGGTGATGGGCGCGCGCACGGGGAAGAGCGCCTTGTTGCAGATGAAGGCCAGGGCCAGGGAGGATCCGCTGCCGGCCAGGGTGCGCGCCCACCAGGACGACCGCTCGTCGTGGGTGTCCGCGTCGGCATGCCCGTCGAGCGCGGGGCGGCCAGAGGGGGACGGCGGGGCGAGGGGGGCGCCAGGCTGCTGCTGCTGCTGCTGCTGCTGCGCCGCCGCCGCCGCCGCCGCTGCCGCCGCTGCCGCCGCCGCCTCCTCTTGCTTCTTTCGGTGGGCCAGGAGGCCATAGTTTTGGAGGAGCTTTTCCACCTTAAAGCCGCGCTCGACTGCGACGTAACAGGCTGGGATGGGAGAGAAAGGGGTGGGTGAGGTGGACTGACCAAATGCTGCTGGCGGAGGGAGTGCGTGTGCGTAATGACCGGTTGGTGGGCGATCGCACCGCCCACGCCTCTAGCAGAATACCCCAGTGGTCTGGCATATCGGTGCGAGGGCGGGATCGTGCCTGGAAAGGCGGGACCCCCCCCCCCCCCCCCCCTGCGCGCGCCCGACTTGCGGCGGTGGCTAGCGCGAGCAATAAAAAAACTCTCTTCCAAAACGTACTCGCCAGCCCCGCCCCGTACACCGCAAAGTGGACGCCCACCGCGACGCGGCCGTATTTCTGGAACATGGCCTTGGTGCGGGCGGCGTAGGAGGCCATGGTGATGATGGGTGGTGCGTGTGGGATGATGCGAAGCAGAGAGAACGTCGCAATGTTTCTCACACCTGCTTCTCCACACTGGTTTTCTAGTGCTCTCACGTCCCCCTTTCCCCCCGGGGGGCGCCTGCTCCACCACCCATCCACACACACGCACGCACCTCACTCACCCACTGCCTGTGTGCGCCCGAGAGGCTCACGCTGCATCGCGTGATTGAAAAAATCCGTCCTCCCATGGGTTCCACAGCCGCCGCCCGCCTCTTCCTCGAGACGACCTGCGGCGCCGACTCGGCCCTCGACTCCTTTGACGCGACCGCCCTGCGCGGGCTCTTGGTCCTGTCAGCGGAGCCCGGTCGCCTGGTCGCGTCACTGCCCCTGGACACCTCGCGTGCCAACGCGTACGGCACGGCCCACGGCGGCCTGATCGCGACGGCCGTCGACGTTGTCAGCAGTGCGGCCCTTCACACCATCCGCACGGCGAGCGGGGTGAGTGTCAGCCTCGGCGTGGACTACCTCGCCGCCGTTCCCGTGCTGGCTGCCGCCGGCGGCGGATCACAGCCACAGCCCACCCTCATCTTTGACGCGAGGGTCGTCAAGGCCGGCCGGTCCCTGGCTGTGCTGACGGTGGACGTGCTGCGAGGGGCCGACGGCGCCCTGGTTGCTAAGGGCCGCCACACCAAGTTTGTGGCGGCGGAAGATGCGAGGCGGGGTGGGGTGGCGGCGGGAGCGGCGGCGCGGCCGCGGCTCTAGAGAGTAGACAGAGAGAGAGGGGACGGCGCGCGGGGTGGAGTGGGGGATGGAATGTGGACATGACCTCCGACCTCCATCCTGCACATTGTTTTGTCACACAGCAAAAAAACGCCCGCGCGCCCACACGGCACTCTCACGCGCACCCCCCATCTCTCCATTTCAATTTCATCCATCAAACCTCAACGCGCAGTCCGCCAAGTGAAACTCAAAGCCGGCATCCGCCTCCCCACCATGCGACAACCCGCCTACCCCCGACGCCCGGTGCGCGGCCCGCCGGGTGAAATAGGTGGCCGCACACCGGCACGCTTCCACGGCCGGGTGGGCCCCGCCGGCCGCCAGCAGGGCCGCGGCAGGCGGAGGGGGGGTGCCGCCCGCCGACTCGCTGGTGCCGGTCGTCGCCGTCGCCCCCGCACCACCGGCCGCCGCGTAAAACCGCCGGCTGTGGACCGGCGACGCTCCCGTCCGGATGGGGGGCGGAAGGTCGAACCCGGCCGCGGACAGCGGGGACGGCGGCTCCACCCGCCCCTCCTCGGGGCCCGAAAAGATGGGGGGCAGCGGCGGCTGGGCGAGTGCTTGCGCGGGCTGCTGGTGGCGGGCGGCCGGGTGGACCGACCCGCTCCCCTCCTCCTCATCCACAGCGGCGGCAGCGGCGGCGGCGACCGCGCCTGCCAGCCCGCCCGGCCCCCACTCCTGGGACGCGGCCGGCCCGGACGCCAGTGGCCCCCCTGCCAGGGACGCCTCCCGCGTCGCCCGCCCGCCGCCCGCCGCGGAGGACAGGCGCCGGGGGAAGGCGTGGCTCACGTCCGCCGGGCGGGACCGGCCACGCGGGGTGCGGCCAGACGCGAGGAAGGCGGCGGGCGCGGGGGCGGCAGGGCCGCCGCGATGGTCGGACCAGGCCGCGATGGGGGCGCCACCGCCGCCGGGCCGACCACTCCCGCCCTTGCCACCAGCGGCCGCGGCCGCGACCGCTTCGTCCACCGTCGTCAGCGCCCGGCGCCGGGCCCGGGAGGCAGCTAGGGCAGCACCGGTGACGATAGCCAGCAGGGCCAGGCAGCCCGCCGACGCTGACGCCGCGATGATGATGGTGCGGGCCCGGGCGACGTCGGCGGCGGCGGCCGTGCCGCCTTCCTCGGCAGCAGCCAAGGCACCGGCTGCCTGTGCCTCGACAGGCCGGGCCAGGACCGGCCGGGCGGGCTCCCCCTCCCCCTCCCCCTGCACCCCCTCCCCCTTCTCCTCCCCGGCCGGTACAGGCAGGGGGCGGGGCGCGGGCGGGGCAGGCAGGCGCCCCGGACCCCCACCAAACACCTGGCGGGGCGTGAGGCGGGTGGGAGGCGTGGCGGCGGCAGTGGTGGTGGCCGCCGCCGGCGCGGCCACCTTTTGGGCAACCACAGGGGCGGCCACGTCCTCCGGCTCGGCCGCCACCTCAACATCGCCCACCGTGCCCGCTGCCTCTTCATCCCCACCGCTAGCCGCCTGAAGGAAGGAGGACACACCACCTGCCACCGCCTGGGCGGGGCGGGGCGGGGCGGGGAAGCCCCCGGCCATCAGGGGCGTCCCGCCCGCCGCGCTGGCGGACGCCCCCGCCTTGGCCGCCATGGCGGCCGCCCGCTCGGAGGCGGGCAAGGGAGACGCAGGGGCGGGCATGGCCGTCGGCACGGGCACCACCGTCTCCTCCGGCGGCAGGATGGCGACCGGGCTGGTCACCTCGGGCGTCGCGGCCGGGACAGCAACAGCGTCCGCCGCGGCCGCGGCAGCGCTGCCGGGGGGCAGGGCTGGCAACAGCTGGGGCGGGGCGGCCGGCAGCTGGGGCAGGCTGGGCTGCACCGCCGCCGCCGCCGGCTGGGCGTTGATCAGGTTCCTCACTTGGAGCAAGCCCAGCATGCTTTGCAGGCCGGACTGGAGCGCGCTGTCCACCAGGTTGGAGGTGGTGCTGGTCGGGGCAGCCGCTGCCGTCGCGGCCGCCACCGCTGCCTGGGGCACCGCGACGGGGGCGGCGCCACCAGTGGAGGGCGGGGGCCAGGCCGCATCGGGGGAGGCCCTCGCGGCCGCCACCCCGTTGGCCCCCCCGGCGGCGGCCAGGAGGGCAGCGGCCAGGAAGGTTTGGGCGACCCGGCGCCGACGCGGCGGGGCGCGGCGGGGTGGTGTGGGCATGTCGGTTCGTTTTTTTGTTGTGTGTAGGGCAAGCGCAGATGCGCAGATGTGGGCAAGTTTGTCGACGCCTGCTTCAAGGCGCCGCGAAAGTTGGGGATGCTGACTGAGCCTGCGATGGTGGTGGGTGGTGTGGGGTGAGTCAAGGGGCGTGGAGGGGTGTGGGTGCGTGAGGGCGGAGCGGAGCGAGTGCAGAACGCTCCATGCGCGCTCTGGGCGACTGGACGCAAGCGCTTGCGCCCGCCAGCGTGAGCAAGTCCACGCGGCTCCACCCCCACCCCCACCACGAGGATGGCCCAAGAGATGTGATTCTTTTGCAGCAGCCGTCTTCAGCGGGTGACGCGGTAAGCAAGCGCACACACACGCACCTATCAAAAAGGTGAATCGAAGAGGCAAAGAAAATGCGAGAAAGAAGAGTGGCAAAAAAATCAAGAATCACTAGGACCTTCCAAGGAAAAACGAAGTGGGAAGACAAATATTTTCACATCAATTCGGCGACCATCGGCTCGTACACGGCCGCCCCGTGCACCGCCTCACTGACCGCCACAATGGACGCCAGTTCGGCTGCCAGGGCGTCCACGTCCCCGGCCAACCAGTCGCCCGCCCCGGCGCGGGCTAGGGCAGCCCGCACCGCCCCATCCGCACTCTTCCCAGGCGCAAGCAGCAGGCGAGCCGCCAGCGCGGCCTCCACCGCTCCGGACAGGGCTTTAAAAGGCGCCCCATCCCGGCGCAGCAGGCGATACAGGCCGGCCTGCATGGTGGCCACCAAGCTCTGGGACTCGGCACCCTCGCCACCGCCGACGCAGGCCAGGCGGGCCAGGTCAGCCGCGATGTCGGGCAGCGGGGCTCCCGGGTCGGCCAGCAGGGCGCGCAGGCGGCCCCGGACGAGCGCAGGCGGCGCAGCCTTGTTGTGCTGAGTGACCAGCAGGGCCCCCGCCGCGCACACCAGGACCAGCTGGAATGCGTGCTGGGCGCCTGCCAGGGCGATGGCGTCCAGGGTAAGCGTCTCGGGGAGCTGACGGGAGGTGGGGGTGGCTGCCTTGTTGGTCGCCGCCATCGCCCGCACGGGCGCCCGGTCCGCGGCCAGGCCGACCAGGGCCAGACGCACTACCCGGCGCCAGGAGGCGGGCGGGGCTGGGGCCAGGGGTGGCGGCCCGGATGTCAGGCCCAGGGCGGCGTCGACGGACAAGGTCGTTGAGGTCGAGGAGGAGGGTGAAGCCACCAACCCTGACCGCAGGTCGGCCGGCACGCGTGACGAGGGCAGCGAGGAGGCGTCGCCCGCCGCCGGCAGGCCACCCTCCACAATGGCCAGGCGCCCCGCTGCCGCGCCCAGCCAGGCCCGGGTCAGGGGCAGGCGGGAGGGGAGGAGGTCATCGCCGGCGCCGGCGCCGTCGTCTCCTTTTTTTTCAACCACCCTTTGCTGAAACAACCGGGCGGCTTGCCCGGCCAGCCCACCACCGCCCGCCGTGGTGGCAATGAGGAGGGCTGTCTCCGCCCGGGCGGAGTCGGCCTGTAACAGGCGAACCGCGGCGGCACTGACGCGTAGGGCGGAGGTCAGGTTGGCAGCCAGGGACGCCGCGTCCGTGGCACCAGCACCAGCCAGCAGCGGCGCCAGCCGGGCAGCGACGACCGTGTGCGCGGCAGCCGCCGCCGCGTCCCGGGCGGGCGCGCACAGGCAGCGCACGGTGTCCGAGACGTACTCCACCGTGTCCAGGAGGTGCAGGACGGACAAGGAGGCGTCAGGGGTGGCAAGAGCGGTCGTCAGGGCTTGCATCTCCAGGCGGGTGGCCACCCGCGTGCGCAGGGCGGCCGCCTTGGGGCCATAGCCCAGGCAGCCCGCCAGCGCGGCGCCGACGGACGCCAGGGCGCCCGCCGCCGTATCGATGGCGCCCTGGCCTCCAACAGTCAGGGCAGCATACACCCGGGCCCACCGGGCGTCGTCAGCCGCCCGGGCCACGGCCAGGGCCGCCCCCGCCCGGGCGGCCGCGCTGACTGCGCAAGATGCGGCCGCGCCCTGACGCGCTTCGGCCAGGGCGCCCTCCGCGGCGGCCACGCTCAGGACGCCAGCACAAGCGCTCCCACTCGCCGCGGCTTCCGCGTCAGTCCACAAGGCCTCCGCGGTCGCGATGCCGGCCCCCACCCCACCCGCGTGCAGCATGGCCCACAACAACTGCTCGGCGGCGGACGGGGGTGGGATGGAGGGAGGAGGGGGGGGAGCAGAGACGATGGTGGCGTCCACCACCGGCGGCGCCGCCCGGACCGCCGCCAAAGCCGCGTCCATGCGGGCCAGCCCCGCCCCGCTAGCCAGTCGGCCCACCCGCTCCCGCAGAAGGGCCAGGTCCCGGTCGACGGCGGTGGTCAGGTCCTCCACGTCCGCGCCCGACGCCGCCCGACGCAGGCGGGGTGGGGGTGGGGGTGAGGCGTTTGCATCGCCGCCGCCGCCCTCGCCCGCCTCGGCCGCGGTCGCCACTGCCACCGCGTTGGCCGCCAGCACCGCCTCCCGCCCCGCGACGACGGCCAGCCGGGACCGCTCCAGCGCGACCGCCGCCGACACGAGGTCCGCCTCTAGGGCTGCCGCGTCAGCCACCTTCCAGGCAGCAAAGGGCGGCAGGTAGGCGGCCCACGCCCCGTCAAAGGCCGCCGCCGCGGTGCGCGGGGGTGGGGCGGCGGGGTGGCCGGCTAAGGAGGAGAGGAGCGTGCGGGTGACTGAGACCAGGGCCGCCGCCGCGGCCGACAGCGCCGCCTCCTCGGGGGTGGGCGCGAGGGTGGGGGCAGGCGCGGCAGGGGCGGCATCAGCGTCCGCCGCCTCCTGCCCCGCACCTACCCGCCCACCATCCCCACGAAACACGACGGCCGGATGAGCCACAATCATGAAGGCCGCCAGGAAGGGTCGGGCCGGGTACCGGCCCTCAGGGGGAGGGGCGGTGGCGGCCGCGCTCCCAGGAAGGAGGCGGGCGAGGAGGGCGGGGACAGGGTCGGCGTCGTCGGCGCTCCCGGCCGCCCACCCTAACGCGACGCGCGCGCCTAAGCGGCGCAGCAAGGCGCGGGTGGCTGACAGGGTGGAGGGTCCCTGCAGGACGGCGGCCGCGGAGTCAAAGGCCGCGGCGGCCGGGTCGGCCGGCGAGGATGGGGGAGCGCCCGCAGAGGGCGGCAGGCCACAGACAGCAGCGGCAGGAGGCGGCGGGGTGGTCGCCGTCGGCGGCGCCGCCCCTCCATCCACCACACCCATCACGCCCGTCCCTTCAAAGGCCGACGCCAGGGAGGCCGTCGTGCGGGCCGTCGCCCGCCACCCGCGCCACGCCCGCTGCAGGCGGCGAGACGCGTGCACCCGGTGGAATGAGGCCACGGGGCACGCAAAGGGAGGGGGGTGCGGGGGTGCGGGGGGGGAGGGCGCCTGCGTCACGTCCTCTGCCTGGTGCTCGGGCGCGATGGGGGCCGTGCGGGGGCGGTTGGAGGCGGCCTTGTCGGAGACCCAGGCGAGGAAGGTCTGGAGGCAGGAGAAATGGAATGGGGTGGAGAGGTCAGGCTGGAGAGACGTCGCGTGCGCGCGCTCGGGAGTGGCATTGCTTTGCGGCTCTGCTGTCGATGGGGTGCTGCTCCATGCATCGCGCCACCACCCTCAACATGCTCTCTATTGCTTTTGGCTTGCATCAAGACCAAAAAGCATTCACGGCATCGCCGGTCTGCACACCCCACTTTGGATGCACGCGAAGAGGCACATGCCCCTCGGGACAAAAGTGCGCTTGCGCGCTAGCCATCCGACTGCCGCCCGCCCCCCAATTCCCCTCGATTCCCCTCTCTCTCCCACTCACCCGGCGCCGTGCATCCGCGGCCGCTAGCTTGGCTGAAGTGGGCGGTGCAGGCATGCTACCACCAGCTCCCCCATCGGACAGGCGGCGGGCGAGCGCCGCCGGCAACGGCACGACCGAGGCGGCAACGTCGCCCGGCGCAAACTCCAGGCGGACGGAGCCCTGGCGGCGGGGAGGTGGAGAGTCTCCCATGGATTTGATGGGCGTGTGAGCCGCGTGTGGGCTTGCAGAAAAAGAGAGGGTGCGGCACGGCCACGAGCGGAATTGTGGATGTGAGAGCGAGAAAAGAGTGAGAGCCGGGGGCCACACGAGTTCACTTTTGCAAACGCACGCACCGAGAATAATGAATTCACTTTCCCTTGTGCTGGCCGTTTCAGGAGGGTAATAGGGGCAAGTCTCTGGGGCGGAGTAAATTTTGGCTGGCAGGGGTCGGGGAGAGGGGAGGGGGGGGGAGAAAAAGAGGGGGTGGCACCAGGCAGTGCGGGTCGTGGTGGAGAACGGAGAGAAGGCGATCAAGAGGAGGAACGAAACAGGGGGGGTGGGGGGGAGGGGGTATAAAAATGGGGGAATAGAAGTGAGGATTTGGCGTGCGCCACCACATGCGCGCCCCACAGGGATCGCTTCTGCACGCGCTTGGAAGCCGGGAAGTGGGAAGGAAAAAGAAAAGCAACTGGGAGGGATGGTCTCATTTCTCCCTGGCCTCTAGGCGTGGGGCTGCGGCCTGGCCAGGCGGCCCACGCTGGACGGCGAGGTCGCGCCCAGCGCCCCGCCCGCCCCACCCAGCTCGTAGCCGACCAGGTGGAGGGCGTGCAGGGGGTTGTTGTGCGGGACCAGGCCCAGGATGGGCGGGGTAGTGGGCGGGAGCGCGGCCGCCTCCCCGCCACCACCCCCACCACTCTTGCACGCCGCCCCGCGCACCAGGACTGCCAGGCGCAGGTGTTCCATGCGGGCGACCACGTCCCGTGGGGAGGCAGCCGGGGGCGGGGTGCCCGTGTCGCCGGAATAGGCGACCGGGGGGCCGCCGTGGTGGTGGGGGTCCGGCGGGCCGCCCCCCCGGTCGGTTGGCGTCGGGTTTGGCAGGTGGAGCAGCAGGGGCGGAGGCGGGCCCACGCGCGCCAACAGGTCCGCCCGCGGGTGGACGCCCACGATGACCAGGCGGGCTGGCAGGCGGGCCGCGGCCGGCGCGGGCAGCGTGGCTTCCACGGAAAAGACGGGCGCGGCCGCCCCGCTGCCACCACCGCTGCTGCCGCCGCCTGGCAGGGCCGCGCCGCCGCTCCCGTCCTCGCACCCAGACCCGTCATCGTCCGCGGCCGCCGCCGCCGCCGCATCGGACGCATACACGTCACCCCGCCAGGTGATGACGGGCGGGCGCGAGGGCGTAAAGGCGGTGGTGGCCGTCGTCAGGGCGGCGGAGAGCGAGGAGCGAAGTGGGGAGTAGGCCGCCGGCCGCTCCCCGCCGGTCGCGCCACTGCCGCCGCCGCCGCCGCCGCCCGAGCGCGGGCCACCAGGCGTGAAGGGCTGACGGTGTGTCGCGGCGGGGGCGGGAGGAGGGGTGGGAGTGGACGCGGCGACGGCGACGGCCGCAGCCGCTGTCACCGCCGCCTTGGCCCCACCACTGGCGGCCGCAGGCGCGGGCGGGGGCGGGCCCTTGTGCCTTGTGGCCGCCGCCGCCAGGGCAGCCGCCTTGGTGGCCGCCCGGGCAGCCGTGGCCGCCTGGGCCGCCGCGTGCGCGGTCGCGGCGCCCACGCTGGCCAGGGCCGCCCCAGAGTCTGGGCACACGTACGCCACGTCCAGGCGGGTGGCGGCCGCCAGGGCGGCGTCGCCGTCAAATGAGGGGGAGAGGGGACGGGTCGGCGCAGCAGCACCCGCGCTACCACCGCTCAGGGCAGCACCACTACCGTCACCAGCCGGCCCATCCCCGGACCCAGGCATGGGCGGGCGGGTCACGCACACGACCTTGCGCCACCCGGGCGGCAGGGCGTCAAAGCCGGGGTCGGGACCGACCGCGGCCGCGACGGCGGGCGGGAGCGCTGGCGCCGACCGCCAGCGCTGCGGCGTGTGGGCGTGCGGGGAGGAGGAGGACGCCGGGCAGGGCTGAAGCTCGCCGCCACTGGCCGCGGTCGCCGCCACCCAGTCCGCCTCGGCATCGTCGCCGTCGGCGCAGGTGCGGGCCGGGAGGAGGGCGACGAGCGCGCCACAGGTGAATTGCGCGTGCGGGGCCAACCGCGCCCGCACCAGGCGGGCCCGCCCGCAGCCGTCGCAGGCCGCCCACAGGCGACCCCGGGCTGCGATGAGGGTGAGCGCGCCGGCCCGGGCGGCGGCCGCGCCAGCCCGGCCCGTGGCGCCCGCGACGACCGCCAGCGCTGTCAGGCGCTGCCCGGCGACTGGGTCGGCCGGCCGCCCGCGCAGTGCTGCGACCGCCGCCGTCCGCAGGCCGGCCACCACCCGGCCCACGCCCGCGGCGGGCGTGCCGCCCAGGGCGCTCTCCAGGACGGACTGCCAGTCCGGGAAGGGGGTGCGAGCGGGCGGGTGGGTGGGTAGCCGAGGAGGAGGCGGGGGGGCGCGAGGTGAGGAGCACATGCTGCCACAATTGTCAGCCGTGCTCACATAGCTCTGCTTTTTCGTTTGCCCCGTGAGGCCCAGCAGCAACAGGGCGCCCGCGTCGGCCAGGTCGTCCAGCAGGCGCACCGCGCCGCCCGCGTTGGTCCACACCAGGCCCGCCGCGCGGGCCAGGTCGCCGCCCACGTGCGAGCTGGCCAGGGCGGGGACGCCCAGCGCGGCCGACGCCGCCTGGGTGGTTAGGGCTGCGGCCGCCGCTGGCCCCGCCCCGCCGCGCCCGAGCGCCGTTCGCGCCCGGTCGATCAGCTCCGACCACAGCGGCTCCGCCGGCGGGGTCGTGGGCGAAGAGGGCGTGCTGTGGTGGTGGCCGAAGGACAGGCGGGGCGAGGGTGGGCCGGGCAGCGGCGTGGCGGCGGCGACCACGCGAACGGGAGGCAGGCCGGGCGGGGGTTGTGCGCCCCCGCTCGCCGCCGCCGCCGCCGCCGCCGCGGCTGCCGCCGCGGCTGCCGCGGCCGCCGCCGCGTTGGTCGCCGCCAAAGCCGCCCTGGGCGCGTACACAGGCAGGTACTGCCCGTTGGACGCACTCATGTAGTGTTGGGTGGCGGGTGAGCGCGGCGGGGTGGGGCAGGGGCACGAGGCGGCGGGCAGCAGGGTGGCGGTGGCCGCCCCTCCCTCGGCTTGCTGTTGTTCGCGAGCCGCCGCCAGGGCCGCCCGCTCCGCCGCCGGCCGCCGCACACCCGACCGCCGCTTCTTGGCCGCCGGTGGGGATGCTGGCGGGGGTGACAGCGCCGCGGGCGCGGGCGGGGGTGAGGCGGGCGTGAAATGGCCGACCAGCCGGGGGAAGGGGCCGTGGTGGGCGGCGGGGCGGGGCGGCGTCCGCGCCTCGCGGCCGCCCGCTGGCAGGCAGGACGTCACGGATCCGCCCGCCCCGCCACCACCCGCACAGCCATCCATGCCACCGCTGCTGCCCCCTGCGATGAAGGAGCCAAAGCCGGGCGGGTGGGGCTGGGCGGGTGGGGCCGCCTCGGCTGCCTCTCGTTCGGCGGCGGCCATGCCAGCCTGGGCCGCCGCCGCCGCCGCCGCCGCCGTGACTGCCGCCGCCGCCGCCGCCGCCGTGACCGCGGCCGCCGCGATGGCCGCGCCCGCCGCGCTCCGGCACCCTCCAGGCACGTACCCCTCCAGGTGGCCCTTGTTCAGGAAGCGGACGCCGCAGGCGTTGCAGAGGTGGGGCGCTGTCGGCGGGCCCCGGCGCCAGGCGGGGGAGTGCCGGCTGGATGAGGGATTAAGGGGGTGGAGAGGGTCCGGGGTGAGGGAAGGCGCGCCACAGAGTGACACGCACGCGCGCACACACACGTAGGCGCCGTGGAAAGAGGGCGAGCACCGCCGAGAAAAAAAAAGGACGCGCGGGAGGACGGGTCCCGAAAAGCCTCCTCTGACGGCCGAAAGCGCGCGCGCGCAAGCTTGGCGAATGCCCCCCTTTTTCCCCCGATCCTCTTCGTTTTTCCTCACGCGCGCACACGCCTCCGTGCCGCCCTCGTCTCACAAGCTCACTCACCGTCCACAGTGGTCGCACGGCCCGCCTGCCTGGCTAGCGTAGCCGGGCGAGGAGGAGGGGCCGGCGTGGGGGTCAGGCGAAAACCCACCCCCCTCCCACTCGGTCTCATCGTAGTGGCGGGTGGGGCGCCGCTTGCGGCGGGATCCCAAAGGAAGTGGGGAGTCTGTTAATGTGTGTGTGTGTGTGTGTGTGTGTGTGTGTAGAGCATGATGCATGGCGTGTGTGAGGTGGAGTGTGCGCGGGGCGGGCGCGCGGAGGGGGGGTGAGGGATGAGAAAGAGGAGGCATCGGTTTCGCATCAAGCATTTTCTAGTCCTCCCCGCGGAAGAAAGGCGGAGGGGGTTGGTGCCCCTTTTCTCAATCAAAGGTGGACGCTGCAAGTATTGCGCATCATCTGTGGCGTGTATATCGTCAGGCAGGCGCTCAGTGGCCCGGGCGCGCGCGCATGCAAGAGACGTTGCCTAGCCTCAGCTCGGTGACGAGCGCGCCCATCTCTCTTCCCCAGAATGACACGCACCTTCGACCAGCCGGTCCGTCATCGGATCGCCCGCGCGGTCCATAGGATTAGTCCAGGTATCTGCGCGACCGGGGGTGGGCGGGCTGGCGTGTCGGAGGGTAGTGGTGGCGGTGAAGGGAGCGGCCGGCGGGAGAGGAGTCAGCTCTCTCGTTCGCTGGTGTCTGCTGCAGCTCACTTCGTCGACCCGTTGCCCTTTTTTGCTCTCTTTTTGCGTTGCGCCGCCGCCCCCACCCCTCCCTCCCCCATGTTCCCCGTCGCCGCCGTCGACCCGGAAGCCTCTACCCGCGAACTCAAACAGCACCTCCTGTCCTTGGGCCTGTTCTGCCTGGCCGTCCGCCTGGCGCCGACTGTGCTGGCCGCGCTGGGGCGGGCTTAGAATAGAAGACCGCGTTTTTTCTTCTTCTTTTTCTCGCTCGCTCGATCCCCCCCGCTCCTTCCCAAAACATGGACGCCGTCAAACCCTCCCGTCGGTCCCGCCTGGCGGCAGATATTGCGGCAGAATGCCTGCCCAGCTGGAAGGCGGTCGGCGTGCGTGGAAAGGATGTCAAGGTAAGAAGGGACGCGACGCGCGGTCTCGCTCTCTGTGCCGCCGCAAATAAAAACCACCACGCCCTCTCTTGACGAGACGACGGCCGCGGACCCTGCTTGCCCCGCCAGTCGCCCTGTGCGCACATGCACTGGCACATGCCTCTGGCATCGAGCGGGTTCTCAAACGACCCGCCTTAAACACTCCCCATCACCTCTCATCATCTCTCCCCTCTCAAGGCCACCGTCATCTCCGGCGGCCTGACCAACGCCCTGTGGGCTCTCCACCCCCCACCCCCGGCCCCGCCCATCGCCGCCCGCGCATTCGGGGACGGTTCCGACCTGCTGGTGGACCGGCGGGCTGAACGAGCCGCCCTGGCGGCCTTGAACCCTGCCGGCTTTGGGGCGGTCGCCCTCGCCGACTTTCCCGGCGGCCGCCTGGAGGAGTTGCTGTCCATGCGCACCCTGGCCGCGGCGGACGTGGCGGACCCGGCCATGGCGGCCCGCATCGCGGCGGGCCTAGCGCGCCTGCATGCGGCGGGGCGGGGCCTGGCGGCGCCCCCGCCGCCCGCCACCCCCGCCCGTGCCTCCTCGGCTGCGGCCGCGCACGCCGCCCTGTTCCGGACGATGCGGACCTGGCTGGCCATGGCCCTCCGCATCGAGGCCGCCGCGGTGGCCGGCGCCGCGGGCAAGGGCGGCAAGGTCGGGCCCAGCGTCGCCCGGGCGGCCGTGCGAGCGGCGGCCCCCTCGCCCGCCCCCCACCCGCCCAGCGGGGAGCTGGCCGGCGTCTCGGTGGCCGCCCTGTCGGCCGCCATGGACAGGTGGGAGGCTGCCACGGCCGGCCTGGCCGCGGCCTGCGGGCCCGCCGTCTTCTGCCACATGGACCTGCTGCCGGGCAACATCATGGTGGCGCACGGCGGAGAGGAGACAGGGCACGGCACTGCTGGCGGCGCTGTGCCCGCGGCGTCCGCGTCCGCACCCGTGGCGGGCAAGGAAAACGCGCCCCTCGCCGCCGCCGCCGCCCCTCCTTCCACCACCGCGCCTCCTCCGCCGACCTCCACCCTCCTCCTGGGCCCCGGCCCCGACATGCAGTTCATTGACTTCGAGTACGCCCGGCCAGCGCCCCGCGGCTTTGACGTGGGCAACCACTGGTGCGAGTGGGCGGGCCTGGACTGCGAGTGGGGGCGCTACCCGCCGCCAGCCGCGAAGGCCGCCTTTGCGAGCGCGTACCTGACCGAAGCCTCCAAGTGGGAGGTAGCTGGCAAGAGGAAGTGGAGCGTGGTGGCACAGGCTGCTGCCCCGCCGTCGCCGGCCGCGGTGGCGGCCCTGGTCGTCGAGGGCGACGCCTACGCCCTCGCCTCCCACCTCTGGTGGACCGCCTGGGCGCTTGTCCAGGCGCGCGTGTCTCCCATCGCCTTTGATTACGGGGCGTATGCGGCATCCCGGTTCGCCTGCTTTGTTGAGCGGGAAGAAGGGGTGCGGGCGGCGGTGGAGAGGCTGGCGGCCAGCACGGCCAAGCGGGCCGGCGGCTGGCGACGCGCGTTTTGTGTGGCGGGGTGAAAAGGGCGGGGAGTGGTCGCAAAAGGCAATGAAACGACCTAGGCGAATTTTCTCTACACATAATCATGTACGCGCTGCCTCTTCTCTCTAAGGCTCAGCCGCCACCGTGGAGGGTGGGCCCATGTCATCTAAAGTCGCGGCCGCGGCGGCGGCGGCCAGGCCGGCCACCGCTGCGTCAGAAGGCTCGTCCCCTCCATCTCCATCCCCACCATTTCCACCCACACCGCTCTTCCGTTTGAGCAGCAGGATCTCGATCGCGGCATGCTGGTACGTCGGGTGCATGCGCGCCCGGGGCACTTTGCGCCAGGTAAAGTGCTGGCTGAACGTGTCTGTCCAGGCAGCGTGGACCGAGGCCGACCGAAACTCATTGACGACCACGCACGTCGTCTTGCGACCTGGTCCGCAGAGGGCGAGGACAGCCGACAACAGCGGGCCGACCATCGCCTCCTTGTACACGCAGTCGCACATGAGGATGTAGTCGGCGGGCCCGCCAGCGAGGACGGGGGCCCACGTGTCGGGCTGCAACCAGTCGTACTCCAGGACGGCCACCGCCCCCGCCGACCCGGAGCCGCCTGGTAAAAACCTGCGCGCGGCGGGGCCTATGTTCACGTCGGCGTTTGTGCGGAGCAAGGGGAGGACAGGGGCGACGTCTGTGAGGATGACGTCCGCCCCGAGGAGGGCCAACGCCAGCCCCGCCACGCCCGCGCCGGACCCCAAGTCGACGACTCGCTTCCCCGATACGCGGGCCCGGCTCAGCTCGCCCTTGCGCGCGTTCCGGTCCGCCCAGGCGGCCAGCACGATGGACGCATCCCAGACCGTCAGGCCCAGGTTGCCGGAATTCGGGTCTTGGGCCAGGCGGAGCGTGACGCCCGTGGTGGGCAGGTCGACGGAGACCGTGGTCTCCAGGTGGGTCGACCACCGCTCCCAGGTGGGGGCGGCGGCGGCCATTCCTGATGCTTAGCAAGCACGACGAAAAGCGGACGAAAAAGTGTCTCGGCTAGCCGGCGAAAACAAGCACATACATTTTTTTGCGCGCCCCCGGCCGCGCGCGTCCGCACGCGCCTGCCACTGGCCAGCCCGTCTCTGGCTCCACCGGACCACATACGCACACACACACACACGCACACAGGCACACACCACGAAAATGCGCCGCCTCGGTGCGGGCCGCTGCCTGCACTCGACCGCCGCCGCTGCATTCCGGCGCTGCTCGCCGCCGTCGTCGGCCACCACCCCTCTCCCGGGCCGCCCACCTCGTGCTGCCCACCCCTTCCTGCCCATTCTGCCCCGGAGGTGCCTACACATGCGCGTGGCCGTGCAGGCGGGGACGGCAGGCCCATCCCCCTTCGACCTCCTCCGCCTCCCCCCTGGCACCAATATCGTCGCCCTCCTGCGCGAGCGCGGCCTCCTCGCCGACGTGGCTGGGGACGGGCTGGAAGCGGCCGCGTCGGCCGGGCCCCTGCCCGTCTACTGCGGCTTCGACCCGACCGCACCGTCCCTGCACTTGGGCAATCTGCTGGGCATCGTCGTCCTCACCTGGTTCCGGGCGGCCGGCCACCCGCCCGTGGCTTTGCTGGGCGGCGCGACGGGGCGGGTGGGCGATCCCTCGGGCCGGTCCGCCGAACGGCCCATCCTGTCTGAGGCCGTCCTGGAGGCCAACGTGGCGGGAATCCGGGTCATCCTAGAGAACCTGCTGACCCGGCCGGGCGTGGCGGATGGCGGGCCGCCGCCCCTCATCCTCAACAACCACGACTGGTTTGGCGGGGTCGGCCTGCTCGACTTCTTGAGGGACGTCGGCAAGTCGGCCCGCGTCGGCGTCATGCTGTCCCGCGACTCTGTCCGCTCCCGCATGGCCGCCGACGCGGAGGGCCTGTCCTTCACCGAGTTCACCTACCAGCTGCTCCAAGGCTACGATTTCGTGCACCTGGCCCGCACGCACGGGGTGCGCCTGCAGGTGGGCGGGTCGGACCAGATGGGCAACATGGTCGCAGGGTTGGACCTCCTCCGGCGCATGGGCGGGGTTGATGGCGGCGCCAGCAGCAGCGCCAACACCAGCGCTCCTGCATCTGCCGCCGGGTCGTCCACGGGCTGCTACGGCCTGACCTTCCCGCTGCTGACCAAGTCGGACGGGACAAAGATGGGCAAGTCGGCCGACGGCGCGGTCTGGCTGGCGGCCGACCAGCTGTCGCCCTTCAAATTCTACCAGTTCCTGCTGACCACCGTGCCCGACGCGGACGTCGTGACCTTTCTGCGCATGCTGACCTTCCTGCCGCTGGAGAGGATTGCGCAGGTGGAGCAGGCGATGGCGGGCGGCGGCAGCGGGTACACTCCGGGCGACGCCCAGCGCTTGTTGGCGGCCGAGGTGACCCGCTTCGTGCACGGGGAGGCCGGGCTGGCCCAGGCCCTGGCTGCGACAGCCGCCCTGCGGCCTGGGGCGGACACGGCCCTGGACGCGGATGCCCTGGAAGTCGCGGCGGGGGACGGGCCGTCCGCGTCGCTGCCTCGCGCTGAGGTGGTGGGCCGGCCGCTGGCTGAGCTGATGGCGGCGGTCGGGTTGCAGCCCTCCAAGGCCGCCGTCCGCCGCATGATTGCGGGTGGCGGGGTGGCCCTGAACAATGAGAAGGTCGGGGAGGAGGGGCGGGTGGTTGAGGAGGGCGACCTCATTGATGGGCGCCTGCTGCTACTGGCGGCCGGGAAGAAGAACAAGATGTTGGTGCGAGTGGTGTGAGAGCGAGCGGGAGGGCAGGGGTGGTCTTTTTTCCCATTGTGACTCTTCTTCACGCACGCCTCCGTGGACGCCCGCGTCCGAGGCGCGATGGCCGGTCCGACCCTCGACCCAGAGGCTGCCCCCTTGCGCCGCGGGGCGGGCAGCCAGGCGACGCCTGCCGCGTCCTCCTCCGGGCGGACTGCGCGGCCTCCGCAAGCGGTGCGCTCGCTCGTCGGTGGGGCTACCCTCTACTTGGCAGCCTCCGCCGCCGCGTCCGGGCTGGCTCTCTGGGTGAGGACGGGCAGAATGATGGGCGACCCTGTGACTGGAAGGCACTCGACCATGCACGCGCGTGTGACCACAGCGGCACCCGTCGTCAAGTCCAATGCCGGAGGCGCCGCAGCCGACGCTGGAGGCCGCCCCTCGCCTCCCTTCCACACGGCAGCCGCGGAGTGGTGGGCCGCCATGGTCGCACCCTACCCGGGGGCTGCCCGAGCAGAAGCTTTCTCGTCCTTGCGTGCCCAAGACGACGTCGAAGCCACCGCCGCCGGGGCTCGCTTCGCCGCGGCGGCAGCGATGGCGGCTGACCCCACCAGGCGACCCCCACCAGGCGCGCCCTATTCCGGCAACCCGGCTGACTACGCGCTCACCCCTGCAAAACTCGCCACCGTCGCTGGCCCGCCCCCCGGGACTAGCAGTGGTGATGGTGGTGGTCCAGCCTCCCCCCCCTACATCACCATCACCTGGTGCAACGCGGCCTTTGTCCCCTTTGCCCTCAACTGGGCTGCGCACGCGCGCGCTGCCGGGGTCGGCCCCTTTTTGGTCGGCGCCTCGGATGAGGCCGCCCTGGAACAGCTGCTAGCCGCGGGCCTGCCCACCTTTGCCATGCCCCGCCTGGTCGGCAAGGGCGCCGGCCTGACCCAGACCAGCCCGCGCGACCTCGGGTGGGGCTCCCCGGCCTTCCACGCGCTGGGGCGGGAGAAGGCGGCCACCGCGGCCGCCGTCACGGGCAGCGGTTACGGCGTCCTACTGACGGACGTGGACATGGTCTTTCTCCGGGACCCAGCCCCGTACTTTGCCCGCTTCCCGGACGCGGCGCTGTTGACTTCATCCGACGGCCTGCACCGGACGACGACAGGTGGGGCCGCACAAGCCCCGCCCCCGCCCGCGTTGAACGCGTCCGGCCTCGCCGTCGCCGTGTCCGCCCTCGCAGTCCCAGGCGCGGGCGACGGCTTGGAGATCTGGCCGGCGGCCTTAGACGGGGCGGCCGGCAACATAGGCATCATGCTGTGGCGGGCGCACGCCCACCCCGTCGCGGTTGCGTGGCGGGACGCGCTCATCGCGGAACCGGGCGCCTGGGACCAGGACGTGTTCAATGACCTGCTGCGGGCGGGGACTGCTGGGAATGAGACCGCAGCGGCGGCCACTGCTTCACCAGGCCTGTTTCGCACGTTTGGGCGGGCTGCCCCCATGCCTGCCGCTGCCCTGGCCGGCGTGCTCCCCGTCGACACCTTCGCGTCCGGCCACACCCACTTTGTCCAGCGCCTGGCCGAGCGGACAGGCCAGGACCCGTACGCCGTGCACGCGACCTTCCAGTTCTCCGGGACGGTCGGCAAGCGGCACCGGTTGAGGGAGCGCTGGCTGTGGGCGGTGGACGGGAACACCCACTACGCGCCGCGGGGAGGGCTGGTGACGCTGGGCCCCCTGGAGGAAATCCCGGCCGTGGCGAGGCTGCTCGGGGTTGTGGCCGGCGTGCCCGCCCAGTCATCCCACTTTGCGCTCGTCCACGCCCAGCTGGCCATCCTCCGGGCGGGCCTGGCGGTCGCGGCCTCCCTGGACCGCACCCTCGTCCTCCCGCGCTTCTGGTGCGGGGTCGACCGGTGGTGGGCCCGGCACGCCGGAGTCATCCCGGGGACCACAGCGCCCGCCCGCCTGCCCTTTCGGTGCCCGGCCGACCACATCCTGGACTTGGCCGCCATGGCGGACGAGGGGCTGGACGAGGCAGAGTATGGGAGGCGGATCGCGTACCGGGAAGCGGGGCTCCCCGAGAACCCGCGCTTTCCAGCCGCGAGCCGGGCGCCTGGGCCGGGCGGGACGGTGGCGGTCGTGGTTGGACGCGGCGGCAGGGCGAGCGCCGACGGCGCTGCCACCATCGTCGTCCTTCCCGCCGCCCTGGACGACGTGGCCCTCCGGTCCGCTTTAGCACCCCACGCCCCCACACCCGTCCTCCACTTTCCCGACCCGGCCGCCGCCTTTGGCGGGTTCAGCGACCAGGCCGTGGCCGCCCGCTTTTTGCGGCGTGTCTCCATTTCGACTGACCTGTGGTGCTGCGATGTTGGGACCGGGAAACCGATTTGGTATGACGCCCAGGCGGACATTGATCACACGGACCGGCATGGGCGGGCGTGGAAGGGTGGAGAGTGGGTGGGAATGGCGGAGCAGGTTTGATGAAAGGAAAAAAAAAAAAACATATAATCTTTCTTTGCCTACACACGCAGCCAATGCTCACTTCTCTTACCTCACCGTCCACCGGTCCGGGCGGCGCATGGACGAGTCGGCCGTCGTCCGCCCGCCGCCGGTCTGAGAAGGGGTGGTTGGTGGTGGTGGAGGTTGAGGCGTGCCCTCAACCCCGCCGCCCTTCTCCTCCCCCGCCTCCATTCCTTTCCCTTCCCGGCTGGTGGCCAGCGCCGCACGCAGCTGGCACCTAAAAGTGGGCGAGATGAGTGCCAAGACGGGCCACAGGAAGACCAAGCGCCATTTCCAGATGGGCTTGTAAGGCGTGGCAGAAGCGAACGAGCGGGCAAAGGAGTTGGCGACCGCGACGTACGCCCCGGCGAGCACAGCCGCCACCATGACGGCCGGGGAGAGCAGGGACGGCGGTGAGGCGGCCGGCAGCGTGCGGACAGGCGTCGCCGCGCTGTCCACGCCCCAGACGATGACAGTCTGCGAGCGGAAGGCACGGGCGTACCCGCCACCGGGCGTGCTGCGTTCCGCCCTCTCCTCCGAGTGCCACGCCCGCCCACCACCGGGGATGGCGCGGTCCGAGAGGGAGGAGGAGCGGGATGGGGTGGTGATGACGAGGTCGTCATCCATGGCCCGCAATTGGAGGGCCGAGGCCAGGTCGGAGGGAGATGCCGAGTCGGGCGAGGTTGCGGCCGCTCTCAAGAGGCACCGCGCACGCGGGCGTTTCGGCGCCAGGCCGACGCGCTGGGCGCTGAGGTGAGGCTTTTGGGAGACAGATAGACCCTCCATGATGACCTGCTTGTCGGGCAAAAAGGCTGCGGGTCGGGGTTTGGAGCGGCGTCTCGTGTGTGGGCTGGGCTGCGCGCGTTAATAAAAGGACTGACCGCCGGCCCGCATTCTCCCTCGCTCACTCCGCTTCGGCGCGCTGTGCGCGCTCTCCTCTTTTTTCGCTCCACATATGGCCGACTTCGATTCCTTCGACCCCTGGGCCTCCGGCACCGGCGACCTGGCGGCCGTCTTGGCCGCCGCGGACGCCCGGGTGGCCGCGCGGGCCGCCTCCGGCGCGGGCGCGGGCGGGAGCGTGCAGGCTGTCCCCGCCGCGCCAATTGCAGCACAACAGCCGTCCGCTCCTGTTTTTCGTTCGGCGCCGCCGCCCCCGCCCGCCCGCCCGCCCGCCCACCTGGCGATGGGCGTGCTTGGGAGCGTACGGCCGCTCTCTGGAGGTAGCCAGGACCGGGGCTCGGGCGCTCCACGCGGCACGTCCTCAATGCCGCCCGCCGCCGGTCCCTCCTCCACTTTCGTCCGACCTCCTGGTCTTCCTCCTCCTCCTCTAGCAAACGCGTTTGCGACCTTCCGGTCCGGCACGGCCACGGGGTCTGGGGGTGGTTCGGGGGTAGGCAACACAGGTGGCGCACCCGCCGCTCCCGCGCCTGCCCCCGCCCCCGCCCCACTCCTGGTGGCCCGCTTCCTGGTGTCCCCGCCCGACCCGGCCAGCCCTGGCCCGTCGGTCGACGTCCAGGTCACCGCCCACCACCCAGCCATCGCGCCCGCGCTGGAGGGCTGCGGCGGGGTGTGGGTCCCGGCGTCCCGGGCGTGGCGCCTGCCGGCGTCCCGCGCGACGGCGGCCGCCCACGCCCTGGCGTCTGCCACCGCGTCTGTGGGCGTGCGGTGCGCCATCGAGCAGCTGCCCGACCTGGCCCTCCGCTTGCTGGCGGCCGCGGCGGCCGCGCCCGACGACACCCGCCTGTACGCCTCCCTCCCGCCCCGCCTGGAGGCCGCGCTCATGCCCTTCCAGCGCGAGGGCGTCCGCTTCGGGCTCCGCCACGGCGGGCGCGCCCTCATCGGCGACGAGATGGGCCTGGGCAAGACCGTCCAGGCGATTGCCCTCATGGCGGCCTACCGCTCCGAGTGGCCGGCCCTCATCATCTGCCCGTCCTCCCTGCGGGAAGCCTGGGCGGCCGCGCTCACCGAGTGGCTGGGCGCCCGGGCGGACCGGGTGGTGGTCATCAACACCGCGAAGGAGGGGGCGGGCATCGGCGCGGCCGCGGCGCCGACCTACGATTTCGTCATCGTCTCCTACACGCTGCTCACAAAGTTGAGGGCGCCCCTGGAGCGGGCCCGCTTCCGGGTGGTCACCCTGGACGAATCCCACTACATCAAGGACGGCAAAGCTCTGCGCACCAAGGACACCCTGCCCATTGCGTCCCGGGCGGCGCGCTGCTTCCTGCTGTCCGGCACGCCCGCCCTCGCCCGCCCCAAGGAGCTCTTCTCCCAGCTGGGCGCCCTCTTCCCGACCGCCCGCCTGAGGTCGATGAAGGAGTTTGGCGAGCGCTACTGCGCCCACCCCGTTGGCCGGGGGCCCCGCCAGTTTGGCATGTACGACGGCGCCTCCAACCTGGACGAGCTCAACCGGGTGCTGACGGCGTGCGCCATGATTCGCCGCCTCAAGGCGGACGTCCTGGCCCAGCTGCCCCCCAAACGGCGGCAACAAGTCTTTTTGACGCTGGAACCCGCGGCCAAAAAGGAGCTGGCCACCCTGTCTGCCGGCCTGGACCAGGCCCGCGCCTCCTTTGCCCAGGCCGCAGCGGCGGGGGCTGGCGGCGGGGATGCCGCCTCCGTCCTGCGCGGCGAGGAGCGGCGGGCCGTCATGGACGCCTACCACAAGACGGCCCTGATCAAGCGGGCGGCCGTCCAGCGGTACGTCCAGGACCTCCTGGACGCGGGCCCCGACAAGTTCCTCATCTTTGCCCACCACACCGACATGCTGGACGCCATCTCGTTCACGCTGACCCGCGCGAAGGTGAGGTTCATGCGCATCGACGGCGGCGTCGCGGCGGGCAAACGCCAGGGCCTGGTGGACGAGTTCCAGACGGATGGCGGCATGCGCGCGGCCGTCCTCTCCATCGCCGCGGCGGGCGTGGGGCTGACCCTGACGGGCGCGTCGGTCGTCATCTTTGCCGAGCTCTCCTGGACGCCCGGCCAGGTCATCCAGGCCGAGGACCGGGCCCACCGCATCGGCCAGGCCCGGGCCGTCAATGTGTACTACCTCCTCCTGCGCGGGTCGGTGGACGACATCATCTGGGGCACGCTCCAGCACAAGCTGGAGGCGGTGGGCGGGGCGCTGGATGGGAGGGGGGCGGCCCTGGCGGTCGCCGCGCCGGTCACCGTGCCGGAGGCCGGCCAGGCCACGCTGCCGGGGATGATGGCGGCCAGGAAAGGGCAGGGCGGTGCCTGCGGCGCGCCTGCTCCGCGTGACCATCGGGTCTCCGTGCCCGCGCCGCCCCCGCCGGCCGCCGGGCCTGGCCTGTACGACGATGACGACGGCTACTCCTCGCCCGTCCACGCGGCGGCAGCGGCCGAGGGGGGCGGAGGCACTGGGGTTGGCGGCCCTGCTCCCCCCCTTCCTTGCTACGGGCCCACGCTGGGGCCCATGGACCGGTTTGTGTCGACGCAGGGCCAGGGCGGGTCTTTGGGCGAGAATGTGTCGCCGCCTGGGTTTGGGGGCGGGAAACGGGCAAGGATTTAGAATTTAGAGAGCGAGTGTCCGTCTGCTTTTACACACACGAACCGCCCACCCACTGAATGCACTGTCATCAGCAACTGCCCGCCGCGCGTCGGAATCAGAGAGGGAGGCCTGCGCGCTCTGGGGCGCCATGTGATGTGATGATGATGGAGTGAAGAGTCATCTGGAAAAGAAACCTGCGCGGCCCTACTTGGGCGTCGCCTTCGTAGACTGGGGTTCGTAGGGCCGCTCTGCCGACTTGGCAGCCTCCTCCGTCAGCTCTTGCACCTCCTTCGTCGCCCCAGGAGGAGCCTCAGGGGTGTCAACTTGCCCCTTGCCCAAACGTTGCGGGTGCTCCTCGCCGCCTGCCATCGTAGCCAGCGGCTCATCTTGCGGGGACCGCGCCTCGCGTTTCCCGGCCGAGGCAGCAGGGCCTTCGGGGGTGGTCGGGGGCTTGGAAGACATGGTGTTGGCGGGGTGCGGGGTTTGAGTTGGGTGAGGTGTGTGTTGGGGCTGTGGTTGAAAAGTAGTGAGTAGCGAAGCGCAAGAGCAAGAGGACACCCGCCCCGCCCACTCGCACAAAAAAAATAATCACCCCCAACACGCATTTTCCCACCCCCACCCCCCCCTCACCCTGCGCCATGGCCGCCCGCCCAGGGCCTCACCCCTCACCGCATGGGCCACCCGCCGACCCGTCCGACCCGTCTTCTCGACCGCCGCCCCCACGCCCGGGGGCGGCCGCAAACGACGGTCAAACCGCGCTCTCTCCGCCGCCCCCCACCTCGTCCACAAACACCACGCCTCCTCGCCGCCCACGGTGCCTCACCACCCTCCTCGCCCACGCGGACGCGGCGTACGCGAGCATGTCCCGCGCTCGATACGACGGCGCGGCCGCCGCCTCGCTGGCCCGCGCGGTCAACGAGGCGTCAACCCTGCTCAACACAGCCTGGGCGCGCGGCCGGTGGGACGCGGTCCTGCCATCCGCGCCGTGCGCAGCCATCATGGCCGCCGCGGCCGAGGCTGGGCCCCTGCTTGACAGCCTGTGGCAGCCGGGTTGGCTGGTGGAGGTGGTGCGAGAAGGGGTGCAGTGGTCGTGGTGGCGGAGTGGTGGCGGCGGCGGCGCCCCTTCCTCGCGCGGCGCACCTTCCTCGCGCCCTCCACCACCCTCCGGCTCCCCCGCCGTCCTCAACGCCCTGGCCCGCCAGCGGGTCATAGACCGTCTGGAGACCAGCATGGCCGAGCTGCGAGGTCTAGGCCTGGTAGGCGACTTTCCTCCTCCCCCGCCTGGGCGTGACGGCGACGGCCCCGCCGCTGCTGGTGCTGGTGCGGGCGCAGCAGGTCAACAGCCCGCCGCGCGCCGGCCCTTGATTTCCACCCCACCTCAAGCCGCCGCCGTCCGCCTGGAGGCCCTGGTGGGCGCGGCTGGCGGGCTGGGCGCGCTCGTGGATGCCGACTGGTGCAGCCCCGCCATGGAAGGCATCCTTCCAGGCCTCACACTGCGGCCCTTCCTGGACGCGGGCGTCCCCGCAGCGCGCGACTCGGCGTCGTCCCTGGCGGCCCAGGCATCTTTGTTGCACGACGTGCGCTGTGAAGCCCTGCGCGGGGCGGGGTTCGCAAGTGCAGCCAGCGCTAGCACCACATCCCCGTCGCCGCCGCCGTTAGCCGGCCCCGCGGTGGGCGGCACGGCGGCGGCCGCCCTTCGCCACCCGGCCTTGCAGGCCCTGTGGTTGCGCGCGGGCGGCGCGCACACTGACGTCCTGCCCTGGGACGCCCTGTGGGCCGCGCTCTCCGAGTTTGTCCCGCCCGCCCTGGTCGCCGACGGCGACGCGGACGCGGACACCGCGGCCGCCCGCGTCGCCGTCCAGGCTCTGCTCTTGAGCGACGGCGCACGTGCGGCGGTCGTCACGGCAGTGGGCGGGAGCCGGGCGGCGCGGGGGGGCGCGTCCTACGCACCGGCCGAGCCGTTGTGCTCGGTGGTGGAGCTGGACGACGTGGTCGGGCCGGCCCTCGGTGGCCTGGCGTCCGCAGAGTCCTGCCCGGCCGTCGCGCTGGCCGCTCTCCAAGGCGGCCTCGTCCCGCCATCCATTGCGGCAGAGGCTGCGGCGCACCTGCCGCCGCTGCCCGAGGTGGAGGTCGGCCTGGACACCCGGGCGGGTGTCCTGGCGGAGAAGCTGTGTGCGGGCGGGCCACTTTTTTGGGTGGGCGGCGCCACTGGGTCGGGGAAAGCGACCGCGACCGCGGCGGCCGCCCGGGTTCTCCTCGACAGCGGCGCCTGGACCGCGGTGCGGTGGGTTGAGGTCAACACCTTCTCATTCGGCACCAACGCGACCGACTGGACACCGAACCTGGACAAGGAGGACGCTCTGGGGTCGGCCATCCTACACGCCTGGGGTGGGTCGCCGGCGCCGGGCGTGGCCGACCTGACCCGCGCCCTCGCCCGCATTGCCTCCGCGGGTGGCGCCCGCCCGGCTATCATTCTGCGCCTGAGCGCCACCGCCCGACCATCCACCAGCCTGCTGGCCGTCCTGGAGCGCCTGCAAGACCTGGCGGGCCTGACGACGGTTGTGTTGTGGGCCGGCATGCTCCCGGGATCGGACAACTGCCCGGGCACCATCCTCTCCATTCCCGTCCTCTCCAGCGAGGAGACTGAGGCCCTGCTGGCTGCGCTCGCGCCTGGTGCGTCGCCTGGTGAGTCTGGGGGCGACACCGATGAGTCTGGGGACGATCCCGATGCTGGGGCCGTACCCGCCTACCATGAGACGCTGGACGGCATGCCTGGCCGCATTCGCCTGGCCGGCGCGTGCCTCGACCGCCCGTGGTTGAGGGGGGGCTGGAATCCCGTGGTCAACAGGGGTCTGGTGACAACCTGGTCTGGCAACCTGGTCGCCACCGCGATGATGTTTGCCCTTAACGAGGTCGCACAAGCTGACCAGCACGGCTCCGACACGGCCAGCGATATGTACACGGACACCATCATCTTCAATTCTGGCGTGCAGTGCCGGGCTGGCGCGGTGCGCGAAACGGCTGGTGAGGCCCTCTCTCCCATCTCCTGTTTTGCGTTGGCCATCAGCCACCCCACCCTGGCCCGGGTGGCTGGTTTACGGCGCATCCTCCTGGAAGCAGGCCTGGACGACTTCATTGCTGGGTGGCGTGGCGCTACCCTGCTCTGCTGCCCCAGCAGTGCCACCCCTGCAGATCACAACGAGTGTGCGCCTGACCGCGTCGCGCACGCGGTCGCCGCTCGTTTGAGTGCGGCAGGCCGCACCGCTGCTGCGGGTGCAGCCGCCGCCGCCGCCCGGGCGACCTCCACGCTCTCACGCACCCTCCTCTCTATCCTTTGCGTGTGCACGGGGTCTGGGACCCGGGGCCAACCCGGCCCGGACGCGGGGGCGGCCCTGGTGTGGGAAGGCGGCGCGCTGCTGCCGCCAGTCCTGGGCGTCGCCGCCCACGCCCGCCTGTGTGACGCGGTCGCCCGCGCGGCCGTCGCCAAAGGCAATAAGGCTGCCACCGCTCGGGCCCTTTGGGCGGGCGGGGCGGCTTTAGCCCGGCGGGGCGAGTGGGGCGCGGCCGCAACGGTGCTGGCCGGCGCGCGCGAGGCCGTACAGGAGGCAGGCCGGGCGAGGACGGCGGCCACCCACCCGGACGCCTCCCGCATCCTGGCATCCCTCGCCCAGGCTATCTACAAGACGACGGGTGACATCAAAGCCGCGCAGGACCTGTACGCGGCGGCGTACGCCGCCCGCCCGGGCGCCCGGGCTGGTGGCGGTGGCGGTGGCGGTGGCGGTGGCGGTGGCGGTGGCGGTGGCGGTGGCGGTGGCGGTGGCGGTGGCGGTGGCGGTGGCGGTGGCGGTGGCGGTGGCGGTGGCGGTGGCGGTGGCGGTGGCG
>Ga0315289_10002237_pt1 | contig 29864 bp, 32 predicted proteins | sample YL17G11_40_MG_FD_203452 | JGI IMG/M metagenome (GOLD analysis project Ga0315289, IMG submission 203452) | Sediment microbial communities from Yellowstone Lake, YNP, Wyoming, USA - YL17G11_40 | ecosystem: Environmental > Aquatic > Freshwater > Lake > Sediment | place: USA: Wyoming | collected... | reverse complement strand
ATATTAGTTTATGGGTAGAAAGCTTAGAGTTTATACTGACACTTCAGTAATAGGTGCTTATTTTGATCCAGAATTTCAGGAAGATACAAAGTTATTTTGGGATTCTGTCATGAGAGGAGATCTGGTATTAGTAATTTCAGAACTTACTCTTCAGGAACTGGGCAGGGCACCTGAACAGGTTCGGAGTTTCGTTGAAAAAATCCCAGGAGAGCATGTACAATTACTTCCTGTTTCAAGTGAGGCAAGAGAGCTTGCTATGGCTTATATCAGGCACGGAGCTCTTCCAGAACAGATGGAAAATGATGCTTTGCATATTGCATTAGCTGCAGTTAGTGAAGTTGATGTTATGGTAAGCTGGAATTTTAAGCACGTAGTGAATTTAGGCAAAATCAGAATTTATAATGGCGTAAATTTAGAAATGGGCTACCGGCCATTAGAAATCCGTACACCTAAGGAGGTGATCACAAATGAATAACGAGCACCAGATAAAGGCAATAGAAATGATGAGGAGGATACGTGATCAAATTGCAGAGGAAGAAAAAGGGCTTTCGTGGGAAGAGAGACAGAATAAGCGTAGGTGTGAATTAGAGAACGATTTATTATGGAAACATTTTAAGGATCGATTGGTTTTTCAAACTCCTTCAAAAACCTTCACAGGTTGATTAAAACTCGAAACCCCAAACTACAGACTCGAAACTCTTCCTATCCAGAATCATCGGTTCCCCAAAGAAATATTCTCCCTGCTCAGTTCTATGCACCGGAATTTCTATTGCTCCAGATTCAATGAGTTTTTTTCCTAATTCGATGAGAATGTTCTTTTCCATAAAGACTGGCACATCCGCTGGTAGCAATTGATCGAGATCGCCCTGAATATAGTTCCAGGTGTTCACCATCTCCAGAGCTGAGACTTCAGCATCGTATTCAAAACCTCCAGGAGAATAGATAACGTAATTATCATCAGTCCAAGGCATGCGTCTCACGAGATTGAGATATCCTTGATAACCGACAAGTTTTTCTGCCCAGATAGCTGCTTGCAATTCCATCATACCTTTGACCAGCATGGATTCAGTTACCTCTGGGTAACCCATGATGGAATAGATATTAACTGCAGTGGTAGCAGGCAAATATCCATGTGTTACTTCCTGCCGTTTGCCCAGTTCCCAATTGGCAAAGATGTCGGTTCCTATTTCTGTCAGCCCGTGATCGGCATTATCGTGAGCTTCAGCCTCTGGCAAAAAGAACATATGCCAGGGCGGATCACCAAAAGTATGTGAGGTAATCCCCATAAGAAAACCTATTTCTCGCTTTTTGCTCATTGTATACAGTGGTGGGAAATTCACTTTGACATAATCTGCCCAAGCCTGCTGGAACTCAACCGTATGTGCTATTTCTGAGTACTGCTGATGTAAACTGGCCCAGGCCCAGTCAGGAAAAACTGACCCACATCCACGCTCACTCTCAAAGGTATTTAAAATCTTTACGAGATCGGGATAGTCTGTTTCATTAATGTCCATGGAGGCTATTTCTGCTACTACCAGATGGCCGGTCTGACCAATGCTTCCTGCAGGTCTTACCCCGCAAAAGAATGTTGTTGCCATAACAAGGATTAAGCACACTAATTTTAGTTTTATAAGGTTACCCTTCATGGCAGCTCACGCATTGTCCAGAGTAACAAGAAAGAGAAAGTACTCGGGAAAGGTGTTGAAATCGAGAAGAGTAGGAAAGATATGCTATTCAAGATGAATAGGGTTATCAGGGCTCAGCTTTCGAGCTGAAAGGCCATTTTTCTTCCTCTCATCTCTTCAGCATTGATTTTGAAAATTTTCACGCCTTTTGGGTTATCAAGGGTTTTTCTATAATAACTCATCCTCTTCTCCTTGTATTTGGCCGGATCAAGCCCCAACTTTTCTATATTAGCCTTTACCACCAATTCAATGGTATCGAGATCTCTTACCTCTTCCATTTTGCCATCAACTACAACTGACGACCATTCAGTATATTGATCATTCCAATGAAAGACATTAAAACACACCATGGGGTTCTGCTGATAATACCTCCACTTTCTCCCCTTGGGAAACATGGATAGATATACCGAGTCTTTAATATAGACAAAACCAAATGGAATACAGTAAGGAGATTTACCATCAGTCAGCGCCAAAACGCCATCCCTCACCTTTTGCATCAAATCAATTATTTCCTCTTTTGTTAGCTCCTTCATTTTTCCTCCCATGAAAAACTTGAAAATCGTAATCCATAATTATTTTTCAGTGAATGTAATCCGAACATTGTCAAAGTAGTAGGTGCGGATTGTCTCCCATGTTCCCCAGATGCCAATAATTATATAGAGCCTTCCCCCTGGGTTTGACTGTACAACAAAAACAATAAACACACGAATGGAAAAATAAAGCGCTTCATCCTTGATAGTGCCTTTCTTTGAATTTCACTTTAGGATGCCTTTAAGGTAAGGCATAATACCATATATTGCCATGTATGGGGAGAAAACAAATTTCAGGGACATAGTTGTTTATGTTATTTGGATGTATATCCCTGATAGCAGGTAATAACTTACCATACAGCTTTCTTATCAGTTAAAGAATATTGGTGGAAAAACTATTAAATCGGGATGGAGATGTTAATTGGAATTTAAGAAATCTCTTGACTTACGGGTTGCAGTAAACAAAGATTTTAGAAAAGCTGAAAGGAAGACAGGAGATTAGGTCTATGGAATACCGGAGATTAGGTCGAACAGGTCTTGAAATTTCCATCATCGGCTATGGGGGACTTCCTCTCCACTTTCAAACCCCTGAGGTAGCCATTGAGGCCATCCATGAGGCCCTTGACCAGGGAATTAACTACTTCGATCTGGATGAAGGCGGAAACCAATTTGATCCCCAGAAGGTCTACCTCGATGGTGGAAGCAAAATCGGCCAAGTGCTCAAAGAAAAACGGGAAGACTGTTATCTCGGGGTAAAGAGTATGCGGCAGACCTATGAAGAGCTGAAGGCCGATGTGGATTTAGCCCTGGAGAGGATCGTCAAAGGGACAAAGCGGGAGGTGATTGACATCTTCCAGCTTGCCTTTTTAGATACCCCTAAAAAGCTCGAAGTCATCCTCTCTGAAAAAGGTGGATTGAGGGCTTTGGAGGAGGCCAAAGGAGAAGGTAAGATTGATTACATCTTAGGTGCGGCTCATAATCCTCGAACACTCAAAGAGGTCATCAAATCTGGGAAATTTGATGTAGTTGAGTTTCCCTTTAACATCATTGAAGATGAGTATTTGGAAGAAGTGATTCCCTTGGCTGATGAGATGGACATTGGGACAATTGTGATGAAGCCAATAGGGGGTGGCCAGTTGCGGGAGAATGCTCACCTTTCCCTGCGCTGGATACTGGGTCATCCAATAGATACTGCTATTCCGGGAATGAAAAATAGAGAAGAGGTTAAAAGGAATGTGGTCATCGGACACCATTGGAAGCCACTCAACGAGAAGGAGTTAAAAACCCTACAAAAGATGGGCGAGGAGATCGGAAAGCATTACTGCCATCGCTGTGGTTATTGTCTTCCTTGCGATCAGGGCATTATGATTGTGGGTGTTATGGATATAATGTTAACACCATTTTTGTCGTTTGAAAGAAAGAAGAAGATATACCGGGAGGTTATCATCGATAAATTTAAGAGCGACCCTAAAAATTGTATCCGGTGCGAACAGTGCGTAGAAAAGTGTCCCTTTAACCTTCCCATCCCGGATATGATGGAGAAAGCAGTTGAGATGTTCGGAGAAGATCCTTGATATATAAAGGAGGAAAAAATGGAAAGCAAATCATTGCCTGAGGTTTGTTTTGAATTGCTCTCAAAAGAGGTAAAATTAGATAGAATACCCGGTTTTGAAGATCTGGAACACGTAAAGCTCTTAAATGGAGAGGAAGGAGGTGGGATAAAGATCTACAAAGGGGATAAGATCGAGAAGGTAACCTTAGTGGACTTTCAATACAAAACCGGGGTACCGATTCCACACTACGATAATGCCCTGTCTATTGGTGCAGAGGTATTCCAGATACTTCCTGATTTATCCTTCAAGATCCCGGTCTGGGGAATTAACTCCATAATCTTAAAAAATGGTAAGTATCATTTTGACACTGATTTCTCATTCGGGTTTGATCTTGTCATGGATTATGAGTTCACCATGAAGTATTTGGACCCCTTTAATTCAATCTATAAAAAGTTCTGTACCCACCCTGACCTTAAGAGGGTCAACTTAGATGAGACCACCACCTGGGTCAGGACATATATTTCACCAATTTTCATAATAGCTGAGACCACGGTCAAGAAGGTGAACATGGTCTATGAGCTCTGCTCAGAGTTTATCAGGCTTTGGGTCAAAATATGGAGAGAAGCAGAGAAGAGGGATGAGGCATTTAAACAGACCCAGAAGAAGAGACTTTTCTCCCAATACGCAGGCATGAGGGGTACAGACAGGATGGGTAAGGTACTCAGGAAGATTTACGGAGAGGACACATTTTCAAAGTTCTTCAAGGCTATGGCTTGAGTTATTTATATCCTAATGCCCAATATCAAGTTAATTATCCAGTATGATGGTACAAATTATCATGGCTGGCAGACCCAGAGCAATGCACCAAGCATTCAGAAAATCATGGAAGATAAACTGTCCATTCTCTTGAACCACACAATCACCTTATATGGGTCAGGTAGGACAGATGCTGGTGTCCATGCGTTGGGCCAGGTTGCCAACTTCCTGACGGATTCAAAGCTTAAACCTGGTGTTATACAGAGGGCATTGAACAGCTTGCTTCCGCCGGATATCGTGATCAGAGAGGCAGATGAGGTTGATGAAAAGTTTCATGCCCGTTATCGGGCAAAGAGCAGGGTCTATCAATATCTCATCTGGAACGAGAGGATCCCCTCACCCTTTTTCAGGCGCTTCACCTGGCATGTGACTTACAGGCTTGACTTAGAGAAGATGCAAAAGGCAGCCTTGTTACTTACTGGCAGGCATGACTTTTCCTCATTCCAGGGCTCAGATCGAGGAGAAACAAGGACAGTAAGGGAAATCTTAAGTCTAGAGATCCAGAAGAAAAAGAAACTTATTCTCTTCAGCGTTGAGGCAAACTCATTCTTGAAGCACATGGTGAGGAACATTGTTGGGACACTGGTTGAGATAGGAAAAGGGAAGACGGATCTTAGAGTGTTTAAAAAGGTGATTGAGGCGAGGGACAGGACCAGGGCAGGGCCATCTGCACCTGCTCATGGACTGTTCTTAAGGGAGGTGAAGTATTAAAATGCAGGGTTCGTTTTTTCACCACCCTACCTCGATCCTCTCGGCAAGTGCAGAAGGCAGTCCAGCCTTTAAGATTTTCTCCTGCGCTGCCCGGATATTGTAAGGAATTCTCTGAAGAGTAAACCTTCTTGTGTCCATGTCGTAGACACCAACAGCTGCATCAGGGTCCATGTCCCTTGGCTGTCCAACACTGCCCACATTAATGATATAGCGTCGGTCGTCTTCAAAGGTACACTCAGAGTAGTTAAGCTGAAAGACCATTCTCCTCTGGTTTTGGGCAAAGGCTAAAGGGGTATGGGAGTGTCCGATGAAACAGGCCTTCTGAGTGAAACTTTCAAACTCTCTCTGGGCATCAAGGGAGCGGAACAGATAATTCCAGCTTTCAGGAAAGAGAGGTGTTCCATGAACGAAAAAAAGGTCATCTTTTTTTCTTGTCAGAGGCAATTGCTTTAAGAATTCCTTTGAGTCTTCTGTTAAGGTCTTTGCAGTCCATTCAATGGCAGCCCTTGCCACTGAGTTGAAATAGGAGGTATCGGTAAGCCCTATTGCCCCCCAGTCGTGATTGCCGGCAATAGTTTGATCCATAGTCGCTTTTACAAGGTCGACGCACTCATTAGGATTTGCCCCATAGCCAACAACATCTCCGAGGCAGATGACCTCCTTTATCCCTTCTCTGTCCAGGAAATCAAGGACTGCTTGAAAGGCCTCCAGGTTTCCGTGTATATCAGAAATGATTGCCAACTTCATACAGAAGATAGATAGTATCTTTCTAAAGGGATGTAAAGAGCTTTCTTTGTAAACATGATAAGCCTTCATTAAGCTATGGATGAAGTTTGAGATGAAAGCCATTTAAAAATAGTTTGATTTTTTTAACCTGAGATCATAGAATTAAACAATTTCATAGAGATATAAGGAGAGAACTGTGAGTGAGAAGGAGATAAAGGCACTCCGGAGAATGATTGACCAAATTGATAACCAGATCCTGGATTTCTTAAATGAGCGAGCAAAGCTGGTTCTCAAAGTCGGTGAACTGAAACAAGCCAGCAACTATGATTTCCATATGCTGGATCGAGAGTGCGAGATTTACGAACGCTTGATAAAACAAAACTCTGGTCCCTTTCCGACTGAGGCGATACGCTCAGTTTTCCGGGAGATCCTCTCCGCATCTCTTTCCTTAGAGAAGACTTTAAAGGTGATGTATCTCGGTCCTGAAGCCACCTTTTGCCACATCGCTTCCATTCAGCAATTTGGTCATTCAGCTAAGTTTTTCCAGGCCAAGGGGCTGGCAGACATCTTTGATGAGGTGGAAAGGGGACGGATGGATTATGGGGTAGTACCCATTGAGAACTCCACAGAGGGGGTGGTGAACCTTACCCTCGACCTGTTCATTGATTCCCCTCTTAAGATTTGTGCTGAGGTACTTCTTCAAGTCTCGCATCATTTGCTCTCTAAGAACGGCAGGATTGAAGAGATCAAGCGAATCTATTCCCATCCCCAGGCCATTGCCCAATGCAGTAACTGGCTTTCTAAGCATCTTCCTCACATCCCGATCAAAGAGGTGTTCAGTACAGCCAAGGCTGCCCAGCATGCAGCTGAGGATGAAAATGTAGCAGCTATTGCCAGTGAATTCGCTGCCAAGTACTATCGCCTTAAGGTGGTGCGCAGGCGTATCGAAGATATTTCCCAGAATTTTACCAAGTTCTGGGTAATCGGTAAGAAGTCACCAGGACGTACCGGCAACGACAAAACATCAATCATGTTTTCTATTAAAGATGGGGTGGGTGCACTTCACGGGATGCTGGAGCCGTTTGCCAACCAGGAGATCAATTTGACCAAGATCGAGTCGAGACCTTTCAAGAAGAGGCCATGGGAATATATCTTTTTCATTGATATTGAAGGTCATATCCAGGATGAAAATGTCTCCGTAGCCCTCAATGAAGTAAAAGAGAATTCACAATTTCTCAAGGTGTTGGGTTCTTATCCCAAGAGCAAGCTCAGCGAAAAGAGCCTTCTTCAAATACCCACCTCAGAAAACAGCGAGAAATGAAAAGGTTAGTTATCGAGGAGATCGAGAGGCTGCCCTCCTATACTCCGGGTAAACCTATTGAGGAAGTTCAGAGGGAGTACGGGATTAAAAATGTGGTGAAACTGGCATCCAATGAGAATCCCATCGGTCCTTCTCCTAAGGCGATTGGCGCCATAACTTCTGCCCTTTCTCAGCTCAACCGCTATCCAGACAGTGAAGGATTTTACCTCAAGGAGAAGATAGCATCTAAGCTTAAGGTTAAGAAAAATAACATCATCTTAGGTAATGGATCGGATGAGGTGCTCCAGATGATTGTCCGCACCTTCCTTTTTCACGGAGGGGAAGTGATCATGGGAGATCCAACCTTTGCCTTCTACAGGATCATCGTAGGTGCAGCCCGGGGAAAAGCAGTTCTTGTTCCCCTTAAGAATTTTGTTTACGATCTTGAACAGATGAGAGAGAAGGTCAACACAATTACCAAGATCATCATACTCACCAATCCTAACAACCCCACAGGAACCATCATCAGGAAAAAGGATTTTAATTGGTTTCTGAAGTCTATCCCTGAGGATGTGATTGTAGCGGTGGATGAGGCATATGGTGAATATGTCCAGAGCAGGGATTTTCCCGATGTCCTCGAGTACCTGAATTCAGGAAAAAAGGTCATGGTCCTTCGGACCTTTTCCAAGATCTATGGCCTGGCTGGACTGAGAATCGGATATGGTATCGGTGATTCTCAGTTGATCAGCTACCTTGAGAAAATCCGGGAGCCGTTCAATACCAATTCATTAGCCCAGATTGGCGCTCTGGCTGCTCTGGATGACGAGGAGCATGTAGAAAAGAGCAGGAGAAACAACCAAGAAGGGCTACGATACCTTTCTACTGAACTCAATCGTCTCGGAGTGGATTGCCTGCCTACAGAGGCCAACTTTTTCCTGCTGAACGTAAAGATGGATGCTCAAGCAGTGTATCAGTCTTTACTCAAGGATGGGATAATTGTCCGTCCAATGGATAGTTATGGCCTAAAAAAGTATATCCGAGTAACCGTGGGTCTGCCGGAAGAAAATGAAAGGTTTGTACAGTCATTAGGTAAGGTGTTGAAGAAAATAGAGAAGTAAATTTCATATGATTGTAATTTTAAGACCTGGCCACACTCAACAGGAATTTGAAAGGATTACGAACAGGATCGAAGATCTCGGTCTTACCCCTCATATCTCTAAAGGTAAGGAGCGGACTGTTATTGGGGTGGTGGGAGAAGATGCACTTGCCCACAAGGAACAGTTGGAGCTCCTGCCGGGAGTAGAGAAGATTATCCCGATCCTTAAGCCCTACAAGTTGGTGAGCAGGGAGTTCAAGGATACTGATACCATCGTGGATGTGGACAAAGTAAAGATCGGAGGTAATGAGATTGAGGTGATTGCTGGACCCTGCTCGGTTGAGGGAAGAGAAATGCTTATTACTATCGCACGACACGTGAAGGATGCAGGTGCAAAATTGCTTCGGGGAGGCGCCTTTAAGCCGAGAACCTCACCGTATACCTTTCAGGGTTTGGGTGAAGAGGGACTTGCGTACCTGGCTGAGGCTAAAAAGGAAACCGGCCTTCCTGTGGTTACTGAATTAATGGATCCGAGAGATGCAGAAGTGGTCTATAGGTATGCCGATGTCATACAGATCGGTGCCCGGAATATGCAGAACTTCCGGCTGCTCAAAGAGGTGGGAGGAATGGATAAGCCAGTGCTCCTCAAACGGGGGATGAGTGCTACCATCCTTGAATTCCTGATGTCGGCTGAATACATTGTCTCTCAAGGCAACCGGAATGTGATCCTCTGCGAGCGGGGAATCCGTACCTTTGAGACCGAAACCAGGAATACTCTGGACTTGAGTGCGGTACCGGTGCTCAAGAAGTTGAGCCACCTACCGGTAATTGTTGATCCCAGCCATGCAATGGGGAGGTGGGATTTAATCGATTCCATGGCAAAAGCTGCCATTGCAGCTGGTGCAGATGGGTTGATGATTGAGGTTCATCACTCCCCTGAAGATGCCCTATCCGATGGCCCACAGTCATTAAGACCTGCCAGATTTGGCAAGTTAATGGAAGATATTAAGGCAATAGCTAAGGCAGTGGGGAGAACAATTTGAATGCGGAATGGCGAATGCGGAATGCGGAGTTAGGTGCTCATTCCGCAATCCGAATTTCTCAATCCGCAACAGGAAAATAAACAGGAGGAATATTAATGGATTTCCTCTTTAAGAGAATGGCAATTGTAGGCTTAGGGCTTATTGGTGGCTCACTTGCCCGTGCAGCTAAGGAGAAGAAGATTGTGGAGAGGATCCTCGGCCTGGGAAGAAATCAAGAAAATTTAGAACTGGCATTAAAAGCAGGAAGTATTGATGAATATAGCCTTGATCTCAAAAAGGGATTAAGAGATGTGGATATCGTGGTTATCGCCACACCGGTTGGGGTGATTATTGACTTAGTCAGAGATATTGCTGCTTCCCTGAAGCCTGATACCATTATTACCGATGTGGGGAGTGTAAAGAAAAGGATCGTTTATGAGATAGAATCTTTTCTCCCCGCTCATCTCCATTTCGTAGGTGCTCACCCAATTGCCGGTACAGAGAATTCAGGTTTTAAAGCCTCACATGCCCGTCTTTTTCAAGGAGCCAGATGTGTTATTACCCCCAGCTCATCCACCAGTTCTTTTGCCATGGCAAAGGTGAAGGATCTGTGGGAGAAAGTAGGGTGCGATGTGATTCTCATGGATGCCGAAAAGCATGATCGTATCTTTGCTGCGGTAAGTCACCTTCCACATCTCATAGCCTACTGCCTGGTTAGTGCGGTCATCGATGTAGAGAAAAAAGAGGGGGGGATTTTAAACTTCTCCGCTGGTGGATTCAAGGACTTTACCAGGATTGCAGCCAGCGATCCAGTGATGTGGCGAGATATTCTCTTAATGAATAAAGAAAATATGCTTCCCCTCATTGACCATTTTAAGAAGGTCTTAGAAGAGTTTAAGGCATATATTTTAAAGGAAGATTCAGAAAGATTAACCTCAGAGTTTGATAAATCCCGGACACTCAGGAGGATGATCAGTTGATCTGGGGTATCAATAGTAGATTAGGGAAAGAGGGAATGCCTTGACTTTTCAGCTTAGGTTATCTAAGTTTCTCAATAATTCTTTATAAGGTTTTTAAACGTTGTGGAAAGGATCGAGGTTAGAAAAAAGGGGAGTTTAAGAGGAGAGGTAATACTTCCGGGAGATAAGTCCATCTCTCACCGGGCAGTAATTATAGGATCTCTGGCAAAAGGTGAGGTAAAGGTTAAAGGTCTCTCCTTAGGTGAGGACAACCAGAGGACAATTGCGGCCTTTAAGCAGATGGGTGTGGATATTAAGGTGAAAGGGAAAAGTGGTCTTACGATACGAGGGAAGGGGCTTTTCGCACTCAAAGAACCTACGCAGATGATTGATGCTGGAAACTCAGGCACTACGATGAGACTCCTGACAGGTCTCTTGAGCGGACAGAGATTCTTTTCAGTAATTTCTGGTGACAACTCGTTAAACCAGCGCCCAATGAGAAGGATAATCGAACCCTTGAGTAAGATGAATGCTCAAATCTGGGGGAGAGGGGGCGGGGATTTTGCTCCCCTCGCGATCTCGGGGAGAAGTTTGAAGGCAATAAAATATCGTCTTCCAGTGGCCAGTGCCCAGGTAAAGTCCGCAATCATCTTAGCAGGGCTTTACGCCCAGGGTGTGACTGAAGTGGAAGAGCCATCTTTTACCCGAGATCATACTGAGAGGATGCTTGCGTATTTTGGTGCGGGGCTTGAAAGAGAGGGAAATTCTATCAGGATAAGGGGGGGAATGGAATGGGAAGGAAGGGGGGTTATTGTCGCTGGAGATATATCCTCCGCTGCCTTCCTGATTGTGGCTGCAACGATCATCCCCAACTCAAAGATTACCATCAGAGGGGTAGGAATTAATGCCACCCGCACTGGCTTCCTTGAAATATTGAAAAAGATGGGGGCAGCAATAGAGATAACAAACCAGGAGGAGGTTTCAGGAGAACCGGTTGCAGACATTGTGGTGAGGTCAGGCAGACTCAAGGGAACAGAGATCAGAGGAAAGATTATCCCCAGTTTGATAGATGAAATTCCAATACTTTCAATTGCTGCCTCCTTAGCTGAGGGTGAGACTGTAATCCGTGATGCCAGTGAACTCAGGGTTAAGGAGACTGACCGGATTAAGGCAATAGTAAGCGAACTTCGGAAATTTGGTGTGAAAATAGAAGAATATGAGGATGGAATTGTGATTGCAGGTGGGACGAAAATGAAAGGGACTCACTGCCAGAGCTTTGGAGATCATCGGATGGCAATGTCCCTTATCGTAGCCGGTCTCGCATCTCAGGGGGAGACGGTTGTTCATGACACTGCATGTATCCGCACCTCCTTCCCTCAATTTATGGAAACACTTACCTCAATGATGAATTAAAAAATGAAGAGTGAGGAGTGAAGGAGAAGTTAATCATAACGATTGATGGGCCTGCTGGGGCAGGTAAGAGTACAGTAAGCAAGATTCTGGCTGATAAGCTCAATTACATCTACATCAATACCGGGGCTATGTACCGGGTAGTGGCTCTGGAGAGCAAGCGGAGAAATATAGATCCTGAAGATGAAGCAGGGCTATCTTTACTCTGTTCCGGACTCGATATAAGCTTTGGTAGGGAGGATGATAATCTTAAGGTTTTTTCTCACGGCGTGGATGTAACCGAAGAGATCAATACCCCGGAGATGAGTCTCCGTGCTTCTCAGGTGTCTTCCCAGAGGGTTGTAAGAAGTGCCCTGGCAGAACTGCAGAGAAAGATGGGGAGTAAAGGAGGCGTGATTCTGGAGGGGAGAGATGCAGGTACGGTAATATTTCCCCAGGCTCAGGTTAAATTCTACCTGGATGCTACCTTAGAGGAACGGGGGAGGAGAAGGTATAAAGAGCTTTTGTATCGTGAACAGAGGGTTGAGTTTGCCCGGGTTATCCAGGAGACCGAAAAGAGGGACTTTGACGACAGCCATCGTGACCTTGCTCCTTTAAGGATGGCAGAGGATGCAGTACTGATTGACTCTTCAGAGTTGACAGTAGAGGAAGTTGTGGATATGATGGTAGCCATAATCAAGGCTCGGTATCCCACCCCATTGAATAACTAAGAGAGTCAAGGGGTATTCTTTTAATGGAAATAGGAAGTGGAGTGGATGTGCGTTATCAAAAAGGAAATGAGAGATTATTAAAATATAAAGAGGAGGTCCCAGTAGAAAGCGTGATGGAAAAAGAAGATTTTGGTAAGGTGTTTGCTGAAAGCATGAATGCCCTTCAGGAGGGGGAGATCGTAAAGGGCCAGGTGATTAAGATAACATCTGAATTTGTGATTGTGGATGTAGGGTACAAATCAGAAGGTCAGATCCCCGTTCAGGAGTTTACTGATGATCAGGGGAATCTCACGATTAAAGTAGGCGATAAACTCGACGTCCTCTTAGAAAGATGGGAAGATGAAAATGGGATGGTGGTTCTTTCCAAGGAAAAGGCGGATCAGGCAAGGATCTGGGATGATGTGAGTCAAGCCTGTGAGAAAGATAGTTTTATTGAAGGGATGATCAAATCCCGTGTGAAAGGTGGATTTTCAGTAGACATTGGGTTACAGGCGTTCTTGCCGGGTTCTCAGGTAGACCTCCATCCGGTCAGGAACTTAGATAGGATGATTGGTAAAACGTATAAATTTAAGGTGCTGAAATACAATCGCAGGCGAGGAAATATCGTTCTTTCCCGGCGCGCAATCCTTGAGAAGGAAAGAGAGGTATTGAGGAGAGACACCTTGAGTAAACTCAAGGTTGGCCAGATTGTCGAAGGGCAGGTGAAGAATATCACTGATTATGGTGTCTTCATCGATCTGGGTGGAATTGATGGCCTCCTCCATATTACCGATATCTCCTGGGGAAGGGTGAATGACCCTTCTGATGTCTTCAAAATGGGCGAGAAGGTTAAGGTTAAGGTTTTAAGCTTTGATCGAGAGACTGAACGGGTGTCTCTCGGATTCAAACAGCTCAAGCCCGATCCCTGGGAGTCAGTTAAGGATAAATACCCGGTGAACTCAAGGGTGAAGGGGAAGGTGATTAGCTTAACGAACTATGGAGCCTTTATGGAGATCGAGGAAGGCATTGAAGGGTTAATCCATATTTCTGAGATGTCGTGGACGAAAAAGATAAAGCACCCCTCTCAGATACTCTCAATGGGCGATATGATTGATTCCCAGGTTCTTGATGTGGATCCTGAGCGGAGAAGGATTTCCCTTGGAATGAAGCACCTCGAGGCTAATCCCTGGGCGATATTGGAGGAAAAGTATCCAGTAGGGACGATCATTGAGGGCAGGGTTAAGAACCTGACGGATTTTGGTCTCTTTATCGGAGTTGAGGAGGGGATTGATGGTTTAGTTCATATCTCTGACATCTCCTGGACTCAAAGGATCAAACATCCTGCTGAGATTTATAAAAAAGGCGATTTCGTAAAAGCGGTGGTCTTGAATATCGATAAGGGACAAGAGAGATTCTCTCTGGGAGTAAAACAGCTTGAGCCTGACCCGTGGGAAAGTATCAACAAAAAATACAGAAAAGGACAGGTGGTTACAGGAACGGTCACCAGTATCACCAACTTCGGAATATTCTTAGAGTTGGAAAAGGGCATTGAAGGGTTGATTCATGTCTCTGAGGTAGAGGTAAAGAAGGGTGAAGAACTTTCCAGTATCGCTAAGGTGGGAAATCAGCTTTCTGCACTCATAACCAATATTGATAAGAAAGAGAGAAAGGTAGGCTTGAGTATTAAGGAGTACAAGAAACATATGGAGAAGGTGGAGGTGGAGGAATACCTTGCCAAACAGGAAGCTGCTACCTCAACTCTGGAAGATATCGTGAAGAACGACCAAAAGGGTTCTATCCAGGGGCTTGATGTAATGTCAAAGGAGAGCGAGACAAAATCTCAGACTGACGAAGGCCCTGACAAAGAAGGTGGGGAGGAGATTTGAGAAAACATCCTATTCTCTTCGGCCTACTTATTTTAGTCGCAATCTTTTTGGGATTTTTCCTTTTAACCTATGCACTTTCCTATCTGAGTGGTGGAAAGGTTATCCTACCAGGCACAGACAGAATCGGAGTGGTGGAAGTAAAGGGAATCATCTTAGAGTCGAAGCCAATCATCGATCAACTTATTAAGTTCAAAAAGAACAGAAGCATCAAGGGTATCATTTTGCGGATTGATTCACCGGGAGGTGGGGTAGGTCCAGCCCAGGAGATATACGAAGAAGTAGGAAAAATAAAAAAGGAGAAGAAGGTGGTAGCCTCGATAGAGTCGGTAGGTGCTTCAGGAGGCTACTACATAGCCTGTGCAACGGACAAGATTGTCGCCAATCCTGGCACCATTACCGGTAGTATTGGGGTTATCATAGAGTTTGTAAACGTTGAAGAGTTGCTCCACAAGATTGGTCTAAAGAGTACCGTGGTTAAGAGTGGGAGGCATAAGGATATCATGTCACCCACACGCGAACCTACTGAGGAGGATAAAAAGATCCTTCAAGAAGTCATTGACAATATCCACAATCAATTCATAGATGCGGTCGCCAAAGGGAGAAACATAGACAGGGAGAAGGTGGTGGAGATTGCTGATGGAAGGATCTTCTCAGGACAACAGGCCAGGGATTTAGGTTTAATCGATTTGCTCGGTAATTTCCAGGACGCTGTTTCTCTCACCGCCAAGATGGTTGGAATAAAGGGAGAGCCTGCCATTATCTATTCAGAAAAGAAGAGACCCTCAATCTTAGATTTTTTTGTGCAGGAAACCATTTCTCGTTTCGTTGATGAGCTAAAAAAAAAGGAGCTTGATTTCGGCTACCTCTATATTCCTCCCAAATTCTAACCTTTGGCCCCTAAGAATCCCCTAAACATCACCAATGAAAATCCTCTTTATCTATCCTAATATCTATGCCCAAATCGGCTTTAACTATGGTGTTGCCTTTCTTTCCTCAGCCTTGAAGCACCATGGGCATAAGACAGCACTTATTAGTATCAACGAGAAGCTGAGATACCCTTTAGATCTTGACCGGATCCGAAAGGAGGTAGAGGAGTTTGGTCCTGATTTAATCGGGTTCTCAGCAGTTACCAATCAGTATAAGTACGTCCTGCACATAGCGAGGTTCCTCAAGGAAAAATTTTCCATCCCCCTGATCTGTGGGGGGATCCATGCAACCTTAGCCCCAGATGAGATTTTACAGTCAGGATGTTTTGATTTTGTCTGTCAAGGTGAGGGTGAATATGCCCTGCTCGAATTAGCAGAGAAACTGGAAAAGAGAGAAGACCCTTCTAATATCCAAAATCTCTGCCTTATGAAAGATGGCAGGGTGATAAAGAATCCGGTTCGTCCCTTTGTAAAGCTTACAGACCTTCCCATGAAAGATTATGACATCTTTGATTTTCAAAAGATGATTGATGCCAAGAATGGGTGGGTGGGGATGATGGCCTCCCGTGGCTGTCCTTTTAACTGCAGTTACTGTTTTAATCACCAGATGGTCAAACTTTACCAGAATGACCTCGGTATATCGGGTAGGAAAGGATTGAACTATATACGACATCACCCAATCCAGGAAATAATGAAAGAACTTGAATATATTCTCTCCCGATACTGTAATATCAAGATGTTTATCTTTGATGACGACCTCTTTACCTTTAACAAACCTTATCTTCTGGAATTCTGTAGGGAGTATAAAGGGAGGATTGGTTTACCATTCGTGGTTAATGCGCATGTTAAGATGATGGATGAAGAAATGGCCTTGGCCTTAAAGAATGCAGGGTGCCGGATTGTTAAGCTTGGGCTGGAAAGTGGAAGTGAAAGGATACGCACAGAAGTCCTGAACCGACCGATGAAGGACGAAGAAATCATCCGGGCATTTCATCTCCTTGAAAAGGCTGGTATTCATACCTCTGCCTTTGTGATGATCGGTCTTCCCTATGAAACAAAGGAAGATCTCATGATGACGATTGAGCTTTTAGCCCGCATCAAACCGGGGAGATTTCGCTGGGCAATCTTTTTCCCCTATGTGAATACCGTTGCCTACGAAATGAGCAGGGAAGGGGGTTTCATCAACCTTGAGAAGATGGAAAGGCTTTCGAGTTTTACTGAAGAGTCCTGCCTTGATTTTGGGCCTGAGCATAATCTATGGATAGAGAAACTGCAGAAGATCTTTCCCTGGTATGTCAATGCCTGTGCGAATCTTTCCTCCTCTCACCTTTATAAAAGTCTGGTAAAGGGGGCTGAGGCTCTGTCTTACGAATCATGGAAGAAGATAGAAGATAAGATAATCCCTTTGGATCAAGAGATCTCTTCACGGCTTGTCTCACAACAAAAGGAACATTATGCCATCAGATATGAAGAGTTCATGGCAGTGAGGAGTGACTGGCTGGATGATGGGTCAGGTGAGGGATAATCAAGGTTTCAGGTCGGTCTCAATTGTCTGTTTGCGGGTGAAGAAATACTGGGCCTTTTCCTTAATCCTTATCCACGGCCTCAATTGCTTTTGGACAATCTCGGTGTTTATCGTCTGACTCACTAAAATCTCTTTCCTTACCTCCCGGATTTTGTTCTCTACCCGCATCTTTACCTTAGAGATGTAAATGTAGTTCTTCTGTTCTATTAACTTATCCAGACACATCTCCACCTTTTCAGGGTCATTACTGGTCAGGGCCTTTTTAAGAATCTCCTCAGGAGTAGCAGTATGAAGCTGATACTTTAAGAGCCACTTGGCAGGAAGTGTCCACCAGGCAAAAGCATAGACAGTGCTTACAATCGAGAGTAGGAAGAGAAAGATAAGGGTAGAGAAAACGGCTTTCCTTTTCATCTTTTGTATAAGTATATAGTGTACTTATATGCTGTTCAAGGTAAAAGAGGCACTGCACATTTATTTTTATATTTACGCTTTAGGTAAGTGATGTTATAACATTTTATAAAAAATTTGAAGCAGTATAGATATTGGAGGTTTTATGCCTTTAGTTGCCGGCAAGGAGATCTTGAGCAAGGCGGATAAGGGAGGGTATGCAGTTGGTGCATTCAACATCAACAATATGGAGATTCTCCAGGGAATAGTGAAGGCAGCTAAAGAAAAGTCCTCCCCAGTGATCTTTGCAGTGAGTGAAGGGGCAATAAAGTATGCAGGGTTAAAATACATCATCACGATGGTTAAGACAGCAATAGAGGATTCGGGGATTACTGCAACCCTCCATTTAGATCACGGACAGGATCTTGAGATGATCAAGAGTTGTATTGATAATGGATTTACTTCGGTAATGATTGACGCATCCCATCTGCCCTTTGAAGGAAATCTGAAAGAAACCAAGAAGGTGGTTGAAATTGCTCATACAAAAGGTGTTTCAGTTGAGGCAGAATTAGGGAGATTGAAAGGGGTAGAGGATATCATCTCGGTTTCTGAACGGGATGCCATCCTCATTGATCCAGATGAGGCCAGGCAATTTGTGACCGAGAGTGGTATTGATTCTCTTGCCCCTGCCATTGGGACATCGCATGGGGCATTCAAATTCAAAGGGGAACCAAAACTCGATTTTGATCGGCTTAAGAGGGTAAAGGAGTACTGTCAGATACCATTGGTTCTCCATGGTGCCTCGAGTGTTCCTGAATGGATCCTTGAGAAAGTTATTAAGTATGGTGGAAAGGTAGCAGGAGCGAAAGGAATACCTGAGGAGGCAATTAAAAAGGCCATTACACTGGGTATCAATAAGGTTAATATTGATACTGATTTACGATTGGCCCTGCTCGGTGCAATCCGTGAGGTATTGATTGAAACCCCGCAGGAGATTGATCCGAGGAAAATCTTAGGGCCTGGGAGAGATCTGATCTATAAGGTGGTTAAGGAGAAGATTGATATGCTGGGAAGCGAGGGGAAAGCGTAAGAGGTAGAGACGATCAGCTTTTAGCGGTCAGCAATAAGAGAAAGTAGAGAACAGATATGGAAGATGCTCAGAGAGAACTCAGAGAATTAAAACCCCCCCAGTTTTTAAAATATCTTATCTTCAGTGCTGCCTTAACCCTTCTCCTTATTATTATCTACTACCTTCGATCAGTGCTTACCCCTATCTTCCTTTCCTTCATTATTGCCTATGCCTTAAATCCTGCAGTTGATTGGCTGGAACGGAAAAAGATCAGGAGACCTCTGGCAGTTACAACCTTCTTCTTTGCCTTTTTCCTCATGGTTTTCATTGCGGTGCTTTTGCTCATACCTGCAATCCAACAAGAGGTTGATTTCCTGCTGAGTGGCCTTCCTCAATATCTCAGAAGTTTCCAGGAGGAAGGAATTCCTAAGTTAGAGAGAATGCTGGGAAGAGATTTGCCTTCCAATTTTGATGAGTTTCTAACCAGGATGATCGCCAGGTTTTCCAATCTATCGTTCGATGCTCTGAAACCACTGGGTTCCTTTGCCCTCCGCGTAGTCTCAAACTTGCTTGATTTTATTATTAACCTGTTAAACTTCATCTTGATACCTCTCTTTACATTCTATTTCATGCGGGACTACCATAAGTTGAAGAGGATAATTTCTGACTTGGTGCCGGTGAAAAATCGAAACAGTTCCCGTTCCACTTTTAAAGAAATAGATTCTATTCTCGGAAATTTCATCCGAGGCCAGATCACGGTTTGTTTGATCCTTGCTGTGCTCTACAGTATTGGCCTTTATTTTATTGATATAGATCTTGCTATTGTGGTGGGTGTTTTTTCCGGTCTTTTGTTTATCGTCCCTTACATGGGAACAATATTAGGTGTGGTATTTTCTTCCATATTAGCCTTGCTAAAGTTTGGCGACTTAAGTCACCTCATCTATGTTTGGGGATGGTTTGGTTTTGTCCAGTTGCTGGAAGGATATTACATTACCCCAAAACTGGTAGGCAAAAAATTAGGACTGCATCCAATGGTTGTGATTGTTGCGCTCCTGATTGGCGGTAAGATAATGGGTTTATTAGGTATTTTATTGGCTGTTCCAATTACAGCAGTATTAAAGATTTTTATCAAGTTTTTCCTCCAATCATATAAGAATTCTTCTTTTTTCCTTGGAACATAAAATTGTTTCATGTATATCTATTACCAAAATAACATAACTAAATAATTTTCTTGACAAAAATAGGTAATACTGCTACCTATAATGAAAATTTAGGCACGTAGCTCAGGGGGAGAGCGCTACCTTGACGCGGTAGAAGTCGGCGGTTCGAAACCGCCCGTGCCTACCATAGTTTCCTCGGTAGAATGGAAAAGGTTTTAACCCTTTGATCTAAAAGTATAAAAAGAGGCATCATTACACGTAAAGGGTGGTGCCTCTTTTTCTAAGAAGTTTAAAGTAAAAAATGAACGAAATAAGATTAACCTTTGAAAATGGTTTTATTCGATCCTTTACTCAAGGTACAACGTTAAAAGAGTTAGCCCTTGAGATAGAAAAGGAGAACCATTTTCCTATTGCTGGAAGAGTAAACAACAGGCTGGTGGATCTCAGTTTTTCATTGAATGATGATTGTAATGTGAGTTTTGTTTATCTTAATTCTCAAGAGGGTCTGGATATATTGAGGCACAGCACTTCTCATGTGATGGCTCAGGCTGTGCAGGATCTTTATCATGGCGCAAAGATCACTATCGGTCCTTCCATCGAAGATGGTTTCTATTACGACTTTGACTATGATAAGACCTTCTCTCCAGATGATCTGGAGAGGATAGAGGCAAGGATGAGAGAGATCGTGGCTCAAGACCTCCCTTTTGAGCGAATGGAGGTACCACGAGAAGAAGCTATTAAGCTCTATCATGAAGAGAATGAGCCCTATAAGGTGGAACTCTTACAGGAACTCTCAGATGAGAAAATTTCTCTGTACCGGCAGGGAAATTTTATTGACCTCTGCCGGGGTCCCCATCTGTCCTCAACTGGTAAGGTAACAGCTTTTAAATTAACAGGTGTAGCTGGTGCTTACTGGAGAGGGGATGAAAAAAACAAGATGCTTCAGAGAATCTATGGAACTGCCTTTCCTGATCAGATACTCCTCAATGATTATATAAAGAAGATGGAAGAGGCCAGAAAGAGGGATCACCGGAAACTGGTTAAGGAGTTGGATCTGTTCAGTTTTCATGAAGAGATTGGAGCTGGCTTGGTAATATACCACCCCAAAGGGGCAATGATCAGAACTATTCTGGAACAGTATGAGATTAAGGAACATCAAAAGAGAGGGTACCAGATTGTCAAGGGTCCGGAGATCTTGAAGTCAGACCTCTGGAGAAAATCTGGTCACTGGGATAACTACCGTGAGAATATGTATTTCACCGAGGTTGAGGGGCAACAGTACGGGCTTAAGCCGATGAACTGCCTTTCTCACATGCTCATATATAAATCACAGGTGAGGAGTTATCGCGACCTCCCGCTGAGATATTTTGAATTAGGTACTGTTCACCGTCATGAGAAGTCGGGAGTTTTGCACGGTCTTTTCCGACTCAGAGAGTTCACCCAGGATGACGCTCATATACTCTGTGCCCCTGAACAGCTCACTGATGAGATCAAGGGGGTAATAGAGTTTGTAAGGGAAGTGATGAAAATCTTCGGATTTGAGTATAGCCTGGAACTCTCCACCCGCCCTGCTCACTCGACTATCGGCACTGATGAAGATTGGAATAAGGCTACAATAGCCTTGAAGAACGTTTTAGAGGAAAATCATCTCCCCTATAAGATCAATGAGGGGGAAGGGGCTTTTTATGGCCCGAAGATCGATGTAAAGCTCAAGGATGTCTTAAGAAGAGAGTGGCAATGTGCAACTATCCAGTGCGATTTTGCCTTACCAGAACGTTTTGATCTTACTTATGTGGGTAAGGATGGAGGGAGACACCGTCCAGCCATGCTCCACCGGGTAATCCTGGGTGCAATGGAGAGATTTATCGGGATCTTGATCGAACACTACGCCGGAGCATTTCCTACCTGGCTTGCCCCGGTTCAGGTAGTGATTTTAACCATCACTGACCGAGATATGGAATATGCCACAGGTGTTTACCAGAAGTTAATTGATAAAGATATTCGAGCTGAAAAGGACTTTCGGAATGAGAACTTACGGTTGAAAATCAGGGAGGCTCAATTACAGAAGATTCCTTACATGCTGGTTTTGGGAGATAAGGAAAGGGAGAATCAAGGTGTATCCCCCCGCCATCGAAGCGGGAAAGACCTGAAGATGATGAAGGTAGAGGACTTCATTGCTTTGGTCAGAAAAGAGTGTGAAGAAGTTTTTCATTAATTATTGGAAGGTAATTATACGAAGGACACAAAAGAGCTCAGGATTAACCGCCAGATAAGCAGCCCGGAAATAAGGGTAATTGATCCGGATGGGAAACAGATTGGTATCTTAACAATTAATCAGGCCATAATAATGGCAGAACAACATGGCCTTGACTTAGTTGAGGTTTCACCTTCAGCAAATCCACCGGTCTGCCGTATCCTGGACTATGGGAAGTTTAAGTATCAGCGGAGCAAGAAGTCTCAAGCCAGTAAGAAGAAGAGGGTTCAGAGCTTAGTTCATGTCAAAGAGGTAAAGCTCAGGCCAATGACGGAGGAACACGATTTTCAGTTCAAACTCCGGCACATCAAGGAGTTTTTAACTGAAGGGAATAAGGCAAAAGTTTCCATGGTTTTTCGAGGAAGGGAGATTACCCATCCGGAATTAGGAAGGGAGATTTTTAAGAGGATTACAGAAGCTGTATCCGATATAGGTACGATTGAGCAAGAACCGAGGATGGAGGGTAGGAATATGATTATGTTACTTACCCCCAAGACCAAGAGCAGTTCCTGAAAAGTTTTAAGCTTAGGAGAAATCCCATTCAATGCCCAAGTTTAAGAGTAAAAGTGGTGTTTCAAAAAGATTTACGTTGACTAAAACCGGTAAGATCAAAAGATCCAAGGCGTTTACCAGCCATCTCTTGACCGGTAAGTCGTCAAACAGGAAAAGAGGCTTGCGACAAGCCACGATGGTAAGTAAGGCGGATGCACAGAGGATCAAAAGATTAATACCCGGTGCATGAAGAAAGGAATTAGATTACATGGCGAGAGTTAAAAGAGGATATAAGTCCCTGAGGAGGCATAAGAAAATTCTCAAGCTGGCAAAAGGATATCAGGGAGGCCGCAGCAGACTTTTCAGGAGTGCCATTGAAACGGTAGATCGGGCATTAAAGTATGCCTATCGTGATAGGAGGATGAAAAAAGGGGAATTCCGGCGCCTCTGGATTACCAGGATTAATTCAGGAGCGAGATTGTATAATCTCTCTTACAGCCAGTTCATGAACGGGCTTAAAAAGGCCCACGTGCTGCTTGACCGAAAGATATTAGCTGATATGGCAGTCTCTGATCCCCAGGGTTTTTCCAAGATAGTGGAATTGGCCAAGATGAACCTTTGATTCAAACCATTTCCCCATGGATTCATTAAAAGAGAAAACAGAGAAATTACGCGTTCATTTCAAACATCTCCTTTCTGAGGTGAAGGAAGAGTCTCAAATCTTAAAGGTCAAGACTCAATTCCTGGGGAGAAAAGGGGAACTTACCACGCTCTTAAAAGAGGTTAAGAACATCCCTCCGCAAGAAAGACCAGGGGTTGGGGAAATCCTGAACCGGGTTAAGAATGAGATGGAATCTGATATAGAAAATGCGATTCTTATCACCAGGCAGGGGAAAAAAGAAAAACTACCAAAGGAAAAGATAGATATTACCCTTCCCGGGAGAAGGATTCCCATGGGAAGCGTGCATCCTCTTACCCAGATACTTGAAAGGGTAATAACAATTTTTACCAATCTTGGCTTTGAGGTAGCAGAAGGGCCAGAAGTGGAGTTTGACTACTACAACTTCGAGGCGTTAAATATTCCTAAGGATCATCCTGCACGGGATATGCAGGATACCTTTTACATAACAGACGATATTTTGCTTCGGACACATACCTCCCCGGTTCAGATCAGGGTGATGGAAAGCAAAAGACCACCGGTTAAAATCATTGCACCCGGAAAAGTCTATCGCTGCGATTCTGACGTATCCCATTCTCCGATGTTTCACCAGGTTGAGGGTTTTTTCGTGGACAGGGATATCTCCTTTGCTGATCTGAAAGGAACTTTAACCGTCTTTGCACAGCAGATGTTTGGAGAAGAGACTGCTCTCCGTTTCCGTCCGAGTTTTTTCCCTTTTACGGAGCCGAGCGCAGAGGTGGATATTCAATGTGTGATGTGCCATGGTAAAGGATGCAGGGTCTGTTCAGGTACAGGATGGATTGAGATTCTGGGGTCAGGGGTTATTCACCCTGAAGTCTTTCGGATGGTAGGATACGACCCTGAAGAGGTTTCAGGCTTTGCCTTTGGCCTGGGGATAGAGAGGATTGCCATGCTTAAATTCGGGATTGATGATATCCGTCTTTTTTTTGAAAATGATCTCAGATTTTTGAGGCAGTTCTAAACTATGAAGGTCAGTATTAACTGGCTTAAGGATTATGTAGATATTAACGATCTTTCCCATTCTGAGCTTGCGGAAATCCTGACAAAGGGAGGGATTGAAGTGGAAGGGATTGTCCATCTTTCACCTGGCATAGAGGGTGTGGTGGTGGGTGAAGTAGTATCAATTCTTCCTCACCCTCATGCTGATAAACTTACCCTCTGCCAAGTAAGAGGAGGAAATTCTTCTCTGCCCATTGTCTGTGGAGCCAGAAACGTGAAGGTAGGAGATAAGGTAGCCCTGGCCCTCTCCGGTGCGAAATTGCCTAACGATTTTAAGATAGAGTGTGTGAAGATTCGTGGAGAGTGGTCTTACGGAATGATGTGTTCTGAGACTGAACTCGGTCTTGGAGATGATACTTCAGGGATAATGATCCTCCCTGAAGAATTGAAGGTCGGAGATGATCTCATTACTGCCCTCAAATTGGACGACCATATCCTTGAACTTAACGTGACCCCCAACAGGCCTGACTGGCTGAGTATTATAGGGATCGCACGAGAGGTTGCTGCATTGACCGACAGGAGATTAAGGTTGCCTGGGGTTAAGGTTATTGAAAAAGGAGAGAAAATTGGACAGTTGACCTCAGTTGCTGTGGAGGCACCTGATCTCTGCTGGCGTTACACCGGGAGGGTGATTACCGGGACGGAGATACGTCCTTCCCCTTTCTGGATGAGAAGGAGGCTCGAGTCTCTCGGTATACGCGCTATAAACAATGCAGTAGATGTAACCAACTATTGTCTATTAGAGTGGGGACAACCGCTCCACGTATTTGACTTCGATCTCCTGGAGGGAAAGCGGATTGTGGTGAAGCGAGCCACTCCCGGCGAGAGATTTGTCACCCTGGATAAGGAAGAGAGGATACTCGATCACGATGCACTCATGATCTGTGACGGGGTAAAGTCAGTTGCGCTGGCAGGGATCATGGGTGGTCTAAATACCGAGGTGAGAAGAGATACGGTTAACCTGTTCCTGGAAAGCGCCCTGTTCAATCCCCAATTGATTCGGAAGACCTCAAAGAGACTCGGTATTTCTACTGAGTCCTCTCAGAGGTTTGAAAGAGGAGTAGATCCTCACGGTGTTCTCCACGCCATCAATCGTGCCGCTCAATTGATCTTCCAGTTAGGCGGTGGCCAGGTGGCACAGGGTTGCCTCGATGTATCTTCCGATTATTTACCGTTACCCTCCCACATTTCTGTAACAGTAGAGAAGGTTAATCGCATCCTGGGCACAACAATAGAGAAAGAAAAGATGAAGAGTTACTTAGACAGACTGGGGATTAATCCAGAGGAGGATGAACAAGGGAAGATAGGAGTGGTATCTCCCAGCTTCCGTATGGATTTAGAACAGCCGATTGACGTAATCGAAGAGATTGCACGCATCCATGGATACGATAATATCCCTTCCCATCTGCCTTCCCGTAACCCTTCTTTTAAGGGACAGCATCCCTTTTACATTTTTGAGGAAAGAGTGAAAAGGATTATGCGGGCAAATGGCTTTCAGGAGGTGATTACGTACAGTTTCATTTCTCCCCACGAGATAGAAGCTCTCAAGTTTCCATCTTCTGATCCTCACACTCAGGTGCTCACAATTCTGAACCCCTTGTCCGAAGACCAGTCTGTTATGAGAACTACCTTGATCCCGAGTCTTCTTTCCACCATGAGAAGAAATATTTATCAGAAAAATTATAATGTAAAGATCTTTGAGATGGGGAAGATCTATATACGAGAAAGGGGAGGGCATCTTCCAACCGAGAAGAGGATGCTTGCAGGTTTGATCACTGGTCTCCGCTCTGGTGAGGTGTGGAATGTACAGAAAGAAGATGTAGACTTTTACGATATCAAGGGTTGCATAGAGAGTATCATGGAGGAATTTAACATTAAGGATTTCCAGTTTTTAAGCCCACAGAGTATTTCTTATCTGCATCCCGGAAAGTCATGCTCACTTTTTATCCGGGATGAAAATATAGGTGTTTTGGGAGAGATCCATCCCGAGGTCCTGTCCTATTATGATCTTGATACCTGTGCATTGATCTTTGAGATCGATCTTGACTCTTTGAATCAATTTTCAGAAAATCCACGGTATCATAAACCCCTTTCCAAATATCCCCCAGTGTACCGGGATATTGCTCTCATCGTAAATTCCGAGGTGAAAGCTGAGGAAGTTAGGTATGCTCTCATGGGTCTCAAAATAAATCTGGTAGAAGAAGTTTCCCTTTTTGATTTTTACCAGGGTAAACCGATACCTGAGGGGAAGAAAGGCCTGGCCTACCGGATCAAATACCAGGCCTATGATCGAACCTTGACCGATGAAGAGGTAAATGTCCTCCACGACAAGATTACCTCTTTTCTGATAGAAGAATTGGGAGTTGAGATTAGGTAATGTAATACTTGAATAATATGTGAATAATAAAGGAGGGGTTATGACTAAGGCAGAGATTATTGAGAGTGTTAATAAAAAGGTGGGTCTATCTAAAAGGGAATCAACCAGGATAGTGGATACCGTATTTGAAATCATCAAGTCCACCTTAGAGAAAGAGGAGAATGTTAAGATCTCTGGTTTTGGAAATTTCGTGGTAAGGAGAAAGAGGAGTCGAAGAGGAAGAAATCCCCAGACTGGGGAGGAGATCGAAATCTCCGCCCGAAAGGTCCTGACCTTTAAAGCCAGTCCCGTGTTGAAAAAGGCGTTAAATCAACAGGCTAATGATATGAGTGCATGATTACGGTTATGGATAAATCAATTCCAGATAAGATGTATTTCAAAATCAGCGAGGTGAGCAAACTCACCAGAGTAGAGCCTTACATCCTGAGGTACTGGGAGACTGAGTTTAAGATGATCAAGCCGATGAGGACTAAATCAAATCAGAGACTCTATCGAAAAAAAGATGTAGAATTGATCTTCAGAATTAAACGGATGCTCTATGAAGAAGGATTCACCATTGCCGGGACAAGGAAGAAGCTGGAAGAGGAATCGACCAAAGATCCTGAACAGTTGAATCTGCGTCTGGAGGATAAGAAGTATTTATCGCTCCTGATCAGGATAAAAAAAGAGTTGGAGGCAATTCGAGCTACATTACGTTAGGATGGAAAAAAATACGATTAACTTTGAGGAATAGAGGTTTGTAAGGACTTAAAATAAAATGGTACGATAAACTGAAAAGGATCATTTGGTGACAAAGAAGATAAAAACCCTCAGAAAGAATGAAAAGAAGACAGAAAGGAAAAGGAGGATTAAAAAAAGGAAGTTTTATGTCATTATCAAAGGGAAAAGGCATTTCATAAGTCCTGATTTGATCGAGAGGTATCATTTAGGGAAAGGAGAGAAGATCCCATTTAGTCACCTTAAGGTTTTTCAGGAAAAGTAGTTTACGGGCTTTTAGGATTAGTCAGGATCCTTCTTATGAGATAGTGAGCTAAAGGAGAAAAGAGATAGTTTGGAGTAGTGAAAGATGACTGAGGATAAGAAAAAAACAAAGAGACCACGGAAGAGAAAGAGAATTACCTCTGACAATCCCCCCCCAAGTCGCCCCACCAAGGAATCGCTGGAGAAATTGAAAAAGATTGCCCGTGAAAAGGGGTGGGCAGTCAGGTAAATGCCCAGTTCCTTGAGGGATCGCAAACTCAGTTTTGTCCTTCGGAGATACCCTAATCTCTTTGAGAATATCTACCCGGCTATCAAACTCGGTAGGGAAGATATGGTGAAGATGTTTGACTTGAGTCTCAAAGGCATGGTGAAGTTGTATCAAAAGGAAAAGAGTCGAAGTGTATGGGGAAAAGGTGCTCCAACAATCAGCATGAAAGGCCAGCATGATAACACCTGAAGATTAGAGAAAGGTATTCTTTTAATTTGTTTTTTTAAGAAAGGATAAGGGAGGTGAGAGTATGAAAAAAGGGGTGATAATCATGAAGGTCGATCTTTATACCCAAATTGTTTTGACCCTTATTGCTTTGGGTCTTGTGGGAATCCTGATCAGGCCCATCATCGTCCCGGGGATAGCGGATGCTCAGGGAACAGGTACTCAGGGAGCGAGTGCTCGGAGAACCATTCTGGATGTAAACATCGCTCAAATTAGCGGAAAAGAACCAGAGATAGCAAGACCTATCAGGGTAAGTGTAGCCAGGGCTCAGACCATACCCGTTGACATTACCAATCCTGAAGCCATAGGAGTTAGAGTGGAGGAGTCGGCTGTTGTGCCAGTGCGCCTCGTTGAACCGGAAATTGTATCAGTTGATGTTACAGGGCCTAGGCCCTTGCCTGTGGTCGATACATGGCATAAGTACTGGATTCAGCCACAGGAATAATACAGTTTCATGGGCATACGGTGTGAGGATAATTTGAGGACGTGAGATTTGTAAGGTAAAATTTTTTGGCGTAAACCTTTCAGTCTTATTAAGAGAAAGGAAAGGATATGATTAAATCAGAACTGATCGAGAAATTGTTTGAGGCTACGGATATACCAAGGAAGGCAGCAGAATTGGCGATAAATACGATCTTTGACACTATGGCCGATGTACTTTCCAGAGGTGAAGGTATAGAGATTCGTGGTTTTGGAAGTTTTAAGGTAAGGGAATATAAAGGGAGAGAAGGAAGAAATCCCAAGACCGGGAAGATGATTAAGGTCGCACCGAAACGCCGGCCATTTTTTAAGGTGGGGAAAGAACTGAAGGAAAAGGTGGATACGCCTTAGCAGGCTGCTGAAAAACGCCCATCTGCGTCGTTCCCCTCGTCCTTCGTCGTTGCAGAGGTACAAAAAACGTTTGGTCCGTCTTCGGATAAAAACTTTACCGCAGGAGCGGCCTACGGTCTTATTCAGGATTTCGGGCGCCTTGCATCTAGACGTTTTTGATCAGCCTTACAAATAGTTGCTTTTTCAGCAAACTGTTAAACTTCGATTAGCTCGTACTCTCTCGATCCGAGGCCGATTTCTTCTGCATACTGTAACTGAATCGTCCAGTCCACTTTAGGGTAGATATCTAAGAATTTATCTTTACCCTTTTCTCTGTTGGCCTTGAGGGCTGTGCCTTCAAGGCCTTTTTTGTCTCATGACGCATATTCCTGATAGCATGCAATAACATCTTCCCAGGAAGCTTGGTCATTGACATATGCTTGATACTTTGTAATTACATCCTGCCAGTCTGAACATTCTGCTCCGGCTATACTGGTTGTAGCGTCTGGGGAGGTAGGAAGATCTTCCTGGTTGCCCACGTTGTCTCGGGCTATGCTGTAGAAGGTGTAGGTGTGGCCGTTTGAACCTGCAAAGGTAGCCTCTGTATCCGTCGTCTGTGTGAGCCAGGCCGTAAACGGTCCTAAGTTATCAGAGACATAAATGGTGTAGTCTTTTAAACCCGAACCTTCGTCTGATCCTGACCACGAGACAGTGAAAGTGGTCGAGGATTGGGTAGCGGAAAGAGGAAGAACTTGGCTCGAAGGTTTTGTGTTGTCAAGGGTATTGAACACATCAGGTGTGTCCATCGGGTCAGGGGGAATATCAACCTCAAAATCAATTGTCGCTTTGTTCTTGATAACGGTGCCAGTAGGCAAGTTTGCTTTAGGCTTCACACTGTAAGAAACCCAGCCACGGCCACGGGGATCAATATCTTCTGTGTTTGGCGGCAGGAAATCGGCCCAATCACCTGTGTCAGGATCTTTACCTTTGAAGTACCATTCGATGATGCCGGTCTGTGAGTCGATGCTACAGTCCACCTCAACAATGGTATTTAATTCAGGACGCAAGTCTACTTCCGTGCTGAAATCTTTGCTCTCCTTCGTCACAGATATAGTATGGGTGCCAATTTGTATGGTACCTAAAGCGAAGGTTGGCCAGTCAAGATTGGCATCAAGCTGATCAGAGATGAGGATTTCCTGGGCAGCAGCAGTAGCAGTTTCAAGGTTTTCAAAAGAGACCATGTAGCCAAGTGGATGGTCGCCAGCAATATGCCGATCGCGCTCATCATCCGACGTACCTTCAGGATCG
>Ga0315289_10002236_pt1 | contig 29867 bp, 22 predicted proteins | sample YL17G11_40_MG_FD_203452 | JGI IMG/M metagenome (GOLD analysis project Ga0315289, IMG submission 203452) | Sediment microbial communities from Yellowstone Lake, YNP, Wyoming, USA - YL17G11_40 | ecosystem: Environmental > Aquatic > Freshwater > Lake > Sediment | place: USA: Wyoming | collected... | reverse complement strand
GAATCGGAAGGATTCTAATTGACACAGGAGTCTTGACGGAAAAACAACTTCAACAGGCCCTCAAGGCACAGGAGGAAAATGGCAAGACCAAGCCCTTGGGGGAAATCTTGATTCGTCTCGGGTTTATCGATGCCTCAAAGCTTCAGGAGATCATTCGGTTACAGATTATTGAATCTGTGAATAGCATGTTGGATTGGCGAGATGCGGTGTTTCGCTTCGAGGACCAAGAGGTCTCTTCCGGCAATGACATCCAATTGAGCGTGCAGGACATCATGACTGAAGCAGCCAACTATGCTCGAGGGTCTTCCCAAGAGCAAGCGGCCGTCGCGTCCGAGACCTCTGCTGAATCCCCCCCCTTGCGTGCTCCTGATACCCAGGCGGAGGAAAAGACGGAGAAGTTGCAGGAAGAAATCAATTCCATGATCAACCGGGTCACCGATAGACTCAGATCCATGGAACCGAAACAAGCAGTCGTATTGGTGGAAGACGAAACCCTTCTCCGGACCATCTTCAAGGATAAGCTAGAGGATTTCGGCTTCAACGTCTACGCGGTTGATTCCGCTCAATCAGCCATTGTGGAACTTGAGCGACTTGACACCGAAGGGTTCTTCTCGGTAGTCGTAACGGATCTCGTCCTTCCCACCATTAGCGGGAAGGGGGTGTTGGGGGGTCTGGAATTGGTAGAGCATCTGAGAAACAACTACCCTCATATCCCCCTTATCATGACCACCGCTTACCCCGATGTCAATCTCCGGAGAAAATCACTCTTCTTGGGCGTTTCTCATTATCTTTACAAGCCGGATCCCCGCCAAATCTCCCTCGGGGAGTTGGAAACCCAGATGAGTCTTTTTATTGAAGAGCTCAGCTTTTACATAGATAATCTGTTCCAACGACGAGAAGTCTCGTTTGAAAAAGAGCACTTGGGTATCATTCGAGAAGAACTCGTTTCAGAGCTACTTCAGGCCAAGATGGAATTAAAGGAGGTGGGAAAAGAAGTAGAACAAGATGCCTGGGATCTCAGTTTCCTGCGAAATACCAGCGATCTCATCCTCAAGGATCGAAAGATCAGCAATGTGGCAGACACCATGCTCGATTTTGCCTCCAAGAACTTGGATCGAGCCATCCTGCTTTTTGTGAAAAAAGACGAGATCTCCGGTTATCGGGCCATTGACCGCACCAGCAAGAACGGAAGTCTTTCAGAGAGGGCGCTGAGCATCAAATTTCTCCCGAACCAGGTGGACCTATTTGGGGAAGTGATTTCTAGTAAGCAGGCATACTGGGGAAAGCCGCCGGAAGGCTCAGTTATCGAGCCTCTGTTCAGACGGCTGGGGGGCTTTATGCCCAAACAGGTGGTCGTTATCCCCATCATTGTTCAACAGACGGTGGTCGCCATTCTCTACGGGGATGTTGGCCCAAGCTCGCCGCCTTGCAGGAACATCGACGCCCTGATGATCCTAGCAAACCTAGCCTCTTTTGCCTTGGAGATCTCTCGGCTAACCAACATAATTCGCCAAAAGAAATAACTCGGAGGGAGTTGCCCCTGGCACGATCTAATCCTGAGGTCTCACCAAAAGAGAAAGGAGACAATGCATTCAGCGCATCAGTTAGGGAAATAAATGCCGCCGAAGGCGAGTCAGCTTGGGAGGTCACGCCTGCCGCAATATCTTGATCGCCTGTTGATGGATTTGGACACTGGATGAGGCGATCAGGCCGGTTTTCCGTTCTAACTCGATAGCAAAGCCGCCCAGATCTCGTCCCTCGAGGTCGGTGACAATTCCCCGCGTTTCCTCCAAGATCAGCTTGCCGGCGGCAAAATCGAAGCTCCTTGATGCATGGGGGGTGACAAAAAGATCGATATATCCGCACGCCGTGTAGCAGAGATCTAGCGCGGTTGATCCCAGGCATCGGGTGCGAGTGACATGGGGAAGAAGAGGGAGGAGGGTGGATACATCCGATGCAGGTCGGTTAGCCTCGTAGGCCAAGATCTCTAACCCTGCTGGGTCCCTTGCCTCGATTGGCCGTCCATTGAAAAAAGACCCCGCCCCCCGACAGGCCCAGAACTCATCTCCATTCGCCAGATTGATGACGAAACCTAGCCTGGTTCCGGAGATTTCCCTGCCTTCAATGAGGGCCAGGGAGGTTGCGAAGAAAGGGACGCCCCTTTTCGCATTAAGGCTTCCATCTATCGGGTCCACCAGCAGATTATAACCCCCTTTTCCGAACTTCTTGCATCCCAGCTCCTCCGAAATCAAGGTAAAATTCTCTCCCGCAGCTTGAAGACAAAGAAGCCGGTTTAGGATAACCTCCTCCGCCCATTGATCGATAAAGGTAGTGGTATCGCCCCCTGCCCCTACCCCAATCTCTCTCCGCGCCTCGGGTTGGCCAGAAAGCGAGAGCACTTGTCCCCTCAGCCTGGATCCGGTCTCTCGAAAAAATTCAAGCCAGGCCTCAAGATCCACTCTTGTCACCCCCGGAAGAAACCCCTTCTTCCTCGCCCAAGTATAGATACCGTTCGAAGATCTTGTGGTAAGAGGTCCAACGAGGACGGTTAAGATCCTTTGATTGGCTCATGAATTGCTGAAATCCGATTACCTTTGCATCCAAATCCTCAACATGGTGAATGATGAGGGCTTCGATCGTCTTCGGCCTCTTGGGAGAACCCCAAATGTACTCGCCGTGATGGCTGATAAGGATGTGCAACAGCTGCAATTCCAACGAGGGGGGAAAGTCAGAGAGGGATTGGATTCTCCCCTTCACCATCTGGGACCCAATGACAATGTGGCCCAGCAATCTCCCCCGGTCAGTGTAGTCCGGCACTCCTCCTTCGAAGCTCAATTCGTAGATCTTTCCCACATCATGGAGGATCGCGCCCGTCAAAAGGAGATCGCGGTGAATTCCCTGATAATGGGGAAGGATGGCCTCACAGATTTCGACAACAGAGGTGGTATGCTCAAGCAATCCACCTAGAAATACATGGTGTAGGCCCTTGGCGGCAGGTGATCTGGCGAAGGCATTGAGAAAGGCCTCGTCTTCCCAAAAACTACTCAATAGATCCCGCAAGTGGGAATTATCCATCGAATTCGAGATCCCCCGCAGATAGTCGATCATCTGTCGCACATCTTTGGAGGTGGAGGGAAAGAACTCCACAGAATTGACCTCCCCAGGTTCGAGTCTTTGGATCCGAAGGATATTGAGCTGGATCTGTCCCTGGAAGGAGTTGACCAGCGCCTTCACGCGGACGAAGTCCCCAGGTTGAATCAGGCGGTCTGCCTGCGCGAAATCCTCCCAGAGGTTTCCGGTGATCTCCCCGGTTCTATCGCCCAACAGGAAGGTCAGAAAAGTCTCTCCTGTCTTTTTCTGGCGTATGTATTTAGCCTTCACCAAATAGACCTCGGTGATGGTCGAGGCAACTTTCAGGTCCTGTACGAAGGTCCTCTCCATTCTTCATCCCGTCCGAACGCAGGCAAAGCTCCCAGGACACCCGCCTTTTCCCGTGTCACGGTTTCAAATATGCAACGGTTGAACTTGTCGCGAAAAATATCAGAGCCCGTCTTCAATATCAAGAATTATTCTTTTGAAATTTCTGGATAATTTGTTAATATATCAAGCGTGGGAGGACCGGTATGGAGGTAATTGGAAGCATCTTGATTGTCGACTCTTCTGAGATCTTGGACCCGGAGATCTTACAGTCATTGACCCGAGACGGATTCCGCCCGATTCTCCTGTTAGATCCTTCTGAGCAAACCGCCCTTCCCGATAGCAGCGAGCTCGAAATGGCGTTAGTTGCCTCTCCCGTCTTTGATAACCCACTGCGAGAAACCCTCCACCGAATCATTGAGTTGAATTGCGATCTCCCCATCCTCTTCCTCCTCCAAGGCCAACCACCCAAAGAGTTCCATCCGAAGTTGGAGGGCCTGTTCTGGTGGCATATCATGCCCGTGAAGGAAGAGGAACTCCTCGCCATGGTTCGGTTGGCCTCGGAATTTTACCAGCTGAAGAGAGGAGGACGGGATCTCAGCGCGAAGTTGGAAATGAAAGAACTGGAATTGACCATCTTTAACGAGATCGGAAAGACGATTACCTCCACCCTCCAGCTGATGAGGGTCCTCAATATTATCGTGAAAAACATGACCAACATCATCCATTCTGAGACATGGTCTTTGCTTTTGGTCGACGAAAAGATGAATGATCTGGTGTTTCAGGTGGGGGCAGGGAACAACCCGGAACGGGCCAAAGGTTCTCGACTGCAGATGGGAGAGGGCATATCGGGTTGGGTGGCCAAGGAGGCCAAGCCCCTCATCATCCCCGATGTCTCGAAGGATCCCCGTTTCGCCAAGGACCTCGAGGGAAGCCTATACCCCGAGACCAAATCGATCCTCTGCGTCCCCCTCATCAGTAAGGGAAAAGTACTGGGGGTGATCGAACTAATCAATAAGGTCGGGGGTGATCCCTTCGACCGTAAAGATTTCGATCTCCTCTCCACCCTAGCGGATTTTGCAGCCATTGCCATCGAGAATGCCCGCCTTTACCAGAAGACGGAAGATCTCTCGGTCACCGACGATGTCACCAGCATCCACAACGCCCGATACTTCTACCAGATCTTGGACCGAGAATTCAAGAGGGTAGATCGATATCATTCGGTTCTCTCTCTCCTGTTCATGGATTTGGATCACTTCAAACCGGTCAACGATACCTATGGTCACCTGATGGGGAGCCAGGTTCTGCGGGAAGTGGCCATTCTCCTTAAAACCAACCTCCGGGGGGTAGACTTGGTTGCCAGATACGGAGGGGATGAGTTCGTCATTGTCCTTCCCGAGACGGACACCGAAACCGCATGCAAACTCGCGGAGAGGCTTTCTGGGATGATCTCGAAGCATTGCTTCTTGACAGAGAAAGGGCTCTCCATCCGTTTAAGTGCCAGCTTTGGGGTGGCTTCCTATCCCTCTCACGCCAAATCCAAGGAGGATCTGATCCGCTTGGCCGACAAATCCATGTATATGGCGAAGGCCGACAAGGCGCGGAAGATCTACCAAGCGGGAGAAACGGGTGCTTAAGAGGACTCCCAAACGACACCAGATCCTCTATCAGCTCGTAATCATTCTTGTCATTATCGCGGTGGTTCCCCTCCTGATTTCGGCCTACACCCTCATCCGCATTAACCAAAAGGTCCTGGAGAACGATCTGCTTCTGCTCCACACTCAGTTGGCCACCGATACGGCAAATCAGGTCTCCAGTTTCATGACTCGGATCTTCGAAGAATTGGAGATCATCGCCAAAACCCAACTCCTCGATGTCCCCCTGAAGATTGGAGAGAGGGAAAGGCTGCTTCTTTTCTTCTTGGACCAATATCCCAGCATTCTTAGATTTTCCCTGATGGATACCTCCGGGAAAGAGGTGGAATCCGCTTACCGTGCCGATCGCATCTCTTCAGCACTTCCCGAGGATGCATCCATGAAAGAGGCCTTGTTCCGGGAGTCCCTGCACGGGAAGAGGGCGGTCAGCTCCACCTTCATCACCGCATCGCCGAAGACACCCGCCCTGTTGGTCTACCAGCCCATCAAGAACGACACCGGGCAGACGGTTGGGGTACTCTCTGCGCTAATCACCCTGGAGGATATCAACGATTTGATTTCCAGGATTCGAATTCGCCGGCAGGGGCATGCTTACTTAGTCAACAGTCAAGGTAAACTCATTGCCCATCCCAATCGGTTCAGGGTGCTGCAGGAAGAGGATATGAAAGATGTAGAGATCGTGAAGAATTATCTTCTTCTCGGCAGGACCGGAGGCACCATTCCCTTTCGCGATAAGAATGAAAGGGAAATGCTCGGTGCCTATGCCACCATCAAGAATATGGGCTGGGGAGTAGTCATCCAAGAGGCAAGAGAAGACGCCTACCTCTCATTATTCGAAATGAAACGGCAAACCATCATCTGGGGACTAGTGGCAGCCATTGTCGCGGCCTCGGTGGGAATTGGGTTTGCCCGTGGCCTCAGCAACCCCATTAAAAAATTCGCCCAGGGGGCGCTTTCTATCGCCGAGGGAGATTTCAGCGGCCGCATCGAGGTACGGGCAAGAAATGAGATTGGAAAGTTGGCCGAGACCTTCAACTACATGATTCAGCAATTGGAGATCTATGATGACAACATGCGCGATATGTTCCTTAGCACCGTCAGGTCTCTGGCCGCGGCCATTGACGCCAAGGATCCATACACCAGAGGTCACTCCGAGAGAGTGACTCAGTACAGTTTGGCCATTGCCGAAGAGATGAAGCTTGGCCCTCGGGAAAAAGAGAAGATTAACATCGCGGCGCTATTGCACGACGTGGGGAAGATCGGGATTGACACCCAGATCCTGAGAAAGCCCAACAAATTGTCGGACGAGGAGTACGCCTTGGTGAAACAACACCCAGTCCTGGGGGCAAATATCGTGGCGCCAATCAAGCAGTTACGCGAGATTGTCCCGCTGATGCGCCATCACCACGAGTTCTATGACGGAACCGGCTTTCCTGATCAGATCAATGGAGATCAGATCCCTCTGGGGGCGCGTATTTTGTGTGTCGCTGACACCTTTGATGCCATGACTTCCGACCGCCCCTATCAGCGGTCCATGGAGGTGGATTACGTGTTAGAGCGGATCAAGGCTTGGTCCGGGGCTCGTTTCGACCCTAAGGTGGTCACTGCGTTCATCAGCTGCTTCAAGAGCGGTCGCATCCCAAGGAAGAACGGGTGAGAGGCAGATGGTCCCCCCGAAGGCCTCCCCCAAAAAAGCTAGATGGCGAAAGCGCTTAGACTGGAAAGTGCTGGTTATCTCCCGCAGCACCCTCTACACCTGGATAGGCATCATTTCCTTACTGCTGCTCGTTGCTGTCTTTCTCGCATTTTTCTCAAGAGGATTGAGTATGGCGAATAGGGCCAAGCAGGCCATTGCTTCCGCAGAGAAGTCCCTCAATGGTGCCTATCAGGCAGGGGCGGAGATTTTCTCCTATGTGAAGTATTCACAGGCAGTCCAAGAACTCTCCAAGGCCAAGAAATCCTTTGACGCGGGAGATTACAGGACCGCGTATGATCATGCGATCAGGGCGGAATTTCTCGCCCGGCGGGCAGAGATCAAATTGGCAGAACAGGGCCTTGCCACTGCCCGATTCGCCACTGTTGTTGCGCTCTCGGGGAAGGCAGAAATCAAGCGTCCCAAGGAGTTGTCGTGGCAGCCGGCGAGCCCGGGGGTGAGGCTTTCAACCGATGACCAGATTCGGACCTTCTCCGACTCCCAGGTTCAAATTGCCTTCGATGATGCGACCATTCTTCGGGTCAAGCCCAATTCCCTGATCATCATGGGAAGTCTCTCGGAGGATGTGAACACCAGGACGAAAAAGTCCTCTGTCCGCCTGATGGCATCAGACATCGAAGCCAAGATCAAGAAGTCCAGCACCAAGGCTTCAGAATTCAAGATCGAGATGCCTACGGCCGTGGCGCGAGTAGAGAAGGCAGATTTGGCAGTAAAGGTCTCACCCGGGAATGAGAGCCAAATCAGGGTCTTTTCGGGAACCGCAGATATCTCCAGCGGAGGAAAGGTGATAAAGGTGCGAGCCAGTCAGGAGGTCAGAGTCACGAAAGATTCTCAAATCATCTCCTCCCCCCTCCCCCTGGCGGCAGCCCCCACCCTGATCGCCCCCACCGGAATGAAACAATTCACCTTTCCCAATCCCCAGCAGGGAAAGGTGACCATGGCCTGGACAGAAGCTCCGGGCGCCAGAGCGTATCACTTGGAGGTTGCACAGGATCAATTCTTCTTCGATCCCATGTTGGATCTCAAGCCCTTGACCGCCGTCCTCTATGAAGCCGAAAAGTTGGAGGCCGGGGTCTATTTCTGGAGGGTGAGCGGTCTCAACGGCCAGGGTTCGGAGGGAAGCTTTAGCGACCACGAGGTTTTTCAAATAAAGTATTCCACAGAAGGGGCGCCCCTCAGAATCGAGAGCCTGTTGGTCTTGGTGGGGCGCGAGGGCAATACCCTCTATCTTCAAGGAACCACTGGACAATCCGCTTCTCTATACATCAACAAAATGACTACCCCAACCGATGCAGAGGGCCGATTTCGGGTCACCTTCAAAAAAATACCGGCCGGCTGGTTTCCCCTGAACATCCGGGTGATCAGCAAAAAGGGGAACTCCACCGCCTTTCAAAAGGAGATACCGGTAGGAATTTGAAGATTAACAGATGCGAGGCAATGGCTCCCCCACGAGCATATCCACCACGCGCGTCCCTCCTATTCGCGTTTTCAGGAGGACCTTGCCTTTCGGGTTTTCCACTATCTCCCCGATGATCTCCGCCCTCTGGCCGAGGGGATTCTTCCTCATTGCCTCCAAGATATCACTCGCCGCATCCCGCCCCACAATAGCCACCAACTTCCCCTCGTTTGCGACATAGAGAGGATCCAGCCCCAGCAATTCACATGCTCCCCGGACGGGTTCCCGAATCGGGATATTCGACTCCTCCAATACAATTCCCACTCGAGACTGCCGGGCAATCTCATTCAGGGCGCTGGCCAGCCCTCCGCGAGTCGGGTCTCTGAGCGCGTGCACCTCTTGACTTGCCCTGAAAATATCTTCTACCAATCCGTTGAGGGGGGCCACATCGCTATGGATCTCCTCGCCCCAAAAGATCCCCTCTCTTTGGGAGATCACGGCAATTCCGTGATCCCCCAAGTATCCGCTCAGGATCACCTGATCACCGGACCGGGCATTGTGGCCGGAGGCCAAGACCCTTCGGTCTGGGATGAGCCCAATCCCGGAGGTATTGAGGAATATCTTGTCCACCCCCCCTTTTCCTACAACCTTCGTGTCGCCGGTGACGATTTGGACTCCAGCCTCACCCGCAGCCCTTCGACTGGATAAAAGGATCCTGGTCATGTCCTCAACAGGGAATCCTTCCTCCAGGATCAGGGAGAGAGATAGATAGAGGGGCTTTGCTCCTCCCATGGAGAGGTCATTCACGGTTCCACAAACCGCCAGCCTTCCAATATCCCCCCCTGGGAAAAAGAGTGGATCCACCACGTAGGAGTCGCTGGTGAAGGCCAACCGGAAACCCTCTATCTCCAGGATGGCCGAATCGTCCATCCGAGCTAAGATGGGATTTGAAAAGAGAGGGAGAATCTCATCCGCAACCAACTGATGCCCCAATTTTCCTCCGGCACCATGGGCCAGCAGGATCCTCCCGGTGGACTTTAAGGAGGCTTTTTCTCGCTCTTCCATGAAATTATCCTTCCCCGATTAGAATCGTCAGAAGATCAGGTGAAAAGGGAGGGCCTTCAGGCTAATACTCCATAGCGATAGTGGGCCGAGCATGTCCCTTCGGCCGAAACCATGCACGGCCCCAAAGGATTTTCGGGAGTGCACCTCTTCCCGAACAGGGAACACTGGGTCGGGAGAATAACCCCTCGCAGTACCTTCCCACACTGACAGTCCGGGTCCTCCTGCACTGGCCTTGAGGGAAGATCGAAATGCGCCTCGGCATCCCATTTTTTCAGCCCTTTCCGAAGCTTGAGGCCCGATTGAGGGATGGTGCCCAGACCCCGCCAGGAATCGTATACGGGACAAAAGATCTCCTCCAGCAAACGCAGCGCTCTCCTGTTTCCCTCTGCTGAGACCACCCTCCGGTATTGAATCTCGATCTCGGCTCTGCCTATCTCCCTTTGCACCACGAGCATTAAGATGGACTGCAGGATATCCAGGGGCTCAAAACCCGAAACCACTGCCGGGGTATGGAATTCCTCCGCCAAAAACCGATAGGGACTTGTGCCAATAATGGCACTGACGTGTCCGGGCAGCATGAAACCGTCAATATTGACCTCCTGGGAAGAAACCAAGACCCTGAGCGCCGGGGGTATCAATTTGTGCACCGAAAAAACGCTGAAGTTTTCCACTCCCAGGGAAATGGCCCTCTTCAGGGTCGCGGCGATGAGGGGAGAGGTGGTTTCGAAGCCCACAGCAAAGAAGACCACCCTCTTGGTTGGCTCTCTTTGGGCGAAATCCAGGGCATCAAGCGGGGAGTAAACGATGCGCACATCGGATCCCTCGGCTCGGGCTTGCTGCAGGTTTCCCTCCGATCCAGAGACCCTCATCATGTCCCCGAAGGTGGCAAATACAACCCCCGGGGTGCGGGCTATAGCCAAGGCCTTATCCACATCGGATGCCGCGGTCACGCAGACTGGACAGCCAGGGCCGGACAGCAGGCGGATCGTGGAAGGCAAGAGGTCCCGGATTCCATGGCGGAAGATGGCGGCGGTATGGCTTCCGCAGACCTCCATCAGGTTCACGGGCCTTTTCGAGAGTCGTGCGATCTGCGTGGCCAAATCCTGGGCCAGCCTGAAATCTCCAAATTCCTCAATGTATTTCAAGGCCAATCCCTTTAATCAATTCGAGGGTCGCAAGTGCCTCTTCTTCGTCCAATCTGCGGATGACAAACCCCGCATGAACCACCACATAATCTCCCTCTCGGACACCCTCCTCCAAGTCCAAATTGGCTCGACGGATGCTACCCCCGAAAGAAATGGTGGCCACGTTGTCTTCAATTCTTAGAACCTTGCCTGGAACTGCAATGCACATAATCTCTCCTATCTCCTCCGTCACTTTCCTTGGGATTGGTTCAGTTGGGCATTCGCAATGGCAACTTGCCCCAGGGAAATCCCCCCATCATTGGGAGGTACCCTCTGATGTAACACCGGGGTCAAGCCCGCTTTGATGAGTTGCCTGTTTAATCCCTCCAATAGATATGCGTTCTGAAAAACCCCGCCGCTCAAGACGACCCGGTTCAGGTTGGTTGCGGTCGCCATCCTCTGAGCTACGTCTAAGAGGAAATGAATCACGGTATTCTGAAAGGAGGCAGCAATCCGCGGCGCACTTGCGCCCGCCTTAAGGTCGGCAAGAATGTCCGCGATGAGGGGGATGGGGTCAATGATGTAACCCTCCGGCTGCTTTTGCAGGCCATAATCGTAATGCCCTCCCCATCCCTCCTCCGCAACCATCTCCAGCGCCACCGCTGCCTGGCCTTCAAAGGTGATTTCGTCCTGAATTCCCGACAGGGAAGAGACCGCATCGAAAAGCCTACCCATGCTGGAAACCAAGGGCGAATTGAACCCACACTTAAGCAACCTTGTCACCACCTGCACTTCCTGGGGAGGGAACCGTCGGCAGAAGGACAACTCCTCCAGATCCTCTCCCAGATAGGTATAGAGGTAGCTTAGGGCCATGCGGTAGGGCTTCTTGATGGACGCAGATCCCCCGGGGAGCGGAAGATACCGCAAGTGGCCGAGCCGCTCAAATCCGAGACAGTCCCCTACCAGAAATTCGCAGCCCCAAATTCTCCCATCCGTTCCATAGCCGGTTCCGTCGCAAATGATTCCCAAACAGGGTCCCTCTAATTGGTGCTCTGCCATGGCACTGCAAAGGTGAGCGTGGTGGTGCTGAATGGGGACCTTCTGCAATCCCTCTTGGCTCAAGGCGTACTGGGTCGAAAGATAGTCGGGATGCAAATCAAAGGCCACCACCTGCGGATCGATCTCCAAAATGCGCTGAAGGTGTCGAACCGTCTCTTCGAAATAGAGGAGTGTCTCATAATTCTCAAGATCCCCGATATGTTGACTGAGAAATGCGTTTTCTCCCTTAAGGAGGCAGATGGTATTCTTAAGTTCTGCCCCACATCCCAATATGTGTACGGGGGGAGAGGTTTTGAGGCGGATGGGCATAGGAGCATACCCTCGGGACCTCCTCAGGACCACCTCTCGGCCGGCCATCATCCGGCTTACCGAATCATCAGATCGCACGTGGATCTCCCGATTGTGGAGCAGAATGCGGTCGGCGATGCCCGCCAGCCTCTGCGCTGCCTCTTCGTCCTGGTAAGAAAGGGGCTCCTCGCTGAGGTTGCCGCTGGTCATTATCAGGGCCAAAAGGCCCTCCTTCGCTCCCTCACCGAGAGAGAAGAGGAGGTGATGAAGCGGGGTGTAGGGCAGAAAAACCCCCAGAAATCGGTTGTGGGGGGCCACTTCTTCGCAGATCGGGTTAACCTGAAGTTTCCTCAGAAGGACAATAGGCCGAGAGGCGCGCTGAAGCAGGTCCTCTTCTGCCCTGCTCACCTCGCAGAACTTCCTGACCGCTGCCACATCTTTGACCATAATGGCTAGGGGCTTCTCCTCCCGGCCCTTGCGCTCCCGCAGCCGCTTCACCGCCCAAGCGTTGGTTGCATCCACCGCGAGGTGATACCCGCTCAATCCCTTGATAGCGACTATTTTCCCCCGCCTCAAGAGTTGATAAGCCGCCTTGATGCTGTCCCTGCCCATCGGCGGCTCGTCCTTCATCCATAACCGCGGACCGCAATCCCAACAGGCATTCGGTTGGGCATGAAACCTCCGATTGCGGGGATTATGGTATTCTGCTCGACAACGGGGACACATGGAGAAAACCTTCATGGTGGTGCGTTCTCGATCATAGGGGATGTCTTGAATAATGCTGTACCGAGGCCCGCAATTGGTACAATTGAGGAAGGGGTAGAGATATCGGCGATCCTGGGGAGAGAAGAGCTCACGGAGGCAATCGGGACATGTCGCCAAGTCGGGGGAGATCAGGGCAGAGCGTTCCGTGCCTAAGGAACTCTCGATGATGGAAAAGCTGTCGTATCCTTGGAGGGAGGCTCCATCGCAAACCAAGATCTGGTCGATTTGGGACAAGGGAGGGGCAAGGTGCGGCACGTCTTTCAGGAAGTCGTCCAAGGCAATCTCTTCAGCTTCTGCGTCAATCTCGACCCCCTCCGGGGTGTTGGTAATCCATCCTTTGATCCCCCTCTCCTCGGCCAATCGAAAAATAAAGGGGCGAAACCCCACCCCTTGCACGATGCCCTTGATCTTTATGTTGCGGCGCGCGATCATCTCCTCATTCCAATTATCTTCTTTTGCGCTCAACCATATGAATGAGCCAGTCGATCCAAGGACCCATCCCTTCCCCCTTCAATGAGGAGATCTCAAATATCTTCAATCGCGGATTGATCTTCAGGGCATCTTGTCTGGCAAAGTCCAGATTGAAATTCGTCGACGACAAGAGATCTGTTTTAGTGATGATCATGACCTGTGCGTTGAAGAAGGCCTCAGGATATTTCCCGGGCTTATCGTCTCCTTCGGCGGTGCTCAAAAGGACTACCTTTATGTCCTCGCCCAATTGGAATCCGGCGGGGCAAACCAGGTTTCCCACATTTTCGATGAAAAGGAGTTCCACACCGGAAAGATCGAGGGAGCTCAGGGCCTTCTCTACCATCCCTGCGGTCAGATGACACCCTCCCTCGGTATTGATCTGAACCGCCTTGAATCCCGCCTTTTCGAACCTCTGTTTATCGCGGGAAGTCTGGACATCTCCGACGATGACCGCTGCCTCGGCCCTCCCTCTAACCTTCTTTAAGGTCTCCTCCAACAGCGTCGTCTTCCCCGCCCCAGGGGAGCTCAGGAAGTTGAGGGTGAGAATGCCTTTTGAGGAAAGGAGGCTTTTCACCTTCTCTGCCAAGCGATTATTTGCCTGCATGAGATCCTCTGCTAAGCGGACCTCCATCATTCGACCTCCATCTTATCCATCAACATCTCGGTTCCAGAAATCAGTTCAATATCCCTATTATGGCATCGCGGGCAAACAAAATCAACCTCTTCCATTGCGAATTCCGATTGGCAACAGCGGCATCTCCCTCGCAGCGGAACCATTTCTACCTCGAGGCCCGCAGATTGGGCAATGGTCTCTTCGGACAATACCTTGAAGCAGAAACGAAGGGACTCAACCTCTATCCCTGAGAGTTTTCCCACCCGCAGGTGAATGGAAAGGATCCTTTGGAATCCTCTATCTCGTGCCTGGCGGGAGGCCGCTTCTAAAATATTCTGGGCGATGCTCAGCTCATGCATAGAGGGTAGGGGAGTCCGCCTTGCCGGATGATTCACCGAGACAACTGATGATCGTTCCTGAAAAGGCGGAGCGGGCGGCTGGCCCTTTTTCATCTATCAACAGATGACCCCCGGGCAAGCGGTCGACGGCAGAGGTCCATGCCGCCTCCGCCCTCCCCCGCAATCCCTTCTCTAAATAAAGATGCCGGCGCTCTCCTTAAAGTTGCTATCCGAGAGACGCCCGCTGCCGAAGAGGGATTCCTTCCTTGCCTGCCTCAACCCATTCAACTTCCCCAGGGAAAGGCTGAGGCGAAAAATGCGAGTTCGGTCGAAAGATAATCTCCCACTCGAGGCAGGAAGAGAAGAAAGGGAAACCGAAGGCAGGGAAGAAAGGACTTCCGTCCGATATCTGCGAATAGCCCTTCTTGTCAATTATAAGAATGGAGGCCGCTGAAGAGCAGGTTCACTCCCAAGTAAAGAAAGATCACCCCCAGAAAACCAATGATAGAAATGATCGCCGTCCTTTTCCCTCGCCACCCCCCCACGATTCGCGCATGGAGAAATCCCGCATAGATAAGCCAGACAATCAGCGACCAAGTCTCCTTGGGATCCCAACTCCAGTATGATCCCCAGGCATAATGGGCCCAAACCGCCCCGGTCAGGATTCCCAGGGTAAGCAGGGGAAATCCGATCGCTACTGCCTTATAGTTGTACTCATCGAGGATTCGACTATCGGGAATGATGCCCCCCGGGTTCGCGTTTCCCTTTGCCCCCTCGCTTTTCGCCCTGATCAGGTACATGATAGAAATCCCACATGAGAGGGCAAAGGCCCCGTAGCCTAAGAAAGAAACCGACACATGGATTAAGAGCCAGTTGCTCTTGAGGGCAGGAATGAGCGGCTCTATCCCAGAGTCGAGGAGGGCAGCATAGGCAGAGGTCAGCAGGGCCAAGGGCATGACGAAGGCCCCAAAGATCCTTTTCCTCACCTGACCTTCGAAGATCAGGTAGACCAAGACGATGCACCAGGAGAAAAAGGTCATCGATTCATATAAATTGGAGAAGGGGGCATGGCCCATGCCCAGATGATAGGAGGATACCGTCCTCCAAATGATTGCAGCTGTTTGGACCAAGAAACCCAAATACGCAAGGAGGGAAGCCCCTTTCCCTAAAGGATTGGCTCGAAGGGCCGCGTAGCCAATGTACGCAATCGAAGTGAATAGGTAGATAACGATCGTGGCTCCAAAAAGATGCGAAAAACTCATCCCCTGCTCCTCCTCTGGCAGATCAACCCCCTTACCTACTCGGAGATTGACCCTCTGCCCTGCAACTTGTTGCAAATGCTGCTAAATTCCTGCGCGAAGGCCTCTTCACCCCGACGGGATTGACCCCAAAGGCGCATCTCCCAATTTCCCTCGCATCCGACCTTCTCGATCCATATCTTTCTCTCGGCCATCAGGAGCGAGACCCCCAAACCGAAGACCATCAAGGCGAATCCGGTCCAGACCCACCCCAAACCTGGGTCTCTGGTCACCTGCAGGCCGGTGAACTGCGGGACATCATAATGGATTAATCCCAGGCGTACCTCGCTCTTTCCCTTTAGCCCATGGAACTCCTTGAACTTCTCAAAGACCCAAGTGCGTAGCCAGGGGCGTCCCCCCTTCCGTATTTCTACCTCCACGGCTGGATTGTTGAATTCTTCAGAGCGGGAAAAGGCCAAAAAGCGTTCATCCAGAGCGAAATCGGGCAGAAAGCGGAGTATCTGCAGCTGGTAGTCGGTGCCTTCCAAACGAGTTGGCTCTCCCACAAGGGCGGTCAACTGAAAGGACTCCTTCCGGGGGGGATTCTCCAGGGAGAGGGTGACCGATTTGACCTCTCCCATGTTGCCGAAACTCGATTGGTAAATATGTATTCCCTTATAGACCAATGGACGATTCACCATCAAGGTCTTTCTCATCACTTCCTGTCCATTTTCGATTACCGTGAGCTGGCTCTTATAGTTCTTGGGTCGATGACTCCCTTCATAGTAGCTGGCCTCAAAATCATCACATCGGAGGCTGAAGCCCAATTCCCTCCAATCCTTTCCATTTTGCAGTCGGAAGGAGTCGACAACGCCCTTCTCCGGGAGGTTGACATAGCCGCGAAAACCGAAAAGGGCGTCGATCGTCGCCCCTAAAAGCACAATTAGGATGCTCAGATGGACTAAGTAGGGCCCAATTCTGGACCATTGCCCTTTGTAGGCCACCGCGCAGAGAGGGATCGCCTCCCCTTCCCTGCGAAGGTGATAACCCTCATCCCTGAAGACTCTTTCAGCCCTAGGCCAGGGATCCTCCCCGGAAAAGAACAGCGATCCTCTGAAAGGGATGGCCTTTTCTCGATCTGTGTCAAGCCTGACTGGTGGGAAACTCACCACCTGCCACAAGGAGGGGAGCCGCTGAAAGGAGCAAATGAGGAGATTGATCGAAAGGAAGGATAAGATCGAGATGAACCACCATGAGTGAAAGAGATCAAGAAACCCCAAGAACTCGAAACATCGAATGGTGACCTCCCCAAAGTGTTGCTGATAGAGGGTGGGATCGGCCCCTTGGGGTATCAGGGTTCCAATGACGGAACTGAGGACAAGCAATAGGAAGAGAGTGAGGGCAAGTTTCACTGAGCCCAGTCTCCTCCAAATTCCTATCCATGTCCCCCTTTTCTCAGCGGCATCCTTCTTCACCTGGTTTACTCCAAATGAACATCCCTTTCAGGTCGTCAATTCAAAAAATCCTGAAGCCTTCTCGACTTGGCAAAGATGCGCAGGCGCCTCTTGGCATTTTCCTCTATTTGGCGAATCCTCTCCCGGCTTAGCCGCATCCGCTTTCCAATCTCCCCCAAGGTAAGCGGACCATCAGGACCCAAACCATAACGAAGCTCAATCACTTGGTGCTCCCTCGGTTTCAGTCGTTTGAGGATCTCCTCTATCTCTCGTCGAAAAGACTTCTGAATAAGAAGTTCTTCCGCTCCAGGAAGCTCCTGAGACCGAAAAAGGCCGAGGGGGTGGATCTCTTCCTCGATTGCCAGGGCGGAATCCTGGGAAGTCTGCCGAGGCGTGCGTAGAATCTCCTCCAACTCTTCAGGTTTCAGATCCAACTCCATCGCCAGGTCTTCTCGGGTGGCCTCCTCCCCCTTCCTCCGGGCCAGATCGGCCTCCATCTCCCTCGCCTGCAAAGAGGTCCGTATCCGTCTCAGCGGCAACCGGACAATGCTCGCATTGTTGGCCAATGCCTGGAGCATGGCCTGCCTAATCCACCAGACCGCGTAGGTGATGAATTTCACTCCAAACCTGGGAGAATATCGTCGAGCTGCCTCCATAAGTCCGATATTCCCTTCGTTGATGAGATCCAAGAGGGAAACCCCGCTGCCTCGATACCGGAACGCAACCTTTACCACAAACCTCAGATTGGATTCTACCAGCTTCCCGACGGCCCTCTCGTCCCCCTTTTGAATCCTCTCCGCCAAGATCAACTCTTCTTCTTTGCTGAGCAATGGCAAGGAGGTAATCCGGCGTATGTAGGAGGTGAAGGCCTCATCGCTTATCTCTTCATAGAAGAATGCAGCTGTCCGAAACCCACCTTTCATTAATCGTCCAGCTCCTGTCTTTCGACATCATCGGCAGTCCCCTCGATTCCGTCCCTTCCCAAGCTCCGGATGCGAAATGCCGTATCTTCATGCTGATATTGGTAAGCGCGCCCCCAGGGATCCTCCTCCCTCAAATCGGCCCCCTTCCTTCCTACTCCTAACTCGCTCAGGGCGGTCGGGCAAGATCCCCACTCCGCATAGAACTGACGGAGGGCATTGCTCCATCCTTTGATTTCGAGTCTGGCCCGGTATGACTTCGCCAAGGCGACTTCCTTCTCTCCCGAAGGGGAAAAAGGGATCAGGTTGGAGGAATCTGAGTGCAGTATGAAGATATTGCCCAGTAACAACAAAACGGCGATGGCAACGGCGGAGGCCAAGAAAGAGATCCCCTGGGACAGGACCGCTTCTGAGGGAAGGGCGGGGGATTTCGCCTCTGGAACGGTGGAGGGGCAGGCTCGCGTCTCCAACACCCCGGAACGAAGAAATCCAGCTAAGATCTTACAGGTGTCAAATTCGTTCAAGTGGCTGGCTTCAACGATCCCTCGAAGGTTCTTGGTCCCATCGGCCAAATCGAAAATCCGCCTCTCATCCTCATTGAACCTCTCCATTTGAATCCTATCTGAAACCTGCCTCCCCTTATCCAGCAATCGATCGAATGAGGGAAGCTCCCTTTCGATGAGGGGCCACTCATCCAGCATAAGCATGGCCTCTAAGAGGAGATTCTCCACCGGAAATGGCTCGATTAGGCGCTCCCTGATCTCCAGGTTTCTCACGGGGGAGAATTGGTATCGCCCTTCTTTCCAACGAAAGACCTGGGAGGCCGTTTCAAATACTTGACGCTCTAAGGCCCTTTCTAAGTCTTGTCCTCTAAGATGACCCGCCTGCAAAAGAATAAAGCCCAGACGCTCCCGGGTCTCCTTCTGCCTGGCCAAGGCGCCCTCTAATTGCTCTTTAAGGATACACCCTGCGTTCAACAACAAGACCCCCAGCCTTACCTCTGGAATGCGGAGATTGTCTTCAGCCCATATCACCTTACCCTCGGAGAAAAAAACCCTGATCTTTTGCTCCGCCACCTCTAAGGCGAGAACGCCAGTCTTTTTCTGCATACCGATCAACTGAAAGATATCAGTGATCGGAAAATCCCTGAAGGTCCCTTCGAGCGACATAGTATCCTTTACTCAGGAAGACCACTTCAGGCCACGAATGACAGATGCCCCCAAGAGGAGCAGTAGAGAGGCCAAGAAGATGGTTCCTCGCAGGAGTGGAAAATGCCGGGATAGCAAAGAGGCGGTGGGGATGATTTCACAGCAACGGGACCAGGAGATCAACAAGAAGAGAAAGATGGCTGATTGACCCATCCCGCGCAGGCTCCTTCCCAAATACAGAGCGGGCGCCCCCGGAAGAAAGGAAAGAAGGCGCAACCTGATCTTTTCCTTTTCTCCACGGCGATCCTGACAGATGAGTCTTTCAATCCGATCTTGAGGGCTCACACCCTCTCGTAGATGAAAAACAGCATGGCATGCGGCGCAAGACGACTCTTCCATTCCTTCCTTCAGACAAAGATCGCAGATAACCTTGCCACACTGCTGGCAGAATTTGGGAATTGACCCGCGGGCCCTCACCCAATGAGATGCCCAGAGCACAAAGAGAAACAGGAAGGGGAAGAGCACCAAAGACCTCAGGGTCACGAATCGAATCCGCCCACCCCATAGCGACTCGGCGAGCAGATCCCTCTCTGTGGATGGCGCCCATATTCTCTTGCAGAATTCCCTCCCCGGCAAGTTCTGAAAGAGGAGACCCCTGTCCAGATGAGGGCTAGCGTAGGACTGCACTCTTCCCGTGATCCCCGGCTCCAATTTCTCCGCCTTTTCCAATTCTGCCCGGGCTTCCTCCACCCGCAGCCTCTGCGGGGAAAACGCATAGAGCAGGCTCAGATTCAGGTGGGTGGAGGCCACTTGGGGGTCGGCTTCGATGGCTTTGAGATATTGCTCCTCAGCCTCTTGATACCTCTTCTGCAGGAAATAGATGTTAGCCAGATTGTTGTAGGCAGCGCCTGGATTGGAAAGACCTGTCAGGGAGGTCTGAAATTCCTTCTCCGCCTTTTCCAACAACCCCTTTCCTTTGAGCACCAGCCCGAAATAGAAATGAGAAAGGGGGTCCTCGGGATGCTCCTCCGCATACCGAGAGAGAAAATCAGCGGTCCCTTCACCCTGGAGTCCATTCTCTACCTTCCCTATTGCCTCTGTCCATGCATCTTCTTGCGCAATGAGGGAAGAGGCGACAAAACGATAGAAGTAAGGAAGCGCAAAGAGCAGGAGGATCAGCAGGCTGAGAATGACCCTTTCCTTACGGACACAATAGGGAAATATGAGGAAGATACAGAAAAAAAGGAGCCAATTCCATCCCAAAAATAAAAAAAGGGGCATCAGGTACAAGAGGACGAAGAAAAAAATCCGAACCGGGCGGGTCGCCACGATCTTCGTCCTCTCAAGCAGTTGATGGCGCAGGAGGGGCTCATACTTAAGGAAGAGGATCGCGCCCAGCAGAAGGAAAAGGGAAAAATACATCCACACCGCGGCGGAGAGAAGATTGACCGAGAGAACCCGGGAGCTCCGAATTTCCTTGAATCCTTGAACGGTGGGGGAAAGAATATCCTTCAGGACCTCCAGGACATTTGTTCTACCCTTTCTCCAAAGTATAGAGGCCCTAACATACTGGGCCTCGGCTGAGCGAGCGTCAAGGAAAAGGGCCAGGTTGGTAAGGCCAAGGGCCTGACTCCACTGGTGGCGATCTCGCAATTCCTCCGCCAATCGAACCGCCTGGGAGGCCAGAAGGGGCAGCCTGTCCGGGCCCTTTTGTTCTTGAAGTCCCATAATCCCCCGAATCTCCTCCCCCGCCTCGTCATAGTGCCCCTTTATGCAAAGCCCCTCCAGAAGCAGCCAATGGAGGAAGGGATTGCCTCCGGCTGCAATGCGTGCCTTCCGCCATTCGTCTTGGGCCTTCTCGGTCTGCTGCTGGAGAGAGTGGATTTCTCCGATGAGTAAATGATAAAAGGGGTTCCCCTCAAGAGTTCCCCTCTTGGAGAGGAGGAGCTTTTGCACTCTCGCCCTGAGGTCCGGTCCAATCCCCCCTTCCTCTTCCCAGAAATCCCTGATTTCCGGAGCAAGCCCAAAGACGGCTTTCTTGACTTGATGGGCTTCTTTAATCCCTTGGAATTCATAATCTCCGAAGACCAATCCCTCCCCCCCAAAACGGGGAAGAAGGCAAAGCATAAGGCATGATGCGATGACCAAAACGATCTGGTGCCCGGACGCCTTCTTTTTCATGAGCTCAATTCTCAGGGGCCTCTCCGCAACTCGCCTGGGCAGATTGCCTACCCTTCAATTGGTCAAGATACTTCATGCGAAGCTCAAAGAGAATTGCCCCCAACTCTCGCTCCTCGCCGAGGGTTAGGTTCCCTTTGGTCTTCTTCTCCAACATCTCCAAGGAGGAGATGACCTGCCGCACGGAGCTCAGGTCGATCTTTCTCTCTTTGCTGAGGGGGTCTGGGATCTCTCCCAGTCCAATCGCCGCACCGGTTCGGAACATAAGGAGCAAACCGACGAACCCGACTTCCCCATCCTCCATCCCCGAGTCCTCTTTCCCCCTCAACCCTCTCCTCCCTCCACGGACCTTGCCATTGTTCTTCCTCAAGGCAGTGACCCCAGCCATTCTGCCTCTGTGGCCTATTGCCCTTTGGGTAGAAGGAATGAATCTCAGCACTCATACCGGAGGTCCGGGGGGCCCTCTAATACTTCCAAAGATCGTATCCCGCCTTCATCCCACCATCAACAAAGATCATCTCTCCGGTGATGTAATCCGACGCATCCGAGGCCAGGAATACCACGATCCCCGCCAGATCTTCTGGGGTACCTGTTCTGCCGAGGGGGATACGATTGCAGGTTCTCCTCACCCAATCGATGTCTCCAAAAACCTGGGCAGTCAGAGGGGTGTTGTACCACCCTGGAGACACGGTATTGACATTGATATTGTGGGGAGCCCACTCTACTGCCATCACCTTGGTCAACTGCACGATTCCGCCCCTGCTGGCCGCGTAAGGCCCTACCTTAGGATAGCCCATAAAGGTGGTCAAAGAGCCGATGGTAATGATCTTTCCCTTCTGGCGAGGGATCATCTGCTTGGCCACTGCTTGACAGGTGAAGAAAGTTCCCTTGAGGTTAGTATCTACGATAAAGTGCCAGTCCTCCTCAGTGAGATCCACGGCCAGGATGCGCCGATTCACTCCCGAGTTGGCCACCAGAATATCAATCTTCCCAAAGGCCTCCATCGCCTTTTCCACCATCCCATAGATCTGGGGAACATTTCGCACATCAACTTGGAGGGCCAGACTTCTCCTCCCCAGACCTTCAATTTGTGAGACAGTCTCCCTTAAATGAGAGACGCTTCGACTGGCAACCACGACATCGGCCCCTGCTTGCGCCAATCCAACCGCCATGCCCTGGCCGATGCCGGTACCGCCTCCGGTGACGATCGCTACCTTTCCACTCAAATCAAAAATTGAAGATTCCATTGTCTGGTGGCCATGCACCTCCTCTGATTATGTTTTCTGTTTTAAACAGATAACGAGGCATATCTAATTAATTACATTAAGTAATAATCTCAACTGGTCATGTTATATGAGTAATACGATTGAGCCTCCTTGCCCTCTCAGCGTGCGAGCCCCTCCCCGCCGCGATGGGCATGACTCTTATAACAACCCGTAGCAGGCTTGTCAAGGGTAAAGAGGCGGGAGGAAGCAGCATAACGGGCAATCAAGCCTCATGAGCCGGGCATCAATGAGAAATGGCTACTGATCTCAGGGTAAGCGTCCTACTCCGTCACCGGGAAATAGATCGCAGGTCGCCTGTCCTCAGTTCTCGTGCGGAAACCCAGAGGAGAGGGGCGAGGCCCCAGCCTTCCCCTGAGTGCTTTGACTCCTTTTGGTTTATGCCGTCTCCCAATAGATGGCCGCCGCATCCTCCTGAGTCATCTGCCGAGGATTATTGTTGAGGAGACGGCTCCATTTCATGGCGTCGGCGGCCATCTCCGGAATGGCCTCCTCAGGGATCTTTAGATCCTTTAAGTGAAGGGGCGTCCCTACATCGCGAGCCAACTGGAAGATGGCATCGATCGCCTTGAAGGCCGCCTCTCTTTGATTGAGGCCGTAGACCTCCTCCCCCATCGCCTCGGCGATCTGCACGAACTTGGGCATATTGCTCAGGCAGTTATACTTCATCACATAGGGGAGCATGATGGCATTCGAGATCCCGTGGGAAATCCCAAAGCGTCCGCCCAAGGGATACGCCAGGGCGTGAACTGCGGTGGTTCCTGCGTTCGTCAGCGCGATTCCCCCATAGAGGCTACCCATGGTCATTCCATAACGGGCCTCCGTGTTTGTCCCATTGGTGTACGCCTCTCGCAGGGATTCAGATATCCAACGCACCCCTTCCAAAGAGAAGAGCTCGGTCATGGGCGTAGCTCGCAGGGAGATGAAGGACTCCAAGCAATGGGCCAAGGCATCCATGCCGGTTGCGGCGGTGGTCTCCGGGGGCAGGGTCACGGTAAGCTCCGGGTCCACAATCGCCACCTCAGGTATCAGATAAGAACTGACAAATGATTTCTTCACCTTTTCGCTTTTATCTATCAATAGGGCGTTGGTGGTCACCTCGGCTCCGGTACCGGCAGTGGTTGAAATCATGATCATAGGCAGACCTGGCCTGGGGATCTTCTCGATCCCCAGGTATTCCTGGGGATCGCCCCCATTGGTCAGCATGGCCGCAGTGATCTTGGCGACATCAATGGAGCTCCCTCCTCCCAAGCCGATGACCGCTCCAAATCTGTGACTGCCAATCGATTTCAGGCATCTCTCCAAGGTTTCCATCGTGGGTTCTATGTCAATCCCGTCGAAGACCTCAAAGGGAACCTCGGCCTTCTCCAGCACGTTCTTCACGCGATCAAAGGGTCCCGCCTTCCTCACCCCAGGATCGGTAATGACGAGTACCTTCGAAGGAGAGATGCGCTCGATCTCCTCCGAGAGGCCCGCCAAACACCCCAGTCCGGTATGGATGCGCTTCGGAATACGAAAGAGGCTCGCCCCTGTTCCCATACTTCCTCCCTTCTTGCAAGAATACTCAGTTCTCAGCGTTGATCTCTCAGCTTGGTTGAACGAACTTCGTCACCACTCCTGCGGCCCGATGAAAGTGCCGCTTCCAATGCCCCTTTTATTTTACCACGGAGATTCGATTTTGCAAAGGATCCGTCCATTGTCTTGGGGGCTCGTAGCTAGCCCAAAAGAATGAAGGGAAATGGTGATTGCAATCCTCGATGCTCCTTCCCGGAACGCGGCCAAAAAAAAAGGGCTGCCCGAAGGCAGCCCTTTTTTCAGTAGATTGAACCTGACTATTATTGTACACCCTCGGGCAGGGGCCAGATCTCATCCCATGCCAGGGTCTGGTCAGCCTCGGAAGGCCATCTCCAGGTGTGCATCGGAGCTACCAGCTTCTCCTGCACCTCTTTGATGGACTTGCCCACGACCTCGATCTTGCTCAGGTCGTTGCAGCCCAGGCCGTATTGCGCGGCCATACGATACTGACCATAGTTATGAGGATTGAAGCCCATCACCGCGGTGGTCGCGCAGTCGGTCGCCACGGGGTCGGATCCCGCAATGATTAGGCCCATGGCAACGGGGAAGGACCCCGGTCCGCCCCAGGCGCCACCCTGGTCACCCTCGCCAGCCCAAAGGGCATCCACCACCACATAGTCGATCATCATGGTGCCCTTGCCGTTCTTCTTGCGGATGGCGTTGATTTCGGTAGACATCTCCGCATACTTCAAATGCGGCAGGGCCAGCTTGAAGGTCCCATAGACCTTGTGGGTCGGCAGGCCGATGGTGGTATTCTTCAGGGACAGCGAGGTCCCGGCCACGGTGTGACACTTCATTTGAGGTACATTGATCAATACATCCACTTCCTTGGCCACCGAGGTCGGGATCGCATATTCCGCATTGCAGAGCCCGATCGTCTTCACCCAGGTGTAGGGGGCCTCCCCCACGGGCTCGATCACGATCTTCATGCCCTGGGCATTGAGCTCGTCCGCGATGGCATAGTATCCCCAGTGGGCCAGGGAGGCGGAGTCGGCACCGGATCGGGTTCCCTCACCGATGATGATCTTCTTCGCCCCGGCTTCCCACGCGATCTTGCAGATCTCCCGCACGATGCGGACATCGGTCTGGTGCGCCTGCTGCTCCGGGGAGGTCATGGACTGGCCCTCGTGCATATCTACATACGAGTTGACCAGGTTGGGCTTGATGTAAACCACATCGCCCTTCTTCACCGGGAAGTTGCCGGCCAGCTCGATCGCCTCTCGGGTCAGCTTGCCGATATACTCCTCAGACTCCTTGCTCCATTCTACCCGGATGATGTCCATCTTGCGACCGGGATAGCAGGCCTGCATGAAGGTCCTGGCGGTGTTGATCTTTTGGGTATTGAGCGCCAGATCCATATTGTCGGCCTTCACGATGCCTACTCTGGCCTTGGCCGGTCCGGTGAACTCCGGGGGATTGTAGGCATTGTCCCAGGCCAGGATGCTGCCGGACGAGGACGGCCACCGCCAGGCATGCATGGGCGCGTTCAACTTCTCGCGAACCTCGGAGATCTTGCGGCCTACTACCTCGATCTTGGTCAGATCGGCGGTGCCCAGGCCGTACTGCTCGGCCATGCGGAATTGCCCGTAGTTTGCCGGGTTGAAGCCCATACAGGCGGTCATCACGATATCCGGCTCTAAGGCTCCGGGGCCGGCGAGGATCAGGCCCATGTTGACCGGGAAGGTATCGGGTCCCACCGCCCCCTGCTCCGCCTCCCCCACGCTCAGGGCATCAATGACGGTGTAATCCACCAGGGTGGTCCCGGTCCCGCCCTTCTTTTTGATGGTGTTGATATCCGTGCACCACTCCGCATATTTCAGGTGGGGCGCTGCCAGCTTGAAGGTCCCATACACCTGGGCGGTCATCAGGCCCACGGTGCAGAGCTTCAGGCTACAGGTGACGCCCGCCACGGTGTGGCACTTGGGGTTAGGCACATTGATGATGACATCCGCCTCTTCCGCCGCGATCTTGGGGATCGCGTACTCGGAATTGCAGAGGCCCAGGGTCTTCACCCATACCACCGGGGAGGCCGCGGGGTCATCGAAGTCCAACAACTCCACATTGATTCCCTCTGAAGCCAGATCTTCCACCATGTGGTTATATCCGTAGCCCTGCATGGCGGCTAAGGCATGTCCGGCGTTAGAGGCCTCGCCGATGACGATCCGGCTGGCCCCCGCTTCATGAGCCATCTTGCAGAGCTCGCGGACCACGCGGGCGTCGGTGGTCTGACATAGCATCTTGACGGGATCCTTCGACGCCTGAGGCTGATAACCCCACATCTTCCAGAAATCGGTGAAGGAAATGACGGTGTTGATCTTCAGCAGTACCACATCGCCCTGCTTCACCGGCCAGTCGCCCGCCAGCTCCACCGCCTCTCGGGTCAGCTTGCCGATGTATTCTTCCGATTCCTTGGTCCACTCGGCGCAGATCACATCCATCTTCCGCCCGGGGACGGCCGCCTGCATGAAGGTCCGGTCGGTATTCATCTTCCAGGTCTTCAGGCAAAGGTCAATATTGTCGGCCTTGACGATTGAGACCTTGGCCAGCGCCGTTCCGACCATCAAACTCATGGCCATTACGGCTAAAACCGATATGAACAATGCTTTTCTCATGGACACTCCTCAGATTCTTTGCTTACCAGCAATTGATGGCACAGAAATACCTCAACCTTGGCAAGAAATCCTCTCCTTTCACCTCCCTTCTTTTGGATAATGACTTCACCTCCCCGCCTTTCTCACCTCCTTCCGATACGAACCCCTTAGAGATAAATAGAGAGTCTACTCCAGGGATTGCAAGAAAAAGGCGATTGTGCTTCGTGAGATAGGCGAGAAGCTAGCCAGAGCAAGACCGTCCGCACAGAACTCGGAAACGATCTTTTGTTGACCTATTATCACCCTTTGAATTTTTTTGTCAACAGTTTTTTGGGCGAAAGAACCAGGACGAGATCAGTACCCCGTTTCCCCTCAATTCCTCGATTCAAGCCAATTCCTGATCACTTGCCAGGGGCGCCGTACCTCTCGTCCCAGTTCTTCACCCCTCCATATTCAGAAGGCCAGCGGTTCTCCTCCGGGACGACCTTGAATTTCTTGGCCACATTCGCAATGCTCTCGCCTTCCACCGCGATCTGGGCCAGGTCGTCTACCCCCAGGCCATTCTGGGCTGCCATGGTGATGTGGCCGATATTCTTGGGATTGAAGCCCATGATGGCGGTACAGACTGAATCTACAGCCACCGGATCGGCTCCGGCGATGATCAGATCCATATTGATGGGAGTTCCATTCAAAGGACCATTGCCCTCCATCCCCCATATCCCATCCACTACCGTGTAGTTGATCTTGAAGATCGAGGCCATATCGGTGATCCACTCCGGGATCTTCTGGTGGGGGGCCCCATATTTGAAAAACCCATAAACGCGCCCGGCCATCAATCCGACGGCCACATTCTTGAGGCCCACGGTCACCCCGGTCATGGAATGGGTCTTGAGCGCGGGGACACTGATGATACAGGTCGCCTCGGTCACCACCTTGGGCACCGCATACTCCGGATTGGCAAGGCCTTTGGACTTCACCCAAACCACAGGCTCACTGGTGAAATCCACCAATTCAACCTTGATCCCCTCCTTCTCCAGCTCTTCCACCATGGCTACATAGCCGCTCTGCATATAACCAGCCCAGCCGTCTCCCGCTGCCGGCCCTTCGCCGATGATGATCCTGCTGGCCCCGGACTCTTTCGCCATGACCGCCAAGGCCCTCACGATACGGGGATCGGTCAGACATGCCTGATAATCCTCCTCGGTCAGCTTTCCGCTGTACCAGAGGAAGAACATGGAGGCAACCAGGTTGGGCTTGATAAGGACTACATCGCCCGCCTTGACCGGCCATCCTCCTGCAAGCTCCACGGCATCCCGCACCATCCCCTCGATGGCCTTGTCGCTTTCCTTCGGCCATTCGGCCCGCAAGTAGTCGAATTTCCGAGTCGTGTTGACTCCCTGGGAGATGCTCCTCTCCCAGTTCATCCTCCAGCTCTCGGCAACCAGTTCATGTTTTGCGGCCTTCACAATCGCTACTACCGGCTTTTCTCCGGCCCAGGCGCTCACGAGCCCAGCCCCAAATAGGAGCAGGAGCCCGATGACCAGGCCAGGCAATAGTTTCCTGCTTTTCATTGTTTGCCTCCCTCTGGCGAAACAGCATTCATCTCAGCAGCCAGATCCCGATGTCTTAGGTTTGGGTAGGTGTCCACCCCTTGGCCTTTGCCTTATCCACATGGGATGAGAATCGAATGTATTCGGGGCTTGACTCATAGCCATTTATCTTTTGGAAGGCCTCTCTGGCGCGGTCGAACCATTGAACGGATTCCTGACGCTTGTTGGCAATATGATTAGCCCATCCTAAGAAATCCATGAACTCCGGGTCATTCGGCTCTTGCTCGTTTGCTGCCTGAATGAGTCGTTGGGCCTCCTCGATCTTCACCTTTTTCTCCAGATAGACATAACCCAAATAGCCAGATACCTTGGGATCCTTGGGGTCAAGGGAATAGGCCTTATTGATTGCCTCTTCTGCCGAATCGAGGCTTTCCATACGAGTGTAAAGATCGCTCAGATACCTTAGGTAACGGGCCTCTGAGGCAACCCAAGGGGTCAGGGAAAAATCACGCACCCGATAACCGGCACTCATCTTGAGGCAACCGATGCCGAGCGCCCTAATCTTCTCATTCCCCTCATCCCTCATCAGCTTCACGATCACCGAAACGATACTCCCTTTTTCCAGAACTTGAATGGTCTCCCAGGACTTGGTGCCCGAAAAGATGGTCGAGATCTCGGGAGACTTTAAAAACTCGTCCGCAGTTTTCCCTCGTTTCAGACCCGAGGAGGAAAGCTCAAAAGCCTTGCCCGAATCCCCCTGAACAACTGCCTGGAGGAACTGGTTCGCCACTGCCGCCGGATCCGAACCCTGTTCAGCCCGCGATGCCTGCAACCCAAAGAGGCCCATCAAAATTGCCAGGAGCAGCAATCCGGCCCCCGCCCATCTGAAGGTTCTTCTTCCCATCCTTACATTCTCCTTTCCCAATCCTAACGGTTCCATGTGCTATCTCCACAATCGGCAGACCCTATGTCCCCCCTCTCCAACCCTCAGGAAATGATTGAATTCCCTCCGTCTCCAATCCAAGGTTCCCTCTTGGCCGCGAGTCAACAACCGGCAACGAGGATCTCGTCGGCTCCACGCTCCTCCGGGAGACTGAATCATTACCAAAAACTGCAATCCCCCGCAAGTGCTTTTCGAGCTGCCCTCACTCCTCATTTCGCCTCCTTGAACAGCAGGAATTCTGAGGGGACCGCGTACAATAGCAGGGTCGCGGTCTCATCGCTCTCCCAAGTCTTTGACCACTCTTCGATCATGGACCGCAGGCCATCAGCGAGCACACAATTAACCCTCTCCCCGGTTCGAGTACTGGTGAAGGAAACACGGATTCTGGGGGAAGAGATGAACAAAATATTGCGATTTCCAAAGGTGCAACCGGTGGAAAGCTGAAGACCGTCGACCAGAAAACAGCAGGGGGCCTTTCTGACGCACTCCATCTGAATCACCATCCCGGTATATCTTTCGCAGCCCAGCTTCTTGAGCGCCCTTTCTCCCATCCGCAATCCGACTGTCAGATAGGGGCCGACATGGCCACTGAATTCCTTGGCCCTCTCTAATTGACCCGCGGGGCCAAACAGCATCTCGGCCTCGGCCTCCGGGGATCAACTCCCAATCAGAGAGAGAACGATGGCCAAGGCCGATAACAGGATACCTTTCTCTCGATAAGCGCTCCGGCGCCACCTAAGACCTTCCCCTGAAGGCTGGATGCAGTGAGATACCCAATCAGTGTTGATCGCGACGGGGGCGGATAGGACGGGCTTTGAATTCTTTCACCAGTTCAACCATTCGCTCAATGACCTTTTTGAAGATCGCCTCCCCCTTCTCCTCGGTGGCTACCGTGGGGTCTCCTAAAACCCCGGTCTGAGAAAAAGTACTCCACCACTCCATCATGGCGACCGGTGAGCTGCTACCCAGATCATGCCAGATGAATTGGGAAGGGAGCATACCGATCTCTTTCTTCGCCAAGGACATGTTTGCCCTCTCCTTCTCCAGGTGAAGGGTCAGAGAGGTCTCCAGCTCATCGGCAT
>Ga0315289_10002235_pt1 | contig 29880 bp, 22 predicted proteins | sample YL17G11_40_MG_FD_203452 | JGI IMG/M metagenome (GOLD analysis project Ga0315289, IMG submission 203452) | Sediment microbial communities from Yellowstone Lake, YNP, Wyoming, USA - YL17G11_40 | ecosystem: Environmental > Aquatic > Freshwater > Lake > Sediment | place: USA: Wyoming | collected... | reverse complement strand
AGGCATGCGGATGGTCAAGGAAAAAACGGGCGAAGGCGTCGACGCCATCCGGGTTTTCATCGAGAAGAAGAAGGAGGAATTCCTGCACAAGGCCGGGGCCGAAGAGGACAAGTAGCCCGGTCGCGACAGCGGCCGGGGCCCCGGGCAAGCCCGGGGGTCCACTTCTGCCGTACTCGCCCGTGTATATAAGCCACGGGCGAGTGGCGAGCCGAAGGCTCGTCCCTTGACGCGCCGTTCCCCTTTTCCCCATTTCTGCGATTCGACTTCCGCGCCGGGGGTCTGTTTTTTTTCCTCCACGCGCGTTATAATATGTGTCTTGAAAAAGGACCGAGGTGGTTGATGAAAAAACCGAGATCCCTGAGTGTCCCGCAGGTCGTTGGCTTCGTCATCCTGCTCGCGGCCGTCCTGGCCGGCCTGCCGCCGGCCGTCCGGAGCGTCGACCTGAAAACGAGCCAGCGGATCGACGATGAGATCGAGAAAAACAGGGCTGAAATCGTCAATATCCGGCGGTTCATCCACATGAACCCCGAACTCGGCAACCGCGAGTTCGAAACGGCCCGCCTCATCAGCGCCAAGCTCGAGCCCCTCGGCTTCAAGGTCCGGACCGGCGTCGCCAAGACGGGCGTCGTGGCCGTGCTCAGGGGAAGCCAGCCCGGCCCGGCCGTCGCCGTCCGGGCCGACATGGACGCCCTCCCCGTCCAGGAGACGACGAACCTCCCCTTCAAGTCCCTGAACCCGGGCGTCATGCACGCCTGCGGTCACGACGTCCACTCCTCGGTCGTCCTGGGGACGGCCCTCGTCCTCAATTCCCTCAAAGACAAGATCAAGGGGACCGTGACGTTCCTCTTCCAGCCGGCCGAGGAAGGCGCGCCCGAGGGCGAGGAGGGCGGGGCGGACCTCATGATCAAGGAAGGGGCCCTGGATAATCCTTCCGTCGGCGCCGTTTTCGGGTTTCACGTCTGGCCCGAGAACGTCATCGGCACGGTGCTCGTCGCCCCAGGCAACGTGACCGCCGCGGCGGACACGTTCACCATCACGGTCAAGGGGAAAAGCGCGCACGCCGCGCGGCCCCACGAGGCCATCGACGCCGTGGTCATCGCCGCCGAGATCGTCACGGCGCTCCAAACGGTCGTCAGCCGGGCCTCGGACCCGACCGACCCCGCCGTGCTGACCATCGGCACCATCAACGGCGGCGCCCGGCGGAACATCATCGCCGAGCGCGTCGTCCTCGAGGGGACGGTCCGAACGCTCAGCGAAACGAACCGGAAAAAGATCCCTCTGCTCATGGAGAGCATCGTCAGGAACATCGCCGGAATGTACGGCGCCGAAGGCCAGTTTGAGTATAAAGAGGCCCTTCCGTCCGTCTTTAATAATCCAGAGCTTGCCGCCGCCATGAACCCGACCCTGACCAAGCTCTTGGGTAAGGACAAGACGCTCATATGGAAGCCGCAAATGATCGCCGAGGACTTCTCCTACCTGGCCCAGAAGGCCCCCGGCTTCTACTTCTTCCTGGGCGTCAAGAACCCGGCCCAGGAGACAGCGGCGCCCCTCCACAGCCCCAACTTCAGCCCGGACGAGAGGAGCATCCCCCTGGGGATCAGGATCCTCAGCCATCTCCTGCTCGACGCCCTGGACAGCCAGAGCGCCCTCGCTTCCGGCGGGCCCGGCCGCTAAGAACCAGCCCCTTCCCTTTCCTGTTCCTGGCGGCCGCCATCGGCCTGGGGATCTCCGCAGCCTCGGCTTTCCCCATCCCGCCCGGCCCGGCGTGCGGTCTGTCGTTTATTCTACTTGCCGCCGGATGGTTCGCGTTCGCCCTCCGTTCCGACCGGACGGCCGTCTTTTTCCTTCTGGCCGCCGTCGCCGCCTCGGGCGCCGCACGCCTGGCCCTCCAAGACCGGGACTACGAACGCAATGCCCTCCATTCTCATGAAGCCGGCGACTACGTCGACATCGCGGGCCGGCTGTACCGCTCACCCGGCCGCGAACCGGACCGGGACCTCCTGTTCATCGACGTCCGGACGGTCGGAACGGGCGGCGCCGAACTGCCCATCCGCGGCCATCTCCGGCTGAGCGTGCCGTTCGCGCGGGGGACCCGCCGCCGGCTTGATTTTCTGGTCGGGGATGAAATCAGGGCCTCCGTCCGGCTGAGCTCGGGAGGCGCTTTCCGGAATTTCGGCGCCTTCTCGTACGAAAGATATCTCCGGGGAGTGAACATCCACCGGCGGGCCTCGACGAAAACCTCCCTCCTTGTCAAGCGGACCGGGACCGCCCCGGCCGGCTCGGTCCGCGCCCGGATATCCCGCATCCGGTGCGGCATCCAGGCCGAGCTCGAGCGGCGGTTCCCCGCGCCCGACGGGAACGACATCTCCCCCGCAGGGGCCGTCCTCGAAGCCCTTCTCCTTGGTGAGGACGGCCGTTTGGACGAGGCGACCATCGAGAACCTCCAGAAGACGGGCCTCTACCACCTGTTCGCCATCTCCGGCGGGCACATCGCCATTCTCAACGTCCTCCTCTTCTCCCTCTTCCGGCTGGTCCGGATGTCCCCGCGGGCCTCCCGCCTGGCCCTGGCCGCTTTCCTCGTCTTTTATACGATCCTCATCGAGGGCAGCCCCTCCGTCCTCCGGGCGACGTTCATGACCCTGGCTTATCTCGCCGGGCGGCTCCTCTGGAAGGACGTCCACGTCTTGAACACCATCTCCGCGAGCGCCCTCTTCCTTCTTCTCATCAACCCCTCGAGCCTCTTCGATGCCGGCTTCCAGTTGACCTACGTCGCGACCCTGTCCATCATCCTCTTCACGCCGCCGCTTCTCAAAAAGCTGCCGCGGCTGCCGTTCAAGGCGACCGAGCTCGCCTGTCTGTCCGTCACCGCCGCGCTGGGTGTCGCGCCCCTCATCGCCAGGAACTTCAACCGCGTCACCCTCTCGTCCCTTCTTCTGAATTTCGTCGCCATCCCTCTCGTCGGCCTGATCATGGGCATCGGCTATGCCTTCCTGCCGTTCGCGGCAGCGTTCCCCGCAGCGGCGGGGCCCCCGGCCGCGGTCCTCGGGTTTCTCGTCGCCGTCTTCGCCAGGATCTCCCACGCCCTCGACCCCTTCCCTTTTCTGTCTTTCCGGGTCCCGACGCCCCGGGCCGGGATCGTTTTCGGCTATTTCCTGTTCCTCGGCCTCACCCTCGTCCGGCCGCGTTTCAGGGGACAGCGTGTTCTTGTCGGCGCCGGCTTCTCTCTGTTCTTTTTCGTCCTCGTCGTCTCCCCGTTCCGCCCGGGGTCGCCCGAGCTGAGGGTGACCATGATCGACGTCGGCCAGGGCGAATCGCTGCTCGTCGAATTCCCGGGACGCAGGACCATGCTCATCGACGGCGGCGGCCTGGCCGCAAGCTCATTCGACATCGGGGAAAGGGTCGTCTCCCCGGTCCTTTGGAGAAAGGGGATCAAAAAGATCGATTACCTTGTCCTCACCCACCCCCACCCCGACCATCTCGCCGGGCTCGTAGCCGTGGCCAAGAACTTCCGGGTCGGGGAATTCTGGGAGGGAGGGCCGACCCGGGTCGATGGGCTTTACGCGGACCTTTTAAGGGCCCTGCCGTCCGGGGTCATCAGGCGTCGCTGCGGCCGGGGCTTTCGCCGTCGGGAGGGCGAGGTGTCAATCGCCGTCCTCCATCCCGAGATGCCGGCTGTCGCCGTCGGGAATGACGGCTCGCTCGTGATAAAGATAGCCCTGGGCCGGACGGCGTTTCTCTTGACCGGTGATGTCGGCGCCGCCACGGAACGGGAGCTCCTCGAGGCGGGCTTCGACCTCGGGAGCGCGGTCCTCAAGGCCGGCCACCACGGCAGTGCCGCGTCGACGTCCACGGCCTTCCTCGGGGCCGTCCGCCCCGGAGTCGTCCTCGTCTCCGCCGGCGAAGGCAACACCTATGGTTTCCCCAGCCCCGAAGTCCTCGGAAGATGCCGGAGCGCGGGGGCCGAGGTCTTGCGGACGGACGTCGACGGCGCCGTCGAGATAAGCGCCGACGGACGGAGGCTCCTGGTCCGGAAGGCGGTGGGATTCGCGGCCAAGAGGGATGCGGACTTCCGTTTGACACGTACGACTAAATCCATGATAATCGTCATAGACTAGAGGAGCATTACGGCCATGGGTAAGAAAAAAATCCTGGTTTCTCTTTTTCTCCCCCTGCTCCTGGTTTCCTTCCTTCAGTCCCAGAGCCTGGCCGAGCTAGCCAAAAAAGAGAAGGAGCGCCGGGCGGCCCTGAAGGGCAAGGGGGCCGCGGTGATCACGAGCGCGGACCTGGCCAAGGTGAAGAGAAAGCCGGCCGTCGAGTCGGCGGGGCAGGAACAGCTCGCCGGGGAAACCGCGGCCCAGGCCGGGCAGGCCGACGTCAAAGCCCAGCAGGGAGCGACGCCGCCGGCTGCCGGCCAGCCGGCCGTGACAGCCGCGGCCACCGCCGAAAAGCCCGCCGAAGAAACCCCGCCGGGAGAGACCCCGGCCATGTCCGAAAAAGAATTCCAGGCCAAACAGGCGGAATTCGTCGAGGCCGCCAAGCAGAAGGAGGAGATGATCGACCTCCTGACCCTCAAGCTCAACTCCCTCTACCAAGAGTTCTACGGGCTCGACAACATGAAATCCCGCGAGATCATCCAGCTCCAGATCAGCGATACCTACGACAAACTCCTCAAGGCCGAAACGGACGCCAAAAAGGCGACCAAGGATCTCGAGGATTTCGTGGCCAAGACGAAAAGGGAAAACGTCCCCGACATCTGGATCAAGTAGTGGAACCGCTCCGCGCGGACAAGCGCAGGCCGACCGAGCTCCGGCCCCACAAGATCAGCGTCGACTACATCGATTTCGCCGACGGCTCGGCCCTGGTCGAAGTTGGGCGGACGCGCGTTTTAGCCGCGGCCACGATCGAAGAGCGGGTCCCGCCCTTCCTCAGGGGGACGGGGCGGGGCTGGATCACCGCCGAATACGCCATGCTCCCCCGCGCGACAACGGAGCGGACGCCGCGCGAGCGGACGGCCGGCCGCGTCTCCGGACGGACGCAGGAGATCCAGCGTCTCGTCGGCCGCGCCTTGCGGGCCGTAACCGACCTCCGGGCCATCGGCGAAAGGCAGATCATCGTCGACTGCGACGTCATCCAGGCCGACGGCGGGACGCGGTCGGCATCGGTCACGGCCGGCTGTGTCGCCCTGGGCCTGGCCCTCAAGAAGATGCTCGACCAGGGCCTCATCGACCACATGCCCCTCCGCCACCTCGTCGCCGGCGTCAGCGTCGGCATCGTCGGGGGCCGCCCCCTCCTCGACCTCGACTACTCCGAGGACTCCCAGGCGGAGCTCGACATGAACGTCATCGAGACCGACCGGGGCGAGCTCGTCGAGGTCCAGGCCGGGGCCGAGAAAAACCCCTTCTCCCGCAAAGACCTCCTCGGCCTCCTCAAGCTGGCCGACCGGGGCATCGCCAAGATCATCAATCTCCAGAAAGAAACCCTGAAAAAGAAGAGCATCCTCTTCATGGCCTACGGGTACAAGGACAAGCCGTCGGCTTGACAACCCTCCCCTAATTTCCATATCATCAGTCCTCAGAAATCCAGAAGGAGCAAATCTTCCCCCGTCGTCCGGGGATTAAACCCGAGGAGGTCGTCATGAACCTGACATCCTGGCTCATCACCGTCGGTGCCGTCGTCGTCTTCATCGCCCTCGTCATCCTCGTCCTGGCCCTGCGGTACCGGAAGGTCGGGCCGAACGAGGCCCTGATCATCGCCGGCGGCGGCAAACGGACCTTGACCCTGGCCGACGGGACCAAGCGCAAGGTCGGCTACCGCTACCGCCTCGGCGGCGGCATCTTCGTCTGGCCCGGGATGGAAAAGGTCTACGTCCTCCCCATGGACGTCATCTCCGTTTCGATCCGCACGCCCGAGGTCCTGACCCACGGCGGCGTCCCGATCATGGCCGAGGCCTCCGCCCAGGTCAAGATCGACTCTTCCGACGAAACCATCCACCTGGCCGCCGAGCAGTTCCTGGGGATCGGGCGGGACGGCATCCGCGACGTGGCCGTCAACGTCCTCGAAGGCAAGGTCCGCGAGGTCATGGGCGGCATGTCCGTCGAGGAGATCTACCGCGGTCGCCAGGAATTCTCCAGCCGCGTCGTCCAGGCCGTCAAGGAGGATTTCTCCCGGATGGGCCTGGTCATGCTCTCCTTCGCCCTCAAGGACATCAGCGACACCCAGGGCTACATCGACGCCCTGAGCAAGCCCCAGATCGCGGCCGCCAAGCGCGACGCGGTCATCGCCCAGGCCGAGACCGAGAAGGAATCGATCATCAAGTCGTCCCAGGCCCGCAAAGAGGCCGAGGTCGCCCGGCTCCAGTCCGAGGCCCAGATCGCCAAGGCCCAGTGGGAAAACGAGGCCAAGAAGGCCGAGTCCCAGGTTTTCGTCAACACCAAGAAGGCCCAGGCCGACTTCTCCTACGAGCTCGAGCGCCATCGCCTCAGCCAGGACCTGAAGAAGGAAGAGTCCAAGGTCAAGCAGATCGAGAAGGAAGAGGCCATCAAGATCGAACAGCTCGAGATCGTCCGCAAGGAGAAGGAGCTCGAAGCCACCGTTGTCAAGCCCGCCGACGCCCGGAAATACCAGATCAAGGCCGAGGCCGAAGCCGAGGAATTCCGGATCGCCGCCGAAGCCAGGGGCAAGTCCGAGGCCCTCAAGCTCGAGGGCCTGGCCGAAGCCGACCAGATCAGGGCCAAGGGCGGCGCCGAGGCCGAAGCCATGGCGAAGAAGGCCCAGGCCTGGGAGAAGTACAACCAGGCGGCCGTCCTCGAGATGTACCTCAAGGTCCTGCCCGAGCTGGCCAGGGCCGTCTCCGAGCCGCTCGCCAAGGTCGACAAGATCGTCATCGTCGGCGGCGACAAGGAGTTGGGCACGACCAAGATCACGGCCCAGGTCGCCCAGGTCCTGGCCCAGATGCCCGAAGTCGTCAAGTCCCTGACGGGAGTGGACATCCACGAGTTCCTCAAGGCCAAGCTCTCTCCGGACGCCAAAGACGCGAAGAAGTGAGCGGCACGCCGGGCGTCGAGGCAGGTGAACCATGATCTCTGAAAAAGTCCAGCGCATCGGCGCCTCCCCCACCCTGAAGATCTCGGCCAAGGCCAAGGCCATGAAGGCCGAGGGGATCGACGTCATCGACCTCAGCGTCGGCGAACCGGATTTCCCCACACCGGAGAACATCAAGGAGGCGGGGATCAAGGCCATCCGGGATAATTTCACGAAATACACGGACAGCGACGGTATCCTGCCCCTGCGGAAGGCCATCGCCAAGCGGCTCAAGGAGGATTTCGGCCTCGAGTACGGCCCCAAGCAGATCATCGTCTCCGCCGGCGCCAAGAGCTCCCTCTTTCACCTCGTCCAGGCCCTGGTCGACGAGGGCGAGGAGGTCATCATCCCGGCGCCCTACTGGGTCACCTACCCCGAATGCGTCGCCCTGGCCAAGGGCAAGTCCGTCATCGTCCCGACGCGGGAAGAGGACGGTTTCCTGCTGACGCCCGACGCGCTCAAGGCCGCCATCTCGCCGGCGACGAAAGCCTTCATCCTCAACAACCCCTCCAATCCGACCGGCGGCGCGTACACGAAGGACCAGCTCCTGGCCCTGGCCGAGGTCGTGCGGGGCGAGGACGTCTACGTCATCGCCGACGAGATCTACTCGAGTCTCGTCTACGACAACTTCAAGTTCACGAGCTTCGCCGCCCTCGGCGAAGACATCAAGAATAAGACCATCATCGTCAACGGCGTGTCCAAGTCCTACTCCATGACGGGATGGCGGATCGGGTTCGCCGCCGGCCCGGCCGAGGTCATCGACGGCATGTCCAAGATCCAGAGCCACACGACCTCCAACGCCTGTTCCATCGCCCAGAAGGCCGGCCTCGAAGCCTACGACGGGCCCCAGTACGACGTCCAGAAGATGGTGGCCGAATTCCAGAGGCGCCGCAACTACTGCCTGATGCGCCTGGCCACGGTCCAGGGATTTTCCTGCTTCAAGCCGCAAGGGGCGTTCTATCTTTTCCCGAACGTCAAGTCCTTCTACGACAAGGAAGCGAACGGGGCCAAGATCCGCAACTCCTACGGCCTGGCCTATTACCTCCTCAAGGAGGCGCGGGTGGCCATCGTGCCGGGCGACGCCTTCGGCGCGGACGACTACGTCCGGCTGTCCTACGCCACCTCCATGACCAACCTCGAGAAGAGCATGGACCGCATCGTCGAGGCCCTGGGCAAGCTCAAGACGGCCAAGAAAGCCAGGCGTGCCGCCCTGGACAACACCGTGACTCGAGTTAAAAAATCGGTCCCCGTCGAAACGGGGATCGACAGCCGGATGCGCGACGCCCTGGCCGCCGAAATGGAAGGCCACCTGGGCTACGAAGGCCGCTACGAGTGGAACGCGAACATCAACGGCGCCGTCGTCCAACTCCGGACGAACGTCGCCCATCTCAACGATTTTTGGGTCGAGAATTTCGCGCCCGCCCCGGCCGAGGCCGACTTCAAGCCCCACGGGGCGATCTACGCCGTCGACGGGATTGCCGGCCGAGAGCCCCGCGGCTTCTATCACTCGGAAACCCAGACCGGGATCCTGGTCAACACGGACAACTACGGCTCCCTCCGGAGCCTGGCCCTCGGCCTGGCCATGGACATCGCCGTGCGGACGGGCGGAGCCGGGGCGGCCGGCGCTGTGCGGGGGATGTCCGCCGACGTCGACGGCAACGGACTCGTCCTGGTCGGGCCCCCGGGGACGAAGAAGACCGAGCTTTTCTTCGAGCTCCTGGCCGACCCGTGCTTCAAGCTCCAGGCGAACGACGTCGTCTTTGTGCGTCTTGCCGGAGGAAGAGCCGTGGCCGACTGCGTCGAGAGGAAGCTGTACATGCCCACGACGGCCGTCGATCTCGACCGGAGGCTGGCCCCGCTCTTCGACCGGAGCAAGTGCGAAAACGTCGTCGTCCATAAGGATGATTGCTCGGACATGGACTGCCAGCGGGCCGACGACTGCCGGCTCGACAGGGGCTCACCCTACTGCTACAAGGCCGCCAAAGAAGCCCACGCCCTGCTCGACCCGAACTGGCTCGGCGGGCCGGCCGCCTGGGTGAAGCGGACAAATCTGAAGTGGCTCGTCCTCCTGAGGAACGACGCGACCTCGCCGGCAATCGTCAAGATGGGTAAGGACGAGACCCTGCGGACCCTCGAGGCCGGCGAAGCGGCCGGGGCCAAGAAAGCCCTGACGGGGGGCAAGGCCCAGCCCTACTACAACCCCCATCTCCTCGGGTCCTCGCCGGAAAAACTCGAGGCCGAGCGGGCTTTCTTCAGCCGCCTCCTCGATTCGGTCGAATGCGTCCTCTTCAACAGCGGTGTCGCCGGCTCGGACAAGCTCAAAGAGCTCGTTTCGACCGGCCGCTGAAGGCCCCTGTCGGCGGCTAGCCGTCCGGGAGGAGGCTCCTCCTCATTAAATCACCCTTCTTATCATCAGCCGGGGTGATTGCCCGGGTCCCGGGGGCGCCCGATAATGCGATAAGGCGGATAAGCTCCGGGGCCCGCCTTGAACAGGTGTCGAGTTTGCTCTATCAATGAGGCAAAACGAGAGTTGACAGAGGGACAAGTCATGAAGAAGCATTACCAAAATCGTCCGGCCGCCGCCGGGTTCACTCTGATCGAGATCCTCGTCGTCCTCGGCATCATGGGCATCTTCATGGTCGTGTCGTATCCGAACATCCTCAACACCATGGCCGTCCGGAACCTGGAAAACACGACCCGCCAGATCCAAACCTACCTCCAGCAAACCAAGCTCCAAGCGGTCAGCACCCGGATCGACCACCGCGTCCGTTTCTTCCGGGTCGACGCGTCCTACTGGGCCTACGACATGGAGCGCCTCCAGGCCAACGGCACCTGGATCAAGGCCCAGGGCGCTCCCCGTAAGACCATCCCCAACCGGGTCAACGTCACCATCACCTTCCCCGCCGCGGGCGCGAACCACGTGGCCGTCTTTTCCCCCTTGGGGACGTTCCCGCAATTCGCCATCAACCAGAATTCCATCACCTTGCAGAATCCGAACCTCGACCGTCCGGGGCAAATGGATGAACGCGTGCTCAGCATCTTCATGGGCGGATCGATCCACTATTCCAAGAGAAAGAGCTCCTGAGATGAACAAACAGAAGCATCATCGCGGTTTTAGCCTCATCGAGGTCATGGTCGGGCTTTTCCTCGTCGCCGTGGCCGTCCTCGGGCTGGCCCAGCTCTTCCTGGTCGCCGTCGCCAACAACCTCAAGGCCGACCGCATGGCCAACGCGACCTTCCTCGCCCAGCAGCAGATCGACTGGCTGCGGGGCTTCACCTTCGACGAGCTAAACATCTACGCCGGGACGACCCTCGCGTCGCGCGACGAGCTCCTCGACCTCAACCTGGACGGGACGAACGACTACCGGCGGATCACCGACTTCCACATCGCCGGAGACACGTTCCGGGTCCTCATCCACGTCTATTCCGCGGAAAATTTCAGCATTGGCGCCGACGAGCTCATCGCCGACACGGACCGGCACCGGCCGTGCGCCCTGATCACGACGATCATCACCCGATGAAGGAGCGAAACCCGTGAGAACACCCAAGACTCTCTCCTCGAACCGTTCCCCGGGCTTCACGATAATCGAGCTCCTCGTCGGCAGCGGCATCATGCTCATCGCCGTCCTCGGGGCCCTGTTCGTCTATGCCCGGAGCAACAAGGTCTCCGTCGAACAGCAGATGGTCACCGAGGTCCAGAACGACGTCCGGGCCTCGATGTTCTTCCTCACCCGCGACCTGCGCATGGCCGGGGTGGGGCTGCCTGCGGAATTCGCCGGCTATTTCCTCCAGGGGCTGGACAACGACCCCCTGGGCGCCGGCGAGGTCGCGCCCGACCGGGTCCGGCTCATGGGCAACCTGGAAGACCCGCTCTACCTGCCCATACAGAGCTACGTTGGCTCCTCGATCACCCTCGGCGTCGAGGATTTCAGCTTCGAGCAGTACTCCTACCCGGACGCCTATTACGACAACAAGTTCGTCATCATCCTGCCCAACCCCGAATCGGGCTGCCGCTTGGCCGAGGTCCGCGTCATCACCCACGTCACTCACAATACCGGAGGGACCAACGAAAAGCTCAACTTCTCGCCCGGCCTGGCCCCGAACACCGACCCGCCCGGCGGCCTGTCGGGGACCTGCGCCAGCTCCAACGATTACAGCGGGGGCATGATCACCTTCATCAACGTCAAGGAATACTGGCTCGACGTCACCGGCAACTATCCCGGCTTGACGGCGGGCGTCAACGGCTACATCGGCGGCGGCGAGGGCGGCGTCCTCTACGTCACCACCAACGGCATCCATTTCCCGCTGACCCGCAACATCGAGAACTTCCAGGTCGAGTACTGCGGCGACATGGACAGCAACCTCCTCCTCGACGACTGGACGCCCTGGCAGAACGCCTGGACTCTGGACCAGATCGCCCGGATCCAGCACGTCAGGATGTGGGTCCTGGGCCGGACGGCCCAAGCCTTCACGTCGGTCGGGGGCACGCCGCCTGGGGCGATCCATGTCTACCGCCGGCCGGCCCTGTCAAACAGCCCGGCCGCGGCCGCCGACGACCGCCGCAAGAGGTTCCTGCTCGAGTCGACGTCCAACGTCCGGAACATGAGCCTCAACATCTACAACCTGGGCCAGAGATGAGGAGCGCGCCATGAACAGACGAGACAAAGACAACCGCCGGGAACGGGGCTCCGGCCTCATCGTCATCATCATGATCGTCGCCTTCATGCTGGCCGTCGGCATGCTGCTGCTGACCGTCACGGGCACCAGCCCCAAGGTCTCGGACAGCATGCGTCTCCAGGGGATGGCCTTCGATTCCGCCGAGGCGGGCTTCAACTCCGCCTGGATCGTCCTCAACGACGCCTTCCTCAACAAGGTCTATTCGTCCTTCGGCAGCCACTACCGGACGCAGTTCAACGGCGCCGTAGGGCTGGACGACCCGCAGAGCCCGTCCTATTTCCGCAGGCTCTCGGACGAACAGATCGTCGCCGACTGCGCCGCCCACCCGGACCCCGCTACCATCATATTCAATTCCGAGCCGCTGGCCACCGACCCGCGCTGCACGTTCACGGTCTTCCTCATCAACGACGAGGCGCCGGGGACGATCGCGGCCGACGACAACGACTGCATTCTCGTCTGCATCGGCCGGGGGCCGCGGAACACCTACAAGCGCCTCGAGATCGTCCTCGATGTCGGATCCTAGGACCCGAAAAAGGAGCAACGCCATGAAACACAAAGGCTTGAAGCGCCAAGGGAGCCTTTATGTTCTCGCCGTCCTCTGTGTCATCGCCGCGGGCTTCATCGTCCCGCGGCTCTGGCCGCAGGTCGTCCAGGCCTGCACGGAGTACACGAGAGCCTTCGCCGAGAACTTCGACGCGGTCGCTTTCAAGGACGCAACGGCGACCTCGGCCGCCCGCTGGCCGTCCGGCCCGATCACCCTGCCGGCCCTGGGCTCGAACTTCGCCGTCGGCGCGGTCGATACGCTGGGCCGACGCATCTACACTTGCGGCTCTGGAGACTTCGACGGCGACGGTTATCCCGACCTCGTCGCCCACGACATGACCGGGCAATTCAGCACCCCCAAAGGCAACCCGATATCCCAGATCCGCCTCATCCGCAACAACTACCGCACCAACCACGGGGCCAAGCCCCTCTTCACCATCGACATGACGACCTCGTACGAGCAGTTTTACACCGATACGGGCCCGGTGGCCATCACGGTCGGGGATTACAACGGCGACGGCCTCCTCGACTTCTTCTTCATGCGCAACGGCCTCCCCGACGGCGTGAGCTATAACTACAACAATTTCAAAGCCGCCATGTACCTCAACGTCGGCACTCGGACGTCACCCGCCTTCACGATCCTCGACTTCTCCTCGCAATTCATGGCGGCCGGAATCTACCTCATGTGGGTGGCCAACCATCTCACGTCCGTCAATATCGACGCCCACGTCACCGGCGACACCGACACCGACATCCTGGTCATCAGCCAGGACCGCATCTACGTCGTCGCCAACCCCGGCACGTCCAGCTTCACCGCTTCGGACTGGACCATCTCGGAGCTTACCTACGATTCCCGGACAGGTTTCGACGTCAAGCCCGGCGGCTCCTGCGTCGACGCGGCCGACTTCGACGGCGACGGGGACATCGACGTCGTCGGCGGCACCGCCGCCGCGACGCCCTACCTCGTTTACTACGAGAACGACGGGACGGGGTATTTCACCCGGTACGAGATCGCCATCACCAACGCGACATGCCTCGGCCCGGTCGGGCTCGAGGCCAAGGACTTCACCGGCGACGGCCGGCCCGACATCTTCGTCGCCACCGACAAAATGTGGCGCGGCTCTCCGGCCGAGAGCCGCATCTGGTTCCTCCGCAACCTCGGCGTCGCCGGCGGCAACGTCAACTGGTCTTTCAGCTGCCTCAACGCCTGCGCCTCGCCGACGCCCTCTCCCTACGATCTCGATATGTCTACCGCGGTGGACTATGATATGGACGGCGACCTGGACATGATCATCGCCGACGGCAACGATTCCGGCTCCTACTACTACATCTCGAACGAAACGGGCAGCGTCTACGAGCTCTACGGCCTGGCCCAGTCGACCAACGTCGCCGCGGGCTACGTCGACCCCAGCCTCCACGCCGTCACCCGGGTCCGGGTCACCTCGCTCGAGCAGGGCTGGCTCGGCGGCTCGAGCACCGGCCTGACCGTCGAGATCCTGTTCTCGAACAACGGCGGGAGGACCTGGGAGACCTACCAGACCTTCACCGGCGCGGGGCTGGTCAACCGCACCAACCTCGCCTGGTACGACTTCAAGAACTTCGGCGCCGACCTCCGCTGGCGGATCGTCCTGACCGCGCCGGAGGACGCCATGGTCGACTACGACAACGCCTCCTTCGAGACGCCCCATGTCGGCTATCTCGCCCTCGAGTTCACCCATGTCGATAAGCGCGAGTACTCCCGGGCCTCGGCCGCGGCGACCGTCGTCACGGCGACGGGGGCCAACACCAAGCTCATCCTCGGCGCGTCCTTCATCTTCCCCGGCTGGCAGGGCCAGTTCCGGGCCTACGACGTTTCCGCCGTTTCGTTAACCGGCGGCGCTAATTCCGCGCTCCAGACGATCACCAGCTCGGACCTCGACGCCGCGACGGGACGGACCCTGGTCACGGGCGCGGAGATCTTGTGGGACGCGGGGCAGCTGCTCGCCGACCGCGACGCCAGCACCCGGACGGTCTACACGGCCATCCGGACGGGCGGCGTGGTCACGAATCCCCTCGTCCGCCGGGACTTCACGACGGCCAACCTGGGGCAGGTCGGCACGGCCGGCAGCCTGGCCTGGTGCCTCCAGGACGTCAACGGCGACAACGCCGGCCTGGTCGACTTCATCCGCGGCCGGAACCGCGATTGGAAGCTCGGCGACATCAACCACTCGACCCCGATCGTCGTCGGCCCGCCCTCGGAGGACAGCGCCTACATGGGGAGCGGCTACGAGGCCTTCAAGACGGCCAACGCCTCCCGGACGAAGGCCGTCTACGTCGGCTCGAACGACGGCATGCTCCATTGCTTCGACGCCGCCACGGGCGAGGAGCTGTGGGCCATCATCCCCTACAACCTCCTCCGCAAGCTCAAGAACATGTACGCCGTCGACGCCGTCAACAAGACCCGCTACTACGCCCACGACGTCTATTGCGACGGCAGCGCGGTCGTGGCCGACGCCCAGATCAACGGCGTCTGGAAAACGGTTCTCGTCACCGGCCAGGGGCCGGGCGTCGGGAGCACGCTCGGCGGCGGCCTGAACTACTACTGGGCCCTCGACATCACCGTCCCGACGAATCCCCAGCCCCTTTGGGAGATCTCGCACAAAACGACCAACCGGACCATGGGCGAGACCTGGTCGACGCCGGTCATCGGCAAGGTCAACCACAGCGGGGTGACGCGCTGGGTGGCCTTCATGGGCTCGGGCTATGACAACGACGCTACCTATACCGTCGGCGACAGGTTCTACGTCGTCCGTCTGGACACCGGCGCGTTCATCGTCTATACGGCCGCCGTCAGCCAGGTCAACACGGCCAGCATGAGCAGCCCCCGGTCAGCCTACAACTACCCCAACATCGTTGCCACCATCCCCGGCTCGCCGACCTCCGTCGACCTCGACGGCGACGGGTTCACCAATTACGTCTATGTCGGCGACCGCGACGGCCGCCTCTACCGCATGGACGTGGAGTCGAGCTCCAATCCGACCGCGTGGATCCTCCAGGCGATCTACACCGACTACCTCTACTACCCGATCATCACCAAGCCGGCCGTCTGGGTCGATCCGCTCGCGGGCGGCACGGCCCGGGCCCGGGTCTATATCGGCACGGGCGGCGACGACGCCGCTCCGTCCGGCCGCGAATACTCCTTTGTCGGCCTCATCGACAACAACACCAACACGGCCACGGTCGAATGGTACCTCGGGCAGCCGGCCCTGCTCAATTTGAACGCCTCTTTTTCGCGGGGGACGCTCGGCGTCGGCGCGAAGGTCTGGGCCGACCCGGTCATCGCCGACGAGGTCGTCTACTTCAGCACCCTGACCGGGAGCATCGAGAGCGTCAACCCCTGCGTCAACCTGGGCGAGGGCGGCCGTCTCTACGCCCGCTACATCCGGCAGACGTCGGCCATCCCTGTGGGCGGGACGGCCTTCAGGACGACGGCCGCGACCCCGCCCGAGTATCTCCAGCTCGTCAGCAAGGCCCGCCGGGCCGTGACCGTCGGCGAGGCGTCGCGCATCGGCCGGATCGAAAAGCGCGAGGTTTACGTCCAGGAATACGACTCCACCCTGGAAATGCTCGGACAGCCCCTCGGGTCGGTGATGCGGATCAAGTCGTGGCGGGAGATCTACAGGGTCATTTGGTAAGGGCCCAGCGCTCCGCGGACAGGGCTGGCCAGCGAACCCGTTGGCCGGTCTTCGTTCGCCGCAGGCAGAAGCCCCGCGGCTGACGGGACAGATGAATGGAACGTCCCGAATACCGCAGGGTTTGACACACGACGGACGCGAGAAGATAATAGGGAAGAAACTGTCATGAAGAAAGCGCTGATATTCTTAACCGTCCTCGGCCTCACCGCATCCCTTGGGGCCCAGAGCGTCGTCGAGCTGTCCAAGCGCGAAAAAGCGCGCCGGGAGGGCCTCAAAGGCCGCCACGCCGTCGTCGTCAATAATCATGACCTCCTGCAGGTCAAGAAGCTCCCCGCCGTCGAAGTTGCCAATCCCGTCCAGGAAGGCGGCGAAAGGGCCCTGGCCGAAGACCAAGGCGCCGACGCTGCGGCCCTCTCCTCGGACGCCGAGCAGTCTGTCCCGCCGTCCGGCTCCGAGGCCCCCCCGGTCCGGCGGATCATCCCCCGCGTCGCCGCCGCGGGGCCGGCGCTCACAGGAGACGGCGCGGCTACGGATCAGGCCACCTCCGGCGGGACCCTCGAACCCCAGCTCAAGGCCGCCCAGGAGCTCGTCGACCTCCTGACGACCAAGATGAACACCCTCCGCCAGCAGTTCGAATTCCAGGACGCCATGGTCCCCGGCTCTGTCATCCAGGAACAGATGGCCGAAACCAACCAGCGGCTGGTGAAGGCCCAGGCGCAGGAAGCCAGGATCCGGTCGGAAATGGAAAAGAAGGGCCTCGCAAAAAAGGACCCCGGGGCCGTCGACCACTGACCCCGCCTATCATCCGGATTCATCCCCTGAGCGGGTCTTTCACGCCGAGGGATGAGCCTTCCCTGACGTCCCCGGCCGGACGCCAAAGCCCTTTCTTACTGAGCCCCGAGGCTTTCTTCCAGCCGCCCGGCCAAAAGATGGAGGATGAAGAGATGGGCTTCTTGGACGCGTGGCGTTGAGCGGGAGGGGACGTCGAGAAGAAAGTCCGCGAGCGGGGCGACCTCGCCTCCCCCCTGCCCCGTCAGGGCGATCGTCGCCAGGCCTTTCGCCCGGGCCGTTTTCAGGGCCTCGACCACATTCGGGGAGGCTCCGCTCGTGGTCAGGGCAACGGCCACGTCACTTGGCCGGCCCAAGGCTTCGACCTGGCGGCTGAAGATCAGGGCGAACCCCCTGTCGTTGCCGATGGCCGTCAGCGAGGACGTATCCGTCGTCAGGGCAATGGCGGGGATGGCCGGCCTGCCCCGGTGCCGCATCCCGTTGACGAGCTCCGCGGCGAAGTGCTGGGCCTCGGCGGCGCTCCCGCCGTTCCCGAAGAGGAGGATCTTGCCCCCGGCCCGGACGCTCGCGGCGATGGCTCCGGCCGCGGCCTCGAGAATGCCCGACCGCGTCCGGAAGAAGTCGTTGAGGACTCGGTTGAGATCAGCCACCGTGCTCCCGTAGGATTCTTGCATGCCTATGACTCCTCCAGACTTTCAGATCCCTGCCCGCCCGCAAAGGTAACGGTCACTCCGTCCGCGGGCGCAAATCATGGATTGCCCCTGCCGCTCTCGGGATTACCGGTCCTCGGACGACAGGATCGCTTCTTTCACTTTCTCCATGAGCCCGGCCATCGTTTCCATCGCCTGGCCCCCTGTCGGTATCGGGTCGTGAAAGGCCACCTGGACGCTCCCCTTTCGGGCGAACTTCTGCCCCTTCGGCATGAGCTCGAACGTGCCCCGGATGGTCACGGGAACGATGGGCGCCCCTGTCTCCAGGGCCAGGAAGAAGCCGCCCCGCCGGAAGCGCTGTAATTTCCCGTCCCGGCTCCGGGTCCCCTCGGGGAAGATGAGGAACGAGTAGCCCTGCTCCTTGACCATCTTGACCGCCTTGGCTATGCTCCTCTTTCCCCCTTTAACCCCCTTCCTGTCCACCGGGACGAACCCGACGAAACGCATCCCCAGCCCCACGATCGGGATGCGCAGGATGGATTTTTTGAGGACAACGCGGGCCGCCCCGGGAATGAGCATCTCGAGCAGGGGGCCGTCGAGAAAGCTGATGTGGTTGGGCATGAAAATGAGCGCCGTCCGCGGATCGAACCGGCCGAGCCCCGAAACCTCGACCTTGATCCCGAGGACGCGTCCGGAAACGCGCATGGCCCATTGGCCGACGGCGATCAGCGGGTCTCTCATCCCCGTCAGCATGCAGAAGACGATGAACGGCGTGATGAGGATGACAAGGACGATGTAGAAGAGGACGAGGAGGGCGTTGCGCATGGAACGGCACGGATTATAGCATAGCCCTCATCTATACAAAACGGGCGGCCGCGGCTATAAGGGGCCCGACAAAAGGGATTCGGAATCGCTCTTCCGCCGTTCCGGGTACGAAGCTCTATCCAAACGACGAGGTATCCCTCTCGTCGACCTCAACTACGACGATATCAGCCCTTTCAAATGCGTTAACCCCCGGGCAACGCTCCTGAAGGAACTCTACCTACCCGAGACCATCCTCTCGGCCGACGTCATCATCTCCGTCCCCAAGATGAAGACCCACAAGCTGGCCGGGATCACCCTAAGCATGAAAAACATGTTCGGCATCCTGCCGGGTATGAAGTACGGCTGGCCGAAAAACACCCTCCACTGGAACGGCATCCCCCTGAGCATCTGCGAGATCAACGGAACGATCAAGACGCACTACTCCATCGTCGACGGCGTCGTCGGGATGGAGGGCTACGGTCCCATCATGGGCACGCCCAGGAAGCGCGAAGCCATCGCCGTGGCCGGGGAGAAAATCGAAAAAGTCCGAACCCTGTCCCTGCGTCAGGCGGTCGAGGGGGAGCCCTGGACGGCCTATGGCCAATATTGCCGGCATTTCCTGGCGCCGGTGGCCCTGATGGGCCTCAAGGATATCCGTCTGGGCCAGCTTCTTCGCGTCCACCTCGACGGCATTCCGCTCGACCTGGCCTCTTCGCTTCTCCCCGTCCGGACGCTTCGAACGGCTGCCGCTCCTCCTCCACCTCCATATCCACGCCAAGAGCCAAAAGCGTTTCGAGGGACGTCAGGTCCGGGTGGCGAGGGGAAAGGTTGGCCGCCAGGCCCTCCTCGGGCTGGTCGATTCCCTCGAGTCCGGGATAAAAAAACTCCATTGGCGCGCTTCGGGAACGGAGTGGGCGGATTACTACGAGGACACCAATTACACAACCGAAGGGCTCGAACACAAGCGGAAGACCGTCGAGGAGTTCATCGGCGATGTCCGGCCGCGGGCTGGGACAACCGGGAGAGGATGACCCTGTTCGAGCGCGGCCCGGCCGACGCCGTCCTCGCCCTTGCCCTGCTCCATCATTTGGCCATAGGAAACAACCTCCCTCTGGATAAGGCCGCGCGTTTCTTCGCCCGGATCGGGCGGTACCTCCTCATAGAGTTCGTCCCCAAGTCCGATTCCCAGGTCCGGCGGCTTCTCGTGACCCGCGAGGACATCTTTGAGACCTACACCCGGGAGGGCTTCGAACGGGCTTTCGGCGAGGTCTTCACCATCAAGCGCCGCGTGCCTCTCAGCGGGTCGGAACGGGCACTCTACGTCATGGAAAAGAAGTGAGCGGGACATAGGGAGCGGAGTCTTCGAAGCGACCGGCAGAATCGCGGCGGAGTGGCTCGTAGCCGCGATTCTGGTAAATATCCGAAAAGAGCTCTGTGATTAATAAAAAAAAGGGGCGGCCGAAGCCGCCCCTTCATCAGGCGTACGTGTGTGCGGGGAGGATCAGGTAGTGCCGCCGATTTGAGACGTGCGGGGACCGCAGATCCAGTTGCCGGCCCAAGCGACCAGGTCGCCGTCGAAGTCGGCCATGCCGCTGACGTTGTAGAAGCCGGCCTCGGGCGTGGCTTCCGCATAGCTGGCCGCGTTGAAGGGACCGTCTGCCTTGTCCCGACCATAGGACGATATGACGAAGTCCTCTTCGCCGATGTTGGTGGGGTCGGCTCCGCTCAGGACCCCAACAACGGAATCCAGACCGCAGTAGATGTTGTATGGCGTGTTCCACGGGTCGTTGATCGGGCAGGTCTTGAGGTAGAAGTTGGCGATCGCCTGCGGGAACGGGTCGGCAGCGGAGCCCAGGGGGCCGTCCTGCTCGACCGCGGCCCAATTGCCATGGTCCGTGATGTAGTCCATGGCCCCGGCCGAGACCGTCATGATCTCTTTCATGGCCGTCTTCTGCTTGGCCTTCTGGATGGCAGCCAGGGCGTTCGGAATGAGCAGGGCGGCCAGGATGCCGATGATCGCGACGACGATCAACAGCTCGATGAGGGTGAATCCTCTCATCTTCTTAATCATTGTGAACCTCCTTAAGATTCCCTGCTGATATCCTCAGCCGGGTTGTTTGCCACTCTTAGTTGGCACCTATTCTTTAGCAATATCCGTGCCAACCTCAATTGCTAATTAAGTTATTGATATAAAATGAAATACAGAAATTGCCCTGATTCTGGCAGAAAAAATGACGACATCTTTTGTCATTTTCGACCTTTTTTGTCGCTCAGACGGGATTCCAGTCCCCGTTCCCGTTCCGCTTCTCGGCCTTGCGGACCCGGTTGAGGTCGTACTTGCCGATGAGATAGCGGATGGTCCGGTAGCTCAAGCCCAGGAGGGGCGCCGCTTTCTGCAGGCTGCCGCCCGTGGCGGCCAGGGCCTCTTGGATGTACTTTTTGGTGATCTCGCCGAGATGGCCGGTCAGGCTGAACCCCGGGGTGAAGAGCGCCTGGTTCTCGAGCTTCTGCTTCTGGGGCGAAACGATCTCCTGGGGCAGGCAGTTCACGGTGATCGTCTCGCGTTCCTCGATGGCGACGATGCGCTCGATGACGTTCTCGAGCTCGCGGATGTTGCCCGGCCAGGAGTAGCTCTCGAGAAGCCCGACCACCTCGGGGGTGAACCGTTTGGGCTTCTTGCCCATCTTGTCGCAATATTTCTGGAGAAAATGGGCGATGAGCAAGGGGATGTCCTCGATACGCTTACGGAGCGGCGGCATGTCGCAGGAGATGACGTTGAGGCGGTAGTAGAGCTCCTCGCGGAACTTCCCCTCCTGGATCCGCTTCTTCAGGTCTTGGTTGGTCGCGGCGATGATGCGGACGTCCACGGCGATCTCGTCCGTACCGCCGACCCTGCGGACCTTCCTCTCCTGGAGGGCGCGGAGGAGCTTGACCTGGGTCCAGGGCGACATCTCCCCGACCTCATCGAGAAAAAGAGTGCCCCGCTGGGCCATCTCGAACATGCCCTTTTTGTCGGAAACGGCCCCGGTGAACGAGCCGCGGACGTGGCCGAAAAGCTCGCTCTCGAGGAGGTTCTCCGGGAGCGCGGCGCAGTTGATCGAGACGAAGGCGTGGTCGCGCCGGGCGCCTTGGAGGTGGACGGCCCGGGCGGCCATCTCCTTTCCCGTCCCGCTTTCCCCGGTGACGAGGACGGTCGAATCCGTCGAAGCGACCTTCTCGATGAGGATATAGATCTCCTGCATGGCCCGGCTCTTACCGATCATCTGCTCGAAGCTGTAGCGGTCCTTCAGGTCCCGCTTGAGGAGGATGTTTTCCTGCGTGAGCCGCTTCGAGGCCAACCCGCGGCCGACGATGATCTTCAGCTCCTCGACATCGAAGGGCTTGACGACGTAGTCGAGCGCCCCGGCCTTGAGGGCCTCGACGGCCTGGGCGATGCTGCCGTAAGCCGTGATCAGGATGACCGGCAGGTCGGGCCGGTTCTCCCGGGCATGGCGGAGGACGTCCATCCCGTCGGCCCCGGGCATTTTGATGTCGGTCACGACCAGGTCGACCTCTTCCTTCTCCAGGATCTCGAAGGCCCGGGCGGCCGAGAGCGTGGCCTTGACGCCGTACCCTTCCTTCTTGAAGACGACAGTGAGCAGGTCGAGGAGGCTTTTCTCGTCGTCGATGATCAGGATCGTTTCCATGGTTTCGACCTTACGCCCCGGCGGGGCTGCCGACCGGGAGCGTGATCAGGACCTCGGTCCCCTTGTTGAGCTCGGACCTGACGTCGATCCGCCCGTCGTAGTCGTCGACGATCTTGCGGACGATGGACATCCCCAGACCGCGGCCGTTCTCGAACCCCGAATAGAAGGGCTCGAAGAGGTGCTTCTTGTCTTCCTCGGTCATGCCCCGGCCGCTGTCGGCGACGACGATCCGAATTTCTTTCCTCTTGGGGCCGAGGAAATCGAGCCTCAGCCGCCCGCCCTCGGGCATGGCCTTGACGGCGTTCTTGATGAGGTTCCAGAAGACCTGCTTGAACTGGCCGGCGTTGCCGTAATAATGGAGGTCCGACGACCGGAAGTTGCCCGTAACCTCGACCTTGCCGTCGAGCTCGCCGCCTCCCTGGAGGATCTTGAGCATCTCGTCCAGAATGTCGGTCAGGCTGATCACGGAAAAGACCTTTTTCGGTGGCAGGGCGAAATCCAGGAACTGCTCCAGGCTGTGGGAGACCCGCTCCGACTCCTTGAGAACGATGTCCATGAGGCCGCGTTGCTCGTCGCTGAGGGTGAGTTCTTTTTTGATGACCTGGACGGAGCCCGAGATGGCGGCCAGCGGGTTGCGGATCTCATGGGCCAGACTGGCCGAGACACGGCCCGCCTCGGTAAGGCGCTCCCGGACGATGATCTCTTTTTGGGCAACACGGAGCGCCGCGCGCGTCTTGCGCAGGCTCCCCGCGAGATAGCTCATCATCGCCGCGATGACGAAAAAGACGCCCCAGGCGATGAAAATGGTCGCGAGCATGGGGCCGAGGGACGTCTTGACGGCGTGCTCGGGCCGGTAGTCGGGGATGAACCCGAAGTAGACGCCGTCGACGAGAAGCCCGAAAAGGATGGCCGACAGGGACGCCGCCAGAAAACCCGCCCGCCCGGAGACGACCAGGCTCGCGGCGATGATCGGGAAAAGATAGAGGAAATACATCGAGGAGGCGATGCCGCCGGAGATGTAGACGAAGGCGGTGATGAGGAGCAGATCGAAGACGACCTGGGCGTAGGCCTGGACGACGAGCCCCCGGCCCCAGACGTAAAGACCGAAGAAGAGGGCCGAAAAACCGTAGGCGCCGAGGATGAGATAATAGAAGGGCAGGTTCGGCTGGGAATCCGGCGAAGACAGCTGGATGATGAAGGCCGAGACGAGGAGCGAGGTGATGACGGCCAGCCGGTACAGGTTGTACAGGAGGACGTGTTTCTTCTCGATCAAGCGTTCCATCTTCATTTCCCAGCCCACGCAGGGATCACCTAGAACTTCGCCATGAGGCTGAAGATGGGCAGGTACATGGAAATGACCAGGCCACCGACGATGCCGCCGACGCAGATGAGCAGGATAGGCTCCATGATCGAGAGGAGGGCCGAAACGGTCGCGTCGACTTCCTCGTCGTAGAATTCGGCCAGCTTCGACAGCATCTCGTCGAGCGTACCCGTTGCCTCGCCGACGTTGATCATCTGGAGCATCATCGTCGGGAAGCGCCCGGCCTGCTTGAAAGACTCGCTCATGGTCTTGCCTTCGGAGACGAGCTTGCGGGCCTCGACGATCTCCTGCTCGATGATGACGTTGCCGGCCGTCGTCGAGGTGATCTTCATGGCCTCGAGCATGGGCACGCCGCCGGAAATGAGCGTCGCCAGCGTCCGCGTCACCCGGCTCATGGCCACCTTGAAGAGGAGCTTGCCGAAGAGGGGCATCTTCAGGATGAGGCGATCGACCGTCCAGTGCCCCTGCTTGGTGTTCCGGTAGTAGCGGAAGAGGAAGAGGAGGGCGACGATGCCGATGGCGATGAAGACGATGTTCTTTTGGACGAAGTCGCTCAGGCCAATGATGACGGCCGTCAGCATGGGCAGCTCGGCGCCGAGGTCGCGGAAGATCGCGGCGAAGACGGGGATGACCTTCCAGAGCAGGAAAATAGAGACGACGAGGGCGAAGATGACGATGGCCACCGGGTAGATCATGGCCTGCTTGACCTTGCCCCTCAGCCGGAGGGTCTTCTCGATGAACTCGGACAACCGGCGGAGCATGGTGTCGAGAGAGCCCGACTGCTCGCCCGAGGAGATGAGGTTGCAGTAAAGGTCGTCGAAGGCCTTAGGGTGCTTCCTTTTCGCCTGGTTCAGGGTCGAGCCGGCCTCGACGTCGTCCTTGACGGTCTTGATGACGTTCTTGAAATAGGTGTTCTTCTGCTGTTCCTCGAGGATGCCCAGGCTCTGGATGAGCGGCAGTTCGGCGTCGATGAGGACGGACAGCTGGCGGCTGTAGACGGCCAGGTCTTTGAGCCTGACCTTCTCCCTCTTGAGGAAGGGGAGGGCTAACCCTCCCTTGGCCGGGGCGACGCTGAAGACCGCGATCTGGTCCTTCTGGAGCAAGCGCCCCACCTCTTCCTTGGAGGCGGCGACACGCTCGCCGCCGACCGTGTCTCCGTAGCGGTTTTTCCCTTTCCAAACATATGTCGGCATCGTTCACCTCGCCTTTCGGGGACTCGCCCCTATTTTCTGGATAACCCCGCGGACCCGCCGGGGGTGATCTTCACGCCGTCGCGGCGCTGGATGATGTCGGTCAGCTCTTCGGGGTAGGAACTCATGCTCATGATCACGTCGAGGCTGACCAGCTTGCGGTAGTACAGGCTGGCCAGGGACTGGTTGAACGTCTGCATCCCGAACTTCTCCTGGCCCATCTGCATGGTCGAGTAGATCTGGTGGATCTTGTTCTCGCGGATGAGGTTGCGGATGGCCGGGTTGGGGATCATGATCTCCATGGCCAGGACGCGGCCCTTGCCGTCGGCCCGGGGCAGGAGCGCCTGGGTCAGGACGGCCTCGAGGGACATCGACAGCATGATCCGGATCTGGGTCTGGTACTGGCTGGGGAAGATGTCGATGATGCGGCTGATACTCTCGACGGCCGAGTTCGTGTGGAGCGTCGAGAAGGTCAGATGGCCGGTCTCGGAGACGCGGAGGCAGGCCTCGACGGTCTCGAGGTCGCGCATCTCGCCGACGAGGACGACGTTGGGGTCCTCGCGGAGGACGGAGCGGAGGGCGTTGCTGTAGGAGTGGGTGTCGGCGTAGAGCTCGCGCTGGTTGATGATGGCCTTGCGGGGCGTCAGGTAGTATTCGATGGGGTCCTCGATGGTGACGATGTGGACAGCCCGCTCCGAGTTGATGTGCTCGATCATGCAGGCCATGGTCGTCGACTTGCCGCAGCCGGTCGGCCCGGTGACGAGGACGAGACCCCGAGGCAGGAAGCAGAGTTGCTGGACGCGCTGGGGGATGCCGAGCTGGGCGAAGCTCCACATCGAGGGCAGGAAGCGGCGGAAGGCCCCGGCCACGGCGCCCTTCTGCATGAAGACGTTGGCCCGGAACCGGCCGAGCTCCTTGACTCCGAACGAAAAGTCGATCTCGAGCTTTTCCTCGAACTGCCGCTTCTGCTTGTCGGTCATGATGCTGTAGATGACCTCTTTCGTCTCGGAAGGCGTCAGGACCGCGTGCTTGAGGTCCTCGAGTATGCCGTGAACGCGGATACGCGGCGGGATGTAGGTCGTGATGTGGAGGTCGCTCGCGTCGCCTTCCACGCAGGCTTTCAAGAGTTCGAACATCGGTTTCGCCATGTCGTTATCCTCCGTTCCTTGTCGTTCCCTAGAACTCGTCCCGGACGGTCTCGCGCAGGACTTCATCGACCGAGGTGACGCCGTTCTTGATCTTGACGAGGCCGCTCCGCCGCAGGGTGAGCATGCCATTTTCGATGGCTTTTTTCTTGATGTCCCGGGACTGGGCCCGGGTCAGGATCATGGTCCGGATGTCATCGTCGATACTCATGACCTCGAAGAGGGCCGTCCGGCCTTTGTAGCCGGTCCTGTTGCAGACGTCGCAGCCGCCGCCCTTCATGGCCTGGAAGCCCTTGAGCTCGTCTTTGCGGTAGCCCATTTCGAGCAGGGCGGCCTCGGGCAGGGAGTACGGCTTGGCGCACTTCTTGCAGAGGCGGCGGATGAGCCGCTGGGCGGCGACGACCATGAGCGAGTCGGCGATGAGGAAGGGCTCGACGTTCATGTTGACCATGCGGGTGATGGAGCTCGCGGCGTCGTTCGTGTGGATGGTGGAGAAGACCAAGTGCCCGGTCAGGGCGGCCTTGATGGCGATGTCGACGGTCTCTTGGTCGCGCATCTCGCCGACGAGCATGATGTCGGGGTCCTGGCGAAGGAAGCTTCGCAGGCAGACGGCGAAGGTCAGGCCGATCTCCTCCTTGATCTGGATCTGATTGATGTTCGGGACGTTGAACTCGACCGGGTCCTCGGCGGTCATAATGTTCATGTCCGTCGAGTTGATCGTCGAGATGGCCGAGTAGAGCGTGTTCGTCTTGCCGCTCCCGGTCGGCCCGGTGACGAGGACGATACCCCAGGGCTTGTGAATGGCTTCCTGAAAGACGGCCAGGGACTCCTCCTCGAACCCGAGCTGGGTCAGGTCGAGCTTGAGCATCTCCTTGTCGAGGATCCGGGCGACGACCTTCTCCCCCCACAGCGTGGGCACGGAGGAGACGCGCATGTCGACTTCCTTCTTCTTGCCGTTTTCGAGCCGGAGGCGCATCTTGATCCGGCCGTCCTGGGGCAGGCGCTTCTCGGCGATGTCCATGTTCGACAGGATCTTGACCCGCGAGATGACCGGATTGCGGTACTTCAGCGGCAGGTTGACGATCTCGTAGAGGTCGCCGTCCATCCGGTAGCGGACGCGGAAGCTCGTTTCGTACGGCTCGAAGTGGACGTCGCTCGCACCCCGCTTGATGGCGTCGATGAAGGTCTGGTTGACGAGCTTGATGACCGGGGCCTCTTCGGCCTCGTTATCCATGTCGCCGAGGACGCCGTCCTCGTTCTCGTCCTCAACGATGTTGACGCGGCCGTCGTCGGCCAGGGCGATGTCCTCGATGATCTTCTTGACCCGGATGGAGTCGGCCGTCCCAAAGTACTTGTTGATGGCATTGACGACGCCCGTCTCCGAGGCGATGACGGGCTGGATGGAGAGCCCCGTCCGGAAGCGGATGTCCTCGATGATCTCGAGGTCGGTCGGGTCGACCATGGCCAGGGTCAGGAAGGTCCGGATCCGGTGGATGGGCATGACCATGTGTTTCTTGGCCACGTCGACCGGGATGAGGCTGATGACTTCGGGGTAGACGTCGAACTGGTCGAGGTCGATATAAGGGTAGCCGAGTTGGCGGCTGAGGGCCTGGGCGATGTCCTCCTCGGTCAGATAGCCGAGCTGGACGACCGAGGTGCAGACGGGCAGGCTGTTTTTCTTCTGGAATTCGAGAGCGGACCTCAACTGTTCGATGGAAAGGATTTTTTCCCGTAAAAGAAGCTCACCCAGGTTGGATGCCATTTTTTATTCATGCAACCTATTAAATTGGACAATTCCTGTCAATCACCGGGCGCCTCGATGCCCTTTATCCTAAAGACGATTGCGGAGCCGTTTTTTCTCTTGCCCGGAAGAAACTCGAGAGAACCAAGGCATTGCTCCGATGGCCCTATTCTCTCTCAACGACAAAATGCGTCAATCACCCGGCGTGAGCATTGCCTGGGTGAAATTACCAAAAATTGTCTCATCTTCAGGGGTGAGAGACATCCCCGACCAGGGGAACGATGCGGCACCTGACGGACGGCCCCCCCATGAAAGAGGCCCAAAACAGCCTAGAGAAGCTGGAGATTGGCGCGCCTGGAGAGACTCGAACCCCCGACCCGCTGCTTAGAAGGCAGCCGGGCTGCCTTCGTAATTGATTCAATATTAACGGCTTACAAGCCTGCTTTCGGATGATGTGCTCAGAATTGTGCTCACGCGCGGCCCCGCGAAGGCTTTCATCCGCGGAATTTTCTCTGCGCTTCGACCAGATCCCGTATCCACCTGCGACAACGGCCCCGGAGGTCCTCGAGGGTGGCGGCGCAACGTGCTTCTCCGGCCAGATTGTGTTTTTCCTGGGGGTCGTCGACGAGGTCGAAGAGTTCGCTGTAGTCCGCGTGTTTGGGGTACTGGATGTATTTCCAGCGGTCCGTCCGCACGCATTCGCTCTGGGGGATTTCGGGATTGTCCCAGAGCTCCTCGCAAAAGATCTCGCCGCGCCAGGCCGGTCGGGACCGGCCGAGCAGGGGCCTAAGGCTCCGTCCTTGCATCGCCCCGGGAACGCGGGCCCCGGCCAAATCCAGAATCGTCGCTGCCAGGTCGACGTTCAAGACCAGTTCCTTCCGGACGAGGCCCCTGTTTTCCCGGGGCGCCCGGGGGTCGAAGATGATCAACGGCACCTTAATCGACAAGTCATACATGAGCCACTTGTCGGCGTAGCCCCGCTCGCCCAGGAAGTAGCCGTTGTCCGAGGTAGAGATGATGACCGTATTCTTTGCCAGGCCCCGGCGCTCGAGCTCGGCCAAGATCCGGCCGAGGACCATGTCGACGCCGCTGATCATCCGATAATACCCCTTGACCATAGCCTGGTATTTTTCGGGCGTGTCGAACCTCCAACCCCACCGCGTCCGGCTCATGATATTTTTCAGGAAGGCGGGTTGGGCTTCATAATAGGCCGGCGCGGCCATCTCGGGAACGGGAATGACAACCTCCTTGTAGAGCTCGCCCACGGCGGGCGGCCAGAAATACTGGCGTGGATTTTCATCGTCGGCGTGCGGAGCCCAGGGGCACCAGACGAGACAGAAGGGCCGGCCGGGTTCGACGCCTCGAAGGAATTCCAGGGCGGCGTCGCCCTCGATCTCGGTCAAATGACGCTCGACGCCGCCGACTGTCTGGAAATAGGGAAAGTTCGTGAACTTCGTCCAGTCGAACATCTTCCCCTCGACGCCTTTCTCCACGGCCACGCCGAACTTGCCCACGAAGCCGGTCCGGTACCCGGCCCGGCGGAGGAGCACGGGATAGCTGATCTCAACGAACGCTCGCCCGAGCGGCGGCTTGGTGAACGTGTAAGTGTGGGTCCGTTCGAAGGTCCCGGTGAGGATGCTTGCCCTGCTGGCGGCGCAGATCGGCGTCGTGACAAAGGCCTGCTCGAAGCGCACGCCTCCGCCGGCCAAACGGTCGACGTTGGGAGTTTGGATGATCGGATTTCCGGCGCATCCCATTGCGTCGAAGCGCTGGTCGTCGGTCAGGACAAAGAGGATGTTCGGCCGGTCGGAACCGCCTTGGCCTCCATGAGTGCGAGGCGCGACGGCCAGGGCCCCCAGCCCGGCGGCTGAGGCTTCAAGGAACGCGCGGCGCGTCAGAGAGGCCATAATGATCCCGGCCTGGGTGGAGATCCGGCGGCCTTGAACCGCGTCCCGAACCGGCCCATCCCGAAATGGACGCCGGCCAGGAGCCAAGAAACATCCGCGTAGTCCAACCCCACAAGGCCGGCTCCCATGGGACTGGCCGTGATCGCCTTCACGCATCCTCCCCTTCGTGAGACAGGATAAGTCAACCGGCCTTTACCGTCAAGCGAGGCCTCCCGAGTTTGACATGTTCCTGGGCGCTGTGCTATAAGCCGGGAGGAGGACGCCGATAAAGAGACGCGAGTTCGTCAAGTCCATCAGCCTGGCGTCGCTGGCCGGCCCCCTCAGCCGATATCGATTCTCCCGCGAAAAGGCCCTCTCCCCTTCCCCGCCTAATATCGTTTTTATCATGGCCGACGACCACGCCGCGCAGGCCATCGGCTGTTATGGAAGCCGCCTCAACCAGACCTCGCACATCGACCGGATCGCCCGGGAAGGCGTGCGGTTTGACAACTGCTTTTGCACCAACGGGATATGCGCCCCTAGCCGGGCCACCATCCTCACTGGAAAGTACAGCCATCTCAATGGGGTTCGCGACAACGCCCACGTTTTTGACGGGTCGCAGGAGACCTTCCCCAAGCTTCTTCAGGCGGCGGGCTATGAGACGGCCCTCATCGGCAAATGGCATCTTCAGAGC
>Ga0315289_10002234_pt1 | contig 29890 bp, 25 predicted proteins | sample YL17G11_40_MG_FD_203452 | JGI IMG/M metagenome (GOLD analysis project Ga0315289, IMG submission 203452) | Sediment microbial communities from Yellowstone Lake, YNP, Wyoming, USA - YL17G11_40 | ecosystem: Environmental > Aquatic > Freshwater > Lake > Sediment | place: USA: Wyoming | collected... | reverse complement strand
GCCGGGGACTCTGCCCTAACGCAGCTTTCCATCCACGTGCCGATGAGCTAAACTACTCACGCCGCAGCCAAAAGCAATCCTCGGGCCGAACAGTATTGACGACAAGCTCCATAACGCCGCCTTCGCCGGCGATCCGGAATCGCTCGACATGCGTCGTGCGGCCGAGGCTGCCAAGCTCGCCCGCACGTGGACGGACGGTCCCGTGCGCGGGTGGGATTCAAGCTGCGATGCGCGCATCTTCGCATGCCAGTACCCGGGCCTGCCGGTGCTGACCTGCGGCCCCGGGTTGCTCGCCCACGCCCACGGCGACCAAGAGCAGATCGACATTGACGACATGGTGAAGTCTGCCGAGTTCCTCGCCTATTTTATTCTGAAACAGACTGGAACGCTTGAGTAGTGATGAGTCACCGTTCGTCAGCAGCCGGCAGTCGCGTGGATCTGACCCCCGCAGGGGCAGCACCTCCCCGCACCCGGCAATCCTCACTCCACCGGCCCCGGCGTTTACGCCCCTTGGCGGCATGTGAGCAGGGCAGCGCTCAGAAGTAGTTCAGGCCGTAATTCACGACCGGCAGTGGGAAGAGCGCCTCCAACACCCGCCGCAGCTCAGACTCCGCGGAAAGGCCCAGTTGAAGCTCGTGCCGTCGCGCCGGGTGGTCCAAGACCAATCGGGTGAAGGCGGTCATGTCTTCCAGCGCGAGTTCCTCCGCCCCATAGCCGATCGTCGTCACGCCGCCCGCGCTCAATCGGAGCTGCTTGAATCTTTCTGGGCCGAGCCGTTCCCGGAACAAGTCGGCGCAGGCGTCCCAGAAACGGGCGGGGTTGATTATGCCGACCGTCCCACGGAATCCGAACGGCTGAACGGGCCATCCGTAGCCCTGGACCATTGCCGTGATCTCCTCATCCCAGGCCCCATAGCGCAGCTCCAACGACTCCAGGCCGCGTCGCTCAAGAAGGACCGGCAAGACGTGCAGGACGGCCCAGCGCGACCCCGCCACCTCCACGATCTGGATGGCATTCGGGTCTTTCTGCTGCCCGCCAGCTCTCATGAAGAAGCAGGTCAGATAGGCCACCGGCCGTGCTGCGCCCGCCGGGCAGACAACCAGCGTCTCGCCTTGCCCGTTGAGCACGCGCGTGCTGGTGACGTACCTCATAAGCTCTTCAGACGTGCGCACAAAGCGCACCGGCTCGGCCAGGTGCATCCGGAACAGCGTAGGCAGGTCCTCCGGAATCGGCGGACGCACGAGGTACGCAGGTTCCCCCTCGCGGGCACCGGCGGGAAGGCGGTCCCGGCTAACCGTGCATATGCTGTAATCTCCGACGTGGACGTAGCCCTGCCGAACGTAGAGGCCGATCCGGCCGGAAATGAGGACGATGTCGGCTCCGTCCCGTATTGCCTTTTCCCTGGCGTCTACCAGCAATCGCGTCGCAAGCTGGTTGCCGCGATAATCGGGGTCCGTGCAGACGCCGCCGAAGCAGCACGCAAGGTGACGCGTGCCCAGTAAGACGATTTCGCGGTAACTCATGGAAACCACGGACACCACTTTGTCGCCGTCCGTGAACACTCGCAAGTTCTCACGCACGTCGTCCGGCGCGGGACTCGGGAGTGGCCGCGCGGGAAAGCGCTTGCCGTCTGGATTGAACACCCGGCCGCCCAGTTCGGCTGCCGACCGTATCTCAAGTCCGCGTGCCCCTTTGGGCCCTTCAATACTCATCTGCTGGTCGCTCCATCACAAAGGGGACTGAGCCCCAGCCATAATCGTTTCGAGGGTTCACCCTCCGCTATCGGCGGCAATCGTGAGAGCCGCACGGGCGCTGCCCCTTCATCCTTCTCCGACGTGACACATAAACCCACAATCCTATGTCCGCCTGCGCCCCGCGTCAAGAAACCGGACGCGCGAGTGGGACCTGAGCCGAGTCCTGGCCAGAGCTCGCACAGCCACAAGGACTCCCGCCTTTTCTCCTGCGCAATGAGGAGACGGACGCTTGGCGGCCTCCGCTCCTGCTGTAAAATGTCAGCCGGACGGCAGCCACAGAACGGAGCGCCAAGTTGGGCAGCAGCCCGGATGAAGCAAGGACCACGCAATCAGCCAGGCAGGCCCTGAGCGCCCGGGCGGTCCTGCTGGGCGGCGCGATGTGCATCGTCATCGGCCTGGTTGGCCCCTACTGGACGTTCTACCTTCACAGTTCGACGCTCTTTCTGGACTACAGCGTGGGCGGGGCGGTCTTCTTGCTGTTTGTCCTCGTGGTGGCGCTCAACGGCGGGGTCGGCAAACTCTGGCGCGGCGCGGCACTCACGTCGCAAGAGTTCATCGTCGTGACGGTCATGATGCTGGTCGGAGGCGCCGTCACGGAGATGGGGCTTGTCGGCTATCTGATCCCGGACATCTCCGCCCCCTATTATCTGGCCACGCCGGAGAATGAGTGGCGCACGAAGCTCTGGCCGCACCTGGCGCGCTGGATGTCGCCGCTGGACCCAAGCGGCGGCACGAGCGCGATCATGAAGTTCTTCAACGGGATCGGGCCAGAGGAGCCGATCCCGTGGGGGCCTTGGGTGAAACCGTTGCTCCTGTGGTCCGTCCTGTTGATGGCCCTCTACGCGTGCATGACCTCCCTGATGGCGATCATGCGCAAGCAGTGGGTGGACTACGAGCACCTGAGCTTTCCGATCGCCCAGGTGCCCGAAGAGCTCTGCGCGGCGGCCGCTTCGCCCTGGGAGCGGCCGTCCATGCTCGTGAGCGGGCTCTTCTGGGCAGGCTTTGCGGTGCCGTCTGTCATAGGCAGCCTAAAAGGCTTCCACTTCTACTTCCCGGCTATCCCCACCATAACTACATCCACGTGGATATCGGACCTGACGCCGATACCCATAACCGTCTACCTAAGCTTCGCAGTGCTCGGGTTCACCTTCCTGATACCCAACAGGGTCGCCTTCAGCCTGTGGTCCCTGAACCTCGTGTCCTTTGCAGTCCGCTGCTGGACGAAGTCATACGGGTTCGAGATGCAGGAGAACCTGGCGATCTACGGCGCGGCGTCTTACCCCATCATGGCGCACCAGGGGATGGGAGCCATGCTCGTGTTCATCGGCGCAAGCATCTGGTTTGCGCGCGGACATCTGGCGCGGGCGCTCAGGTGCGCGCTTGGCCGCGGCGACGATGGCTACGATGCCGCGGAGCCGTCGTCGTATCGGGTGGCGCTGCTGCTGCTGGGCACGGGCTTTCTGGCGATGGTCGTCTGGATTTGCCGGGGTGGCCTCGGCCTGCCCTACAGCATCGTCTGCGTGCTGACGGCGCTGCTCATCTTCTATGGGTTGACGCGCGTGGTGGCTCAGTGCGGCGTGTCGGTCACGATCGCCCCGCTAATAGCGCCGACCTTCGTGTCGAGCACGTTCGGCTCGGCGAACATCTCGCAGCGCGGCCTGGGGATGCTCTCGATGAATTGGGTCTGGAGCAGCGACATACGGACGTCCGTCATGGGCTCGGCGGCGCATGGAATGTACCTGGCACGGCACATCGCGCGCCGCCTCGTCTGGGTCATCCTTCTGGCGGCGGCCGTCACCTTTGCGACGGCGTGTGTGTTCACGATCTGGCTCGGGTACCGGCACGGTGCTGCCAACCTGCACGCATGGTTTTTCCTGGCCGGCCCGAAGTACCTGTTCACCTGGACCGTGCGGCAGACCAGCGCTGGCACTGCAGCGAACATGGCCGGCCTGGCGTGGACGGGCGTCGGGGCCGTGATCATGTTGGCCCTTGTGGCGGCGCAAAGGACGCTGTTCTGGTGGCCGATCCATCCGGTGGGGTTTATAATCTGTTCTGTCGTCTGGACTGACGTGCTGTGGTTTTCCATCTTCCTGGCGTGGATCGCCAAGCTGGTAGTGGTCAGCGTCGGAGGGCCGACCACGTATCGCAAGGCACGGCTCTTTTTCCTCGGCATGGTGCTGGGGCAATTCACAGTGGCCGGAGTGTGGGCGCTGGTGGACACGTTCACGAACTCGTTCGGCAATGCCATTTTTTGGATCTAAAGCCGCCTTTGTTGCGGCCGCTCGAATGCACATCATTGTCTGCATCAAACAGGTCCCCGAAACAAGCAACGTCCAGATGGACGAGCGCACAGGTACGATGCTCCGCGAGGGGGTCGAGAGCATCATCAACCCGCTCGACCTCTATGCAGTCGAGCTTGCCCTGGAGCTGAAAGAGGCGCACGGAGGCCGTGTGACCGTTCTCTCGATGGGGCCGCCCAAGGCGGACAAGGCAGTCAGGGAGGCGATCGCGATGGGCGCAGACAGTGGCGTCCTGTTGTCTCACCGGGCCCTGGCCGGATCCGACACCTATGCCACCTCCTTCGCGCTGGCCAGAGCAATTACCAGACTTGGCCCGTTCGACCTCGTGCTGACGGGCGTAAGAGCCACCGACGGTGAGACCGGACAAGTGGGGCCCGGCGTGGCCTCCTTGCTGCGACTGCCGGTCTCGACCTACAGCAGCCGGATTGTGGCGATCGCGGGCGGAAAAGTCACGGTGCAAAGGCTCGTGGAAACGGGCTACGAGACGCTCCGCCTGCCAGTGCCGTGCCTGCTGACCGTCGGGAAGGAGATCGGCTACCCCAGGCTTCCCACTCTCAGAGGGAAGCAGAAAGCCAGGGACAAGCAGGTGCCGGTATGGGGGCCGGCAGAGCTCGGTGTGGAGGAGGAGATGGTGGGATCGGCCGGGTCGCCGACGCGAGTCGTAAAAATTGCGCGTCCGCGCGTCGCAAGGGAGGGCCGGCGAGTGGAAATCGCCAAGCTCGGCGCTGCCAGAGCAGCGAAGGAGTTCGCCGATTTCCTGGAGGAGCACGACCTCCTATGACCGCATTTGCCCGAGAGGAGTCGGTAGCGAGCGGCGCCGTGTGGACCGTGGCGGAGCAGGCGGACGGCCGGCTGAGCAAGGTCTCCTATGAGTTGTTAGCCTGGGGACGGGGTCTCGCCGACAAGCTCGCGGCTATGGGACGGCCCGGCGCCGAACTCTGTTCCGTGGTCCTTGGCGCCAAGTTGGAACAGGCGGACCTGGAGGAACTTATATTGCGCGGCGCCGACAGGCTCTACGTCGCCGAGTCGCCCGCTTTCGAGCATGCCTTGGTCGAGCCCTGTTCGAACACGCTGCAGTATCTGATCCGCCTGCACAAGCCGGAGATCGTGGTTGCTGGCGCCACCAGCATGGGCCGCACGCTCATGCCGTATCTTGCCGTCAGGATTCCGACGGGACTGACGGCAGACTGCACGGGCCTCGACATAGATGAAGAGACCGGCCACCTCGTCCAGACCAGGCCCGCCGTGGGCGGCAATGTGCTCGCCACCATCGTAACCGCCAGGCACAGGCCCCAGATGGCGACCGTCCGCCCGCGGTCGGCCGTGGCGCCGCCGCTGGTCGCAGACCGCAGAGGCGAGATGGTGAACGTCAACGTCCCGGAGGAACTCCTTCAGAGCCGGGCCGAATGGCTGAGCCTGCACACCTTCCCAAAGGATGACGTGAACATCCAGGACGCCGAAAAGGTGGTCGCGGGAGGCCGGGGCCTGAAGAAAGGCGAGAACTTCGCCCTGATCCGGGAACTCGCTGGCATCCTGGGCGGGGCGGTCGGGGCTTCTCGGGACGCCGTAGACCGAGGCTGGATCTCGTACCCGCACCAGATCGGCCTGAGCGGCAAGACGGTGAGCCCGAAACTCTATGTGGCTGTGGGCATTTCGGGCAGCATCCAGCACCTGGCGGGCATGCGGACGGCCGGGCGCATCGCGGCCGTCAACACCGACCCGGAAGCACAGATCTTCCAGGTTGCCGATTTCGGGGTTGTCGGCGACCTGTTTGAGTTCGTGCCGGCCCTGGTGGAAGAGATCCGGCAAAGAAAGTCCAGGAAAGGACACAGTTGATGAGCGCTTACGACTACGCGCCGGTCACTGAGGAAGTCGTCCGCGAGCTGGCCGGCATCGTCGGCGAGCGATTTGTCACCACGGACCCGGAGAGGATGGCCGCTTACTCACACGACGAGGTGGCAGGACAGGAGTACGCCTCCAGTCCGGAAGCCGTCGTCAAGCCCTCGACGGCTGAGGAGATCGCCGACGTGATGAAGCTGGCGAACCGCCGGCGCATCCCCGTGACTCCGCGCGGTGCCGGCAGCGGCCTCTCGGGTGGCGCAGTGCCCCTCTACGGCGGCATCGTGCTCGCTACGGAGCGGATGAACAGGGTCCTGGAGATAGACCAGGAAAACATGATGGCCGTCGTCGAGCCAGGAGTGGTGACCAATGACATCAACGAGCGCGTGGCGCCGCTGGGGCTGTTCTACGCCGGGTACCCGATGAGCCTGGAGACCTGCTACATAGGCGGCAACGTGGCCGAGAACGCTGGAGGCGGAAAGGCTGTGAAATACGGCGTAACGGAACGCTACGTGCTCGGCCTCCAAGTCGTGACGCCGACTGGTGAAATCGTGGACCTCGGCGGCAAGCGCCTCAAGGACGTCACGGGCTACAACCTTGTGAAGCTCATGGTGGGCAGCGAGGGAACGCTCGGCATCATCACGCGGATCATCTTGAAGCTGTTGCCGCTCCCCCGGAACCAGGTGGCCTTGCTCGTCCCCTTCGCAGATCCGCAATCAGCCATCGCCGTCGTCCCGAGGATCATGACCCAGGGCGGCGTGATCCCGGCCGCGATAGAATTCATGGATCAGCTCTCCGTGCGGACCTCGTGTGAGTATCTAAACGAGAGCCTGCCGCACCAAGGCGCCGGCGCGATGCTCCTCATCGAGGTGGATGGGAGCGACGAGGAGGCCGTCAGGCGCGACTACGAGAGCACCGGCGAGCTTTGCCTTCAGTGTGGCGCACAGGAAGTCTACGTGGCGGACAACCACACGACGCGCGAACGCCTGTGGCGCATCCGGCGCAACATCGCCGAGGCGCTCAAGGTCGCCAGCCCGCACCAGAGCCTCGAGGACATCGTGGTGCCTACCGCGAGCATCCCGAAGATCATGCCGGACCTGGAGCGGATCGCGGCGCGCTACGGCGTGCAGATCCCTTGTTACGGTCACGCCGGCGACGGCAACCTGCACGCGACTGTCGTGAAGCTCCCTGAAGACGCGCTGGCGCAGTGGTACCAGAAGCTTCCGAAAGTCCTGACTGAACTGTACCTGGCCGCAAAAGCGCTCGGCGGCACAATCAGCGGCGAACACGGGATCGGCTCGAAAAGGAAGGCTTTCATGAGCCTGGTCGCCAGTGAGGACGAGTTGGACATGATGCGGAAGATCAAGCGCGCGCTGGACCCGAATAACATACTCAACCCGGGTAAGATATTCGATGTGTGAGGAGCGCAGCCCGCCGCTTTAGGGCGCCCTTTGCCGCCATCCCAGCCGGCGGCTGAGAGACGGAAAGGCAACTACTTTCAGCAAGGGGAGGGAAAGCCATTGGCAAAGTCTGAACGGTCGAAGGAGACGGCGGTCGGGGCAGCGGGCCCGCCGGTGCGGGGCTTGCACGTCGGCGCGTATGGCAAGGGCGACATGGCCTTGCGCGAAAAGTTCATACGGGAAGCCCTGCCGGCGGAAGGCGTCAACCTGCTCGTGGTGGAGCTGAACTACGGGTACGCATTCGAGTCGTACCCCCAGGTGGCCGAGAAGGACGCCCTGACGCTACATGAGGTGAAACGGCTTGTCCGGGCGTGCACGGATTCAGGAGTCGAGGTCATGCCGCAGATAAACTGCCTCGGGCACCAGTCCTGGGCGGGACACAGCCATGGGTTGCTCAGGGCGTTTCCGGAATTCGACGAGCGGCCGGATATCCCGCAGGATGCTGACTCGAAGGCCATCTACTGCCGGAGCTACTGCCCGCTGCACCCGAAAGTGCACGACGTACTCTTTGCGCTGATGGATGAAATAGCGGAGGCCTTCGAGGCCCGGCAGTTCCACGTCGGGATGGACGAAGTCTTCTTCATTGCGGAGGAGAAGTGCCCCCGCTGCAAGGGAAAGGACCCCGCCGAGCTCTTCGCCGGCGAGGTGGTTGCGCTCCACCACCACCTGGCGGAGAGGGGCCGCACGATGTGGATGTGGGGGGACCGCTTCATCAACTCAGCGGAGTTCCCGACAGGGCTGTGGGAGGGCAGCGCCAACAACACCTGGCCCGCCGTGGACTCCGTACCGAAGGACATCGTCATCTGCGACTGGCACTACGAGCAGGCCTTCGAAACGCCGGCGTTCTTCGCCCGAAAAGGCTTCCGCGTCGTCGCCTCCCCATGGCAAAAGGAGGACGTGGCGCTGGCCGAGTTGGGCGTAATCCGCCGCGTGCGGGCCGAAAGCGACCGCGCGCTCGGCATGCTCCAGACGACCTGGTGCGGATTCGACAACTTCGTCCGCGCTTACTACGGGCAGCTCGATGCGCAGGAAAGAAGGAACCAGCACGCCATGGGCGCCGCGCGATGCTTCAAGGCACTTTTCGCAGCGATCCGAAGCGAGGAGCGAAAGTGAGCCAAGGCACCTTTCTTAGGGACCACGAGGGACGCCTCCGCACGGTTTGGCGCTTGGGTGTGTTCGTTCCCGCGCTGCTCTTGGCTCAGTCTGCGGCTTCTCTGGCCGCGCTTATGTTTTTGTCCCTCGTCCTTCCGGCCGGCGCCCTGCGGGCGTTGCGCGGGCTGTCCGTATGGTCGCTGGCGACCTTCGTACCTTTTGCCGTCGGGGCGGCGTGTGCGACAGTCTGGGCCTTCCGGCGTCTCCTGGATCGGCGCAACCTTTCCTCGTTGGGCTTGAGGAAGCCGGAACCGCGGCTCTCTTCATCGCCGCTCGCAGGGCTCGTCGTCGGCGTGGCTGCTGCGGCCCTGTCGGCGGGCGCGCTTCTGATCCTTGGCGTCGTGCGGTGGGTCGGATCGGGGCCGTCTGCACTCGCTGCGGTTCTAATGCTCGTCTTGGCGCTCGCAGCCTTCTGGGAAGAGTTGGTCTTCCGGGGCTACTTGCTGCAGAACATGCGCGAGGCAGGACACACGGCGGCGGGGATCGTGGTGAGCTCCGCCCTATTCACCCTCATGCATGGCAGGAACCCCGAGTTCTGGCACTCCCCAGTAAACATTGTTGGCATCTTCCTTTGCGGCGTGCTGTTCTCGGTCGGGTACCTGCTCAGTGGCAACCTGTGGTTCCCTTGGGCCCTACACCTCGGGTGGAACTGGTGCCAAGGGGTCTTGCTCGGGGTCTCGGTGAGCGGCATCTCCATCGAAGGCCTCATGCGCCCGGTTCCGGCTCCCTCTGCACCCGACTTCCTCACGGGCGGGCGGTTCGGGCTGGAGGGCTCGGTTGTGTCCGTGGCCGTAGTGGCCGGAGCCGTCTGTTTCTTGTCCGCGAACCTCTATGTCCGGCGGGCAGCCGCCGCTCGGGGGCAAGCGGTGCCCGGAAGTTTGGAGGCGCGGGGCGACCACCTCTAAGGGGCCTCGGACCGCCTCTTGAAGCATCGCTCTGGGCAGCCTAAACTAACCGTCGCCAAGGGACAGCACATGGCCGCGCGCTGCCCATGAGAGCGGGAATTCTGTGCATGGCTGACGAGCTGTACATCGGGGCGCTTGACCAGGGGACGACGGGCACGCGGTTCATGGCCTTCAACCGCCAAGGCGTGCCCGTCGCGCGCGCATACCGCGAACACCGCCAGATCTACCCGCAAGCGGGATGGGTCGAGCACGATCCCGAGGAAATCTGGCGCAACACGCTGGCCGTGATCTCCGACGCGCTTTCGCAGGCAGGACTCCGCCCCAGCCAGATCGCCGCGATCGGGGTCACCAATCAGCGTGAGACCAGCGTCGTCTGGGATGCCGTGACCGGCAAGCCCTTCCATAACGCCATCGTCTGGCAGGACAGGCGCACGGCCGCTCGCTGCGCCGAGTTGCAGGAGAGCGGGTGGGCTGAGCGAATCCGCCCCAAGACGGGCCTTCCGTGCGATCCGTACTTCTCCGCCACGAAGCTGGAATGGCTGCTTCAGAACGTGCCAGGTCTCCGGGCGGGCGCCGAAACCGGCAAGGCGATCTTCGGCACGGTTGATACCTGGCTCATCTGGAAACTGACCGGCGCTCACGTGACCGATGCAAGCAATGCGTCGCGCACAATGCTCTTCAATCTGCACACGTTGGACTGGGACGAGGAGTTGCTGAACCTCTTCAGCATCCCGCGAGCCATGCTGCCCGCCGTCCGTTCGAGCGCCGAGACCTACGGCAGCTTCGAGCTGGGCAGGGCCTGCCGCAAGCCGTCGCGACATGAAGTCCCTGTCGCCGGCGATCTCGGCGACCAGCAGGCGGCCCTCTTCGGCCAGGCCGGCTTTGGCCTCGGGGACACCAAGAACACGTACGGCACGGGCTCTTTCCTCCTTCGAAATACCGGCACCACTCCGGTAGCAAGCAGGCATGGGATGCTAACGACCGTCGCTTACCGACTTCCGGGCGCCCCTGTCTGCTACGCCCTCGAAGGCTCCGTCTTCATAACCGGCGCGGCGATCCAGTGGCTCCGGGACGGCTTGGGGGTCATCCGGTCGGCGCCCGAAACGGAGGCGCTCGCCGTCGCCGTGCCCGACACAGGCGGTGTCTACTTCGTGCCCGCCTTCGCCGGCCTCGGGGCGCCCTACTGGAATCCGTACGCGCGCGGCACCATCGTGGGCCTCACACGCGGCACAGCCCTGGCTCACCTGGTCAGGGCAACCCTGGAGGCAATTGCCTATCACACCCGCGACGTCCTCGAGGCTATGAATGCGGATGTTCACTCCGCTTTTTCGGAACCCGCCGCGTCACGCGAGGCGACGGGGCCCTCCGGCGTCGTCAGTGCGGCGGCACCGGAGGGCTCGGCTCTGAAAGTGGACGGCGGCGCAGCGCGGAACGGGTTCCTTTGCCAGTTCCAAAGCGACGTCCTGGGCGTGCCGGTCGTAAGGCCGACCACTGAGGAAACCACGGCCCTCGGCGCTGCATATGTCGCAGGGCTGGCTGTCGGCTACTGGAAGGATCTCGACGAGATCCGACGCCTGTGGAAAGCTGACCGGGTCTTCCAGCCGCAGATGACCTCCGAGCGCCGCGATCAGCTCTACGCCGGCTGGCAGAATGCGGTCCGCTGCGCCCTCTCATGGGCATCAAGGCCGGACCAGGGGCGGCGAGCGTGAGAGTTCCCCGCGGACCTGCAATGCTGCCCACATTCGCCGCAGGGTCGCGTTCTCTTCCGCCGCGGCGCGACCCGCGGCCGGAGCGAACCCCAGGATAAGAAGCCACGTATGGCCCGGTTCTCCGTACACTACTTTCTGCTCTTCACCGCCATGGCCATGGTGTACCCGTACTTCCAACTCTTTCTCCGAGCTCGCGGATTCTCTCGTGCCGAGGTCGGCTACCTGCAGGGCGTTCTGGCGCTCGCGGGGATCTGCGGGCCGCTCCTCATCGGCCACCTTGCCGACCGCACGGGCCGGCGACGCGCCTTCGTCGCGCTCTGCCTTGTGGCTTACGCCCTGCTACTGCTTCCGCTCAACGTCACGAGCACATTCTGGCCGGCCGCAGCCTTCGTGGCCGGGATCGGCTTTGCCGTGCGCACGACCATCCCTCTGACCGACACCCTCGCGGCGGGTGAGTTGACTGATCCTATCCACCAGTACGGCCGCGTGCGCGTATGGGGCAGCATCGGTTTCGTCGTCACGCTGCTGGGCGTCCGGGCGCTGGGGCTGGTCAACGAGCAGTCCTCAGCGTCCATGACTGCCGGCATGCTGGTCACGGCCGGGGCATGCGTGGTCAGTGCGCTTTGCCTTCGGGAGCGGCGCGCTGCCGAGCACGGACGAGAAGTGCCCGCCGGTCCGTCGGCCGCCTTCGACTCGGTCTTCTGGCTGTTTGTGCTCGCCACCGGTCTGCAACAATGGGGTATGGCCGCATACTATTCGTTCTTTACCATCTACCTGCACGATGCGCTCGGAATGCAGAAGGCCGCTTGGGTCTGGGCCGTTGGTTCGGCCGCCGAGATCCCGCTGCTGTTCTATGGGGGCCGCATCATCCGGCGCTTCGGACTGACGGCTATGCTGGCCAGCTCGATGGTCGCTGCGTCCGTCCGCTTATGCATTGTGGCGCTGCTGCCCACGCTTTGGGTGATCCTGCCCAGTCAGCTCCTGCATGCTCTGACCTTCGGCGTCTTCCATGCCGCGTCAATTGAGTTCCTGCGCCGAAAGGTCCCGGCAGCGCGGCGCGGCACAGCAATGGCGCTTTACATGTCCCTGGCACTGGCCTTGCCCGCATGGATAGGCAGTTCCCTCGGCGGCGTCGTCATCGAGCGCTGGGGTTACCCCGTCCTTTACCTCAGCTACGCGGTGCCGCCGCTGGTGGGCGTCGTCTTGCTGGCGGTGAGCGGAAGAAGCCTGAACGTGAAGGCGCAATAGTTTCTTAAGAAGGCCCCCAGAGGCGCTCTGAGCGGCGGGTATCAGAGATACAGTGCAACTTTGTTGGCGAGCGTGCTGATCAAGATGGGCTCGTCCGACTCGCGCAGCCAGCCGTCCACAACTGCCTGCGGGTTCTCTACCTTCGTCATATGCGCGGCTTCGACTTCCGCTGCTGAAAGGTCCGTGAGCATGTGGATGCTGCGCACCGACTTGATGAACTGGGCAAACTTGTAGGCCTTGTGAGAGTAGAGGACGTACTTCGCCTGCAGGCCGGCAATGACCTCGTCCAGCGGCGCCGTCAACCGGTCGTAGAACTCGGCCCTCGCCCCGGCCGTCGGCGCCACACCGCGCTCACAACTGGCAATGAAGAGGACCTCTCCCCCCTCACGCACACCGTAACGCGAAAGCTCCAGCCCCCTCTGCGCGTTATAGAGCGTTTCGTCCTCGGGATTCCCGCCTGGCGACACAATGAGATAGCGCGCAGGGGCAACACGCACGCTGTCCGCGCTGTCCACGTGCCGGATTGCCTCGCGCGTGACTTCCTCCGCGCCGCCCGCCCCAGCCCATAGGGCGCCCTTGCTCGTCGTAACGGCGGCGAGCACGAAAACGTCCTTTCCCGCCGTGGCCATCTCGAAGGCTTCCAGCATGTCCTCCGCCACGGGATTCGTCCTGCGGGTCGCATCCGGGTGCCAGGGATGGCGTCCGAAGGTGGACTGCACATCCAGTGCAAACGAATGATTATGCTCTATTGCCGCGAACGAACTCACGCCGGGCAGCACTTCCTTGAGCGCATTGGAATACCCTGCAAAGTAGTGGTTCTTGACGTCCGAGGTCACAACAATAACGTCCGCGTCAAGGGCTTCTCGGCTGATCTCCACCGGAGTGCCCCGCGAAGTCACCCCGAGCGACACGTGCAGGGACGGGTCCTCGCAGTCATGGATGGCAACGTCGTAACTAAGGCCGACTTCGTCTGCGATAGCGCAGAACCGCTCCACGATGCGCTTGTTGCCTGCGCTGAGCCGCTCGTGCGAGCCGGTGGCAATGATGCCGCGAACTCGGCTTGCCTTGCCGAGGCGCTCCAGGACGGCACCTATGAACTCGCCATGTGGCTCGGACCTGGTGGCGTCGTCGAAAAGATATGTTACCTTGCGTCCGGCCGTCAGTTTCTCAAGCATTGGACTACCGACCGGCCTGGCCAAGGCGCCACGAAAAGCCTCCAAAGGCGGTTCGGGGGGGCCCGAGCCGTCAGGCTCCACGAGCCGGAAGCACCCCTCCGGGATGCGGAGCTTGAGTTCACGCGATCCATATGGCAGCCGAACCATACTTCCATCCTAAGCGAATGAGAAGTCCCGTGCGGCGTGTTCGCAGCCTTCCGTACAGCGTAACCCATATACACCGCGTGGGTCAATGATGCAGCGCGGCGCTTGCCCTTCCCTCACACGGGCAGCACTTCCTTTCCATTCATCACTGTTCGGTCTGCATTCTTCCTTCGGCCCGCCCGCTTACCGCCGCCGAATCGGCATTGACACGCGAAGCAGAATCCCTTAGCCTGCTCCCGACCGGCCCTCTGGGTGGCCGGACCGGAGATTTGCACCGGACCAACCAGCCCGCCGACAGACATACCTTGCATCTTCACGAAAGGAGCCCGTATGGCGAGCATCGAGCGTTGCAGTTGCATCGTCTTCGCCGTTGTCTTGTTGGCTCTTGGCGGCTGCACCGAGGAAGAGCGACACCGTCCGTCGCCCGAGGCGCTGCAGGCCGCCCGGCCCCACCCCCCTGAGATTGACAAGCTGACGCCCCACCGGCTGGCTGAGGAGAAGGACGCCTTGGTCAAGAAGGTAAAAGACGGCCTCGACAAGCTTCAGAAGAACATGGCGGAATTGCAGGTCGTAGCCGAGGCCAAAGGGGATCAGGCCAAGGCCGATTTCGAAAAGATCAAGGCCGACATTGACAAGAAGCTGACCACCACGAACGAAGAACTCGCCAAGGCAAAGGCCGCAGGCCCTGAGACTTGGGAAAACATGAAAGCCGGCGTCAAGGCATGCCTGAGGGACGCCAACTATACCTACACGAAGGCCGTTGCGCGGATCGAGGGGAAGCCCGCGGGCGTTGAGTAAGGCCTCCGTCCGATGCCTCGTCAACGGCATTGCCGTGAGTTCCGGCGATGGGGTCAGTCGCACGACCGTAATGACTTTGCGCGCACGGATAGCCCGCTGCAGACGAACGCTGGATCCGAAAGCCGGAGCGCACACTGCGCCTGGAGGGTATCAGCTCACGCCGGACACCGCTTGGCTCCCCAGAGGAACCCTCTCTGTCGGCTTCGGCGACCTCGATCAAAGCACGCCGTAGGTGTCGTAGACCTGGCGGAGCGTCTTGCCTTCAAAAAGGGCTCGGCGTGAGGCAGACTCCTTGCTTGTCTTGTCGCCTGCCAGCTTCAGGGCTTCCTGTTCGGCTCCCTTTGGAATGACGACAATCCCGTCGAAGTCGGCAAAGACGAGCTCCCCCGGGTGGACCAGGACATCGCCGCACATCACGGGCACGTCATAGGCCATGACGCGGCCCCTTCCCAGGGAGTCCAGTGGCCTGATCCCGGCGCAGTAGACCGGGAAGCCCAGTTCAATGATGCGGTTGCAGTCGCGCACCTGGCTATCGCAGACGCAACCGACGGCCCCGTTGCGCTGAGCGACAGTACTCATGAGTTCTCCCCAGGGCGCGTTCGTGCCTGAATGGTCGGTGGAATGCACCACTACGTCGCCGGGCTTCAGGGAATCCATGGCCTCAATCTCGAGCCCGTAGGGGTCGTCGGACACCACGTAGTCGGTCTCCATCCAGCGCAAGGTCCTCGCCCGGCCGACAAAACCGCAGTTCCTCCTGTCGGGGAGCAGCGGGCGCAAACGCTGATGCATCGCCTGGCTGCGGTAACCCACGACGTCAAGGGCATCGCAGACTGCCGCCACGTAGAGGTGACGCTTCACGAAATCGAAGACCTCGGAACCGCTGGTAAGCATCGGATTCTCCCAAACATGCTCGGGTCGCCGCGACGCGCCTCAGCCGCTTATCAGGTCCGCACTTGGGCTCTGAAGGCGGCTATGCCATACCAACTGATGCGTCTCGTAACTTGCGCGCAGGGCTTCCGACCACCACAGTGGCGGGCGGCACGTCCTTGACGACGACGCTTCCCATGCCCACAAGGCTCCCTCGGCCGATCCGAAGCCCCTGGCGCACCGTGCAGTTCTGGCCCAGGTAGCAGCCTTGCTCCACGCAGACGCCGCCCGCCAGGCTCACTCCGCTGCAAACCACCACGTCATCTGCCAATTGCACGTCGTGGTTGAGAGTGCTTCCGCTCAGCACGAAGACGCGGTCGCCAAGCACGGCGTTCAGGCCAATGAAGCAGTTAGGGTAGATCACGCACCCGGCGCCTAAGTGAGCGGTCCTTGACAGGAATGACGAGGGGTCAACAAGCGTGGCCAGCCTGTCGCGGGGCACGCCGGTCGGCCGCGGCCACTCATTGTCCGGCACGAACCATGCATGCGGAGACCGGTCGAGCGCGGCGCGCATTCCAAAGACCGGACAGCCGCTGCGCTCCTCGCCTGCAACTGCCGGACGGTCTTCAGAAGCGACAAGCCCGAGCAGATTCCATCTGGGCTCCGCGTCGTTGACGCGGGCGACAATCTCGACCATCTCCGCAGCATGAACGCCCGTCCCAAGTATGATCAGGTCCCGCATTTGTTCTCCCAGCCCGTCCTGCCACCTCGGCCCGCAGCCGGTTGCGGCCCCTACTGCACGCGGTGCTTCCGCACGATGTCTTCATTGACGCTAACGCCGAGTCCGGCGCCCCCAGGGACATAGACCCAACCGTCCTTCATCTGGATATGTTCCGCACACAGGTTCCTCAGGACCGGCGCCGACGACACATTGTACTCAAGGTAGAGCGACTGCATAAGGTACGCATTAAGGTGGACGGCGGCAGCCTTCAGGATGTCCGAGAGCCATGCGTGAGGGGCACAGTGTATCTGGCGGCGCATGGCCAGGTCGGCGATCTGTTTGCCCACGGTCAGGCCGCCGCAACGCGACAGGTCGGGCTGGAGCACGTGAACTTTGCCTTCAAGGGCCAGGCGTTCAAACTCGGCGATGCCTTCGTACTGTTCGCCTGCGGCAATCAGGAGTGTCGTCGTCTGTTCGGCAACCTGGGCATAGCCGGCCACGTTGTCGGGGCAGAGGAAGTCTTCGAGCCAGAGCACGTCCAGTTCTTCCAAGGCCCGAGCCAGAGCAATCCACTCCCTGATCGAACGAGGCCGGAAGGGGTCTTCAGGCGAGGTGCCGTACCAACCGGGATCCACCATCAGGTCTATGTCCGGCCCAGCCTCTTCGCGCGCAGCCTTCACAAGGGCGATGTCCAGCGAGAGGTCGCGGCCGAAGCAGCCCCAGCCGAACTTCACGGCCCGGAAGCCAGACGCCACGTAGCCGGCGACGGCACGTCTCATGTCGTCCGGATTCGGCCTGAACAACGTTGACGCGTAGGCCTTCACACGGTCGCGGTGCTTGGCGCCGAGCAGTCGCCACACTGGCAGGCCGAGAGCCTTGCCCGCGATATCCCACAGGGCGAGGTCGGCGCCGCTGATCATATGCATGCCGACGCCATGCCGGCCATAGTAGGCAAGGTAGCGCTGCATCTTCAGCCACAGCCGTTCGCGTTGGAACGGGTCCTCGCCGACGAGGGCCGTGCGCAGGGACTCGAACCCGATCTGGCCGCCCGACGGAGCATCTACCACGGCCTTCCCGACGTGCGGCTGCGTTTCGATCTCGGACCAGCCGACGACGCCCTCGTCCGTCGTTATCTTCAGCAGGCAGACGAAACGGACGCCGTGTGATTCGCCGCCTGCGGCCGAATCACCGTAGTCGGCCCCTGTGTCCAGAACCATAGCCTCGACGTCTGTGATCTTCACTGTCCCTGTTCCTGACCAAAGACGAAACCCACCTTCATGGCCTGATCATGGCGCGACTCGGCCAGTTCGAACGCTTCGTAGTGGCGGCTCAGTGGGAACTCGTGGGTCACGAGGCGCTCCAGCCCGAGGCCGGGCCCGGCCAGCCAGGCAAGCGCTTCATCGAGCTTGTCTTCGTCGTTGCAGGCCCCCACCACTTCGAGTTCGCGGACATGGACGCTGAAGAGATCAATGGGCGTGTCGCCGGGGATGGCGGAGAAGACTACAAGCCTGCCGCGCGCCTTGAGCAGGGCCAGTCCCTGGCGCGCCGCCTGAGGCGTTCCCACGGCGACTACAACGGCGTCGAACCCCCGGCCATCGGTCAGAGCCAACAACTCGCCTCTGATATCGGCGGCCCTGCTCGTGTTGACCTTCTGAGCTGAGCCGGCGAACGAGAGGCGGAAGTCATGGCGTCCGGCGATCACTGTCTTCTGCAGCGGCAGTGCGGCAGCCAGGCGCGCTATGATCGCCCCAAAAGGCCCATCGCCGATGACGAGCAAAGTCCCGCGCTCCGGAAGCCGCGCCCGAGCCAGCGCCTCCAGGCACACGCACACGGGCTCGGTCAGGGCAGCGGCGCTCAGCGGGACGGCTGGCGGGACCAGGCGCGCGCGGTCTGCGCGCACGACAAAGCACTCAGCGAACGTCCCCTGCATGTTGATACCGAAGTGGCCCATCGCCGAGCACAGGTGCGCCAGCCCGTCCAGACAATTGGGGCACCTGCCGCACGGATGAACGGGGTGTGCCGCCGCACGGTCCCCAGGAGAGAAGCCGCTCACCTTCCGGCCCACACTGACCACCGTCCCGGCACCTTCATGCCCCAGCACTGTGGGCAGCCTGATGCCGAAAGGATTCGACCGGATGTCCTTCAGGTCCGACGTGCAGATCAGGGCTATCCCCGTTCTGACCAGGAGCTGATCCTCGCCTGGGTCAGGTACAGCAATCTCTACGAGGTCAACCTTGCCCGCCTTGACCAGTTGCAGCGCCTTCACGGTGACACCCCCAAAAGGCCCAGGGCGTCCTGCTCAAGGATGCGCTCGATGACCGCCGCGGACACCCTCGGCAGCGGGCTGCCAGCGATGACGTGATTGACGTTGCGCACTCCTTCGATGGAGTCCCGGGCGCTCGCGAAAGGATAATCCGTTCCAAAGAGAATCTTGTGGGTCACTTGATATTCCTGCGCAAGCACCATCATGTTGTAGAACTGCCATGGCCGGTAGTACAGGGCGGAGATGTCCGCGTAGACATGCGGGTGCTTGCGGATGACCGCCAGGCACTCATCGTAGAAGGGATGGCCCAGGTGTGCCAGAACCATCCGCAACTCCGGATAGCGCATGGCCACCTCGTCGAAGAGCCACGGACGGCCGAAGGCCAGCGGGGCTTCCCGGTTGAAGGTCGTGCCCGTGTGGCAGATGATGGGAATTGCTCCCTCCTGGCAGTAGGTGTAGACCGGCTCGCAACGGGGGTCGCGCGGGTCGAATCCGCCGTATATCGGCCCCATCTTCACGCCCTTGAGGCCGAGGACTTCGACCGCCTTCTTCAACTCCTCCATGTAGCCAGGTTGCGTCGGGTCGCAAGATGCAAAGCCCACAAGCTTGTCCGGCCCGCGCGCCACGAAGTCCGCGATGTAACCGTCCGGCACCCAGTAGCCCGTTCGCCGGGCCTTCAGCCCAAACACAACGACCTTCTCGAACGGCGCCATGTCACGGATGAACGCGTCGAACTGCACAGTAAGGTCCAGGGGGAAGCCCCTGGCAACGTCAGCCTCGCGCACAGTGGCCTGTGCCAGGTGCGCCGACTGCTCCCAGGCATGAGCATGGATGTTCTGCATCGCAGGCTTCTCCTGGTCGTCGCCGCACCCCTACCTGCCAGGCGACAGCACGAGATTGTTGCCAACGACCGACACTGCCATCTGTGTCATAACACACCGGGCGGCCGCGAGCCTACGGCAACACGTTATACGCCTTCATCGCCCCGCGCGCTCGCATCGGCACGAAGCACTCCGCGAAAGTGCACCCGGCTTGCTGTCCCCAGTAGGCATCGGCTTTGCCGCACAGGTCGGCGAAGCCCGCCCCGAGCGCCTTCTGCATGGCCTCCTCCTGTGACCGATGTAATGCCAGGAGCCCTACCTTCTGGTCCTCATAGTCGCTGATGTCCACAAAATGCGTGGCTGGAAAGATGAAGGGCCCGAAGGGAAGCACGGTGAACACGGCCGGGTGCTGCGCGAGCGGGCCCGACTCGGTCGCAATCACGGGCAGGCACGACTGCATGGCGCAGTGACGGACAAGGGAATGAGTGGTCACGTGATCCAGATTATAGTCCTCCTCGTAGTGCGTGAACACGAGGTCGGCCTGCGTCCGCCTAATGGCCTCAATCAGCTTTGTGCGCACCTCCGGCGTGTCGTACAGGAACTCATCGGGCTCGCGCAGGTTGGTGTACCCCGCGTCCAGCGCCTTTGCCAGCGCCGTCATCTCCGCGTCGCGGATGGCGGCGCCTTGGGCAGCGCCGATGCCAGGATCGTGCACGAAGCCTTTCGACCCGTCTGTGAGCGTGACGAAGAACAGGCGGTCTCCACGCGCCCGGCACTTGAGCATCGTCCCCAGGCAGCGCATTTCATCATCCTGATGAGCCATGATCGAGACAACGTTCATCACGGAAGCTCCTTTGTTCATGTCGCACATTCGCACTCACCGCCAGCAGGCTGTCACGGGCGTGTGGTGCGCGCCCTGTCCTCCAGGCATGCCACGGCCACGCTGTCGGCCGGAAGGAGGACGTGACACTCGAAGTCACCCGAAGTGTACACGTCCCGCTTCTCCACGGGCCGAAGCTCGAGCGTTTCCTGACACCACCCGCAGTGATCGTCAATGCGCTGGACGGTCAGCCGTTTCACGCCAGGGCGGAGGCCGCGGAAACGGATGACGGCCACACGATCACAGCTCTCCTCGATGCTGTGGTTCACGGCCATCACGCTGACGCGCCCGTCGCTGAGGCCGGCGAGCACCCGCACGTCCGTCGTCGAATGCGCCGCCAGCCTCTCGTCGCCCAGGCGCGACAGGATCTGGTACACGAAGTACTGCGGCCGCACCTCTTCGCACACGCCGAACAGCCCCAGGCGATGCGGTATCTCGTTCCAATGCCGGGCCATGCCCGCAACGCCGCCTTCCGAGAAGAACGGCGCGAACTCCTCGGGGAAACACGTCTGGTCCCAGATGTGGTAATAGAACGACCAGTCCAACCCGGCCTCCAGCATCTCGACGACCGCCGCGGCCACCACAGCCGCGCGTCGTGGCTCGTAGGCCTGGTCTTCAATGGACATCGGGTCGCCGAGCCGCCGGTTCCATTCCGTCACCATCAGTTCGGGGTGCTGGCCGCGGAAGCTTCCGAGCAGTGAGTTCGCCAGGCGCACACACTCGCCGTGCAGTGTCGGAATGCTGTTGTAGAGGTGCCACGAGATGAAGTCGAGTCGCGTGCCCGTCTGCTCGCAGTATTGCAGGAGCCCGGGCAGGAGTCTATGCCGCACGTTCGCCAGAGCGGGGCCGCCTACGCGAGCCTGGGGGAACGCCTCCAGGATCGGGCGGACCGTCATGGCGTAATACTCGCCGTATTCCGCCGGCTCGGCGATGAGGTAAGGGCAGCCGCCGTGTTCGCCGATGTCGGGCTCGTTCCCTATCTCCCAGTGGGTGACGACGGGCCGCTGGACCGAGTAGCGCCGTACGAGCTCGCGGACCACATTCTGCCACTCCGCCACGTCGCGGGGCCGCCACTGAGCCTGGTCAATCTCCGGATAGAGCGCCTTGGGTTTAACGGTAATCGCTGCGACCACCTTTGCCCCGGTTGCAGCCAGCGCGTCCATGTACGGATCGAGGCGGCTCCAGTCGAAGCGTCCCGACCCGTGGTAGATGCGGAAGAACTCCTGGATGAAGACCCTCACCAGCCGCGGCCCGAGCCTCCTGACGCCGTTGACAACGCGGTCCGGCAGCGGCAGGGAATTGACGCCTCCATGGCCGAGCGCGTGCCGCCACAGCTCCAGCGGCTTGCCGGTCGGCGATGCGTCAACGTTCAGAAACGTGACGGGCAGCGACAGAACTTTGAGCCCCATAGGATCCCTCCACACGAATGCATGCGATGTCGCACCCCGCGCGGCGTTGCCGTCACCGAAGCTCTCGCCAGGAGTGCGGCCGGAGCACCCCGCAGCCCGCCGCTTCTGCCTCACGGTCGCCCAGGTTCGCAATGACCCGCGTGCCGTCCGAGAAGGCGGTGGCCTGCACTGCTCGGTCCTCCGACAGGAACTCCAACGACACAAGTTCGCACAGGCCGATCTTCTTGTGCAGTCGGGTCACCGGCAGCGCCGCCCGGATGCCGGCCTGCACAGGTGCATCCTCCAGGCGAACGAGGTACGAATACGTCTGCCGCGTTTCGATGTCAACCCACGAGTATTGTTTGCCGAAGGGGAAGAGGCTCGGCGGGCAACCGTAAAGCGCATCCAATGACGCCTTCAGTTCGGGTTGTCCGCAGCCCTGAGTCCCAAGGCCGTGGGGCAGCCCGGAAAGCCCGAAGCCGGGATGGGCGTTATAGTTGTGCAACTCCCACCAGTCGTGGATGCACGAATCATGGAAGACCAGCATTGTCATCGGTACAGGCACACAAGCGGTGTTCCACGGCCGGGGCGGCATCACCTTCGTCGAACCGATGTCATACCAGCCGGCATGGTAGTCGTTGAAGCCTTCGCTGGACACAGCGCGGTTGCCCACGGTTTCAGCGCTGAAGAGCCTGCGCGTCCACTCCATGTCCTCCAGACAACCCATGGGCCGGCCATAGTGCAAGGCGTGACCCGTGTCAAAGCAACGCCGCCCCGCCCAGACCGCGTTCACGTCGAAGTGTATCCAATCCATCGCCTGCATGTCGCCTGCCAGCCGCTCCTTTACGTGCTCCACCTCGTACGGCAAGCAGACGAGGTACCAGCGCTGCTCGTCGATCCTCCAATTCAGGACTGGCTGCCCGTCCGGGCCCTTCTTGAAGATCCCGCGCATGGCATCCGACCCGTCGTCCAGTCCTTCGACAAGCCAGGCCCAAGGGCTCACGTGGGCGCCCTCAACGGACTTGACCGCCTCGATCTCCTCGTCGGACAGCCAGATCGGCGCGTCGCCGCCCATTTGGAAGTCCAGCGAATATTGGAGCATGCGGACCGGGAAGTAGAAGACCGAGTCGAAGCCGAGCCGCCGCAGTTCCCTCGCTCCACCCAAGTAGTCAACCTCCGGTGAGGCATTGTAGCCGATGAACGCCATGAGGCCCCCGAAGAGGTCCCTCACGACAGGCTTGCGCTCGATCTTCTCCTCCCAGGTCACGAACTCGCCGCGCTCCTTCACGCGCGCGCGGTACCGTTTGCACGCGGCCGTTACGTCGGCGCCCGTCGCATATAACCGCACAGTCGCGCCCGACCACCCGTCAATAGGGCACCGCGCATGCACGAATTGGAACATGGGCCCATCGGGCACTTGTCCCAGCCTGGCTGTCCAGTTCGACGGGCTTTCATGGCACACCAGCAGGCCGCCGCTTTCCCCTATCACCGCGCCCATCGCCATTGAGAAATTGAAGTGACCGCCGTGTCCCAGGGTCTGCTCCCACGATTCCCCGCCCCCGGCCAGCAACAGCCCCTGATAGATGGGGACGGCGATCTCACGGCGCCCGTTCACAGGCAGCAGCGGCCCGGGCAGCGACGCACACTCCACGTCCTCGGCGTCGCAACGCAGCCGTACCTCGACATAGTCGTCGGCCAACGCATACAAGTAGCGCACCGTCCCCCGGCCCACAGCATATCGGACCTCTATGCCTTCGGCCGTGCGCCGCGCTTCGCCGGCAGGTAATGGCCGCAGGCGCTGGTCGTCTCCTTTAGAGCGGTAGCCTGACCGGCCACGGTCAAGCCGCCATGTACAATGCCGAACGCGATCCTCGACGGAGACCGATGAGCCATCCTCCGCCACGAAAAGCGCCAGTTTCTGGTTCGCAAGCTCGATCATTGCCCCTTGTCCTCAGTGTTGGTCCGCGTCGCCCATCTTCCAATGAGCCACCTCGCCATGGACTACTCTCCCGGCAGGCGACTGGCCGCAAGGCGACGCCGTAGACTATCCTGACCGTCGCCGCGGGTCAAGGGCCGACGGGAGCCCCGAAAAAATGATGCCCAACTACGACGCCCTCAGCCGCCCGGCGTGCGTACAGCCCTCGATGAGGGTCTATGCAGTCCAGGCCTTCTGGCGCCGTTCTAACTCCTCCTGCACTTCCCTGGGCAGCGGCTCCGGCTGGTGGGTTTCGATGATCTCACGCGTCCTGCGGTTCAACCTCTCAGTGAAGGACGCCAGCACCTTCGCGGCGCGCGTCCCGAATCGGCTGCGGTCCATCATCGTGGGATACCACACCTTCCTGAAGTTCTCTAAGGTGTGCTCTTCGGTCAGGAAGTGGCCGCCGGGGCCGACCTTGTGGATCAGGTCGAGCCCCAGCGTCTCGTCGCTAACTTCGATCTCCTGCGTCGCCGCGCGCAGCATCGCAATGATCTCGTCGCAAAGCACCATCATCTCTGGGGAGGCAATCTCCGCGTGGTCCAGCAGTCCGATGTCGTGGATCAGGTTGGCGCCGGACATGATCGAGGTGGCGCAGGACAGAGCCGCCTCGATGGCGGCCTGCTGGTCGACTTCTTTGGCGTCCGTGCAGCCGGCCGTGCCGAACATCGGCAAGTTGTAGTAATGGGCCATGTCGGTGACGGCCATCACCATCAGCCACATTTCCGGCGCGCCGTAAGAGCAGATGGTGGTCCGCATGTCGATGATCGTAGGGATTCCGCCGAAGATGAACGGGGCGCCGGGCTGCATTTCCTGCGCGATGACGAGCCCCACCAGCGACTCGGCGCTGCACAGCATGACTTCACTGGCGAAGGAGCAAGGGCACGTGCCGCCCGCCATGAGCATCGGCGTGTAAACCACCGGGATGCCATCCCGTACCGACCACATCAGCTTCCGGAGCGCCTCGCCCGTGTGCACCAGCGGCGTTGTCGGCTCCCAGTAGTGGAAGATGAACGGCTTGGCCCGCAGCTGCTCGTCGCCGCCGACGACCATGCGAGCCAACTCCATGACCACATCGTACGGCGCCTCGGCGCCGTGGCAGACTCCGATGGGCTTAACCGTGTTGCTCACCAACTCGATGAACACCAGAGGCGGCCGGTCTTCCGGCTCCCGGCAGTCCTTGGCAGAACCCCCCAAGATGATGAAGTCGATGTTCCGCAGGTAATCGCTGACCCGCGCGTTGATGCCGGCATGCTTGCTGGTGCCCGCTTGGGTCGTGCGCATGATCGGATCCAGGAACTTCGGGCAATCGGCGTGCGAGCCGAAGTAGCCGCGATGGCCCCCCAGATCCATGGCCTCATCGCCTGTGCGCGTGTAAATTCGGATGCTCTCGGGGGCACGGTCTATGGCCTTCTCGACGGCTTCGGGGGGGATTCTCACCAGGTCTTCGCCCGTGACTTCAGCACCGGCACCGACTAAGACGTCCCGCGCCTGTGGATCGCGGATTCGCACTCCCGTGCGCTGAAGCAGCTCAAGTGTTGCCTCGTGAATTCGCCGCATCTGCTCATCGCTCAGCACTACGGGGCGACCAGCCCTCAGCATCTCACAACCGTCACGGCCTGCCATCTGGTCTCTCCCTGCAAAGGAACGGATGGAGAACACATATCTCTCAACAAGCGGGTATTCTATGTCCCCGGCGGACGCCGCTCAATGGGGAATGGACGGGCGGCGTCTGGTGCGAGCGAATCTGGACCGCGGGTGCTACCTGCCGCCAGCGGGACTGGTTCGTCCTCGACTTCACTCACCGTGCCCTTCATGCCCTGCCCTGAGTTCCGCCGGCCGGTCCGCCTGAGCTTGCCCACCCTCAAAGCAGACTCGCTGGGCTTGACAAACTCGCGCCGGGCGTCACAATTGCCCAGGGGAGCGGGAATGAGTCTGTTTGCCATCCTCGGCGAAGGAGAACGTTAATGCGCATAAGCGGCGTCGAAACAATCATGGTGCAGCCGCCTGCCGGCACGGCAGGTGGTAAGCTGTGGACTTTCGTCAAGGTGCTCACCGACAGCGGCATCGTGGGCTACGGCGAGGCCCAGCTAAGTGCCAATCCAACGGCGCCATACAAAGCCGACAGCCTGGCCTTCATGGTGAGGGACCTGTGCGATGCCGTGCTGATCGGCGAGAATCCGTTCCACATCGCCCGACTGATGCAGCGTTTGTACGAAGGGCCCTGCATGCATTACCCGGACGTCAGCATGCTGAACGTGATGAGCGCGCTCGACATGTGCCTGTGGGACATCCTGGGAAAAGACTTGAACCGGCCCGTGCATGCGCTCCTCGGCGGTGCGGTGCGCGACCGTTTGCGCGCCTACAGCTACATAAGCGCCTTGCCGAAGGTGCACTCCGACGGCGCAGAAAATCTCCGATACTGGGTGGACCGCGGGTTGACCGGCGTGAAACTGGACCCGATCGGCAAGGACCCACTGGCGCACGGCCACTGGGAGCAGGCCACGCCCAGCCTCCTGTCGCTGCCGGCAATCGCCAAGGCCGCGCGCAGGTTCGGAGAACTGCGTGACCTCGTGGGCGACCGATGCGACCTGATGGTCGGCACACACGGTCAGATGAGCCCGGCTGGAGCCATCCGATTGGCCCGCGCCCTGGAGCCCTACCGACCTCTGTGGCTGGAGGAGCCGGTGCCGCCGGAGGGCATCGGCGAGTTGGCCCAGGTCGCTCGGGCAACGTGCATTCCCATCGCCACCGGCGAGCGCCTGACCAACCGGTATGAATTCGCTGACCTGCTGGAACAGCATGCCGCGCATGTCATCCAGTTTGACGTGGGCCGATGCGGCGGCATCAGCGAGGCCAAGGTGATCGCGGACATGGCAGATGCCCACTACGCCCACATAGCCCCACACGTATGGGGAGGGCCAGTGCTGGCCGCCGCTTCCATCCAGGTAGACCTGTGCTGTCGCAACTTCCTCATCCAGGAGAGCATCGGCGACTGGAGCGGGTTCCACGCCGACATCCTGCGCGAGCCGATCATATGGAAGGACGGGTTCATCATCCCGTCCGAGCGGCCGGGACTCGGCTATGAGCTGAACGAAGGCGTGGCGCGGAAGTATGCGCCTTCATAGGAAGACAGGTGCCGGCGCACCCGGGGTCCCCGGCACCGCCCGCCTGCCCGGCAGCCGTTGGCCGGCTGGGCCGCATTCCTCTGCCCTTCCGGCGGCATTCCTCTGCCCGTGGGGCCGCATTCCTCTGCCCTTGCACCGCTTGCAATGGCACCTTGCATCGTGTAGATTCGGCTGACGAGGAAAGACCACCTCTACGCTCTTAATGGCATCTTCACCACGAGGTTGCGACGTGCGCACGGCGGACTCCGGGACGGACAACAGCCCCCTCTTCTACGTCGAAGTCAGAGGCGAGGAGCTCGACGGCCAGCAGTTCGAAGTTGGCGGCGACGGCCTCCTGATCGGCCGTTCTCCTACGTGCGATGTCATCTTCGAGAGTCGCGAAGTCTCACGCCGACACTGCTATTTCTACTCCGACGGCACCTCATGCTGCGTCCAGGACCTCGGCTCCAAGAATGGCATCGCCATCAACGGCAGGCCGGCGAAAGAGAAACGCCTTGCTGAAGGCGACGTCGTCAACGTGGGGCCCAGCCGGCTCACCCTGCGAGTTGAGGGCAACCCTCACAAAGACGAGGCGCCCACTCAGGCCGCCGTCGCCGACCTGCCAGACCGCCGCGCGCCGGAGTTCCCAGGTCCCCGGCATCCGCTGGCCATTTCGGCCCTTGTCTTCGCCCTGCTCGCCTACGTGCACTGGGCGTTCGGATTCGGCGCGCTTGTCCTGGCCCTCCTTGCCCTCTACGAGACCAGAAAGGAGACGGACCCGTCCGCCAGGGGAATGGCGATCGGCGCTCTCGTTCTCTGCATGGTCGGCGCCGGCATGAACGCGTGGTTCACCGAAGCGACTCCGCCCGACACCGAACGCGAGGAGCTGGTGGCCCGGCTGAAGTGCAGGGACAATCTGAACCGCATCGCGACCGCCCTCGCAGCCTACCAGGCGGCCCACAAGGGCGCGCAGCCGGCGCGGCTGCAGGATCTCGTCACACAGGGGCTGCTCGAATCACGGCGCATCGTGTGCCCGGCTGGCCCGCTCGCAGGCGGCGTGGCCTACGAGTACCTCTTCTTCCCCCGAAACCCGGCTTCAAGCGGTTTCGCTGCCGGCGTTGTGGCCTGCGACCGGACCCTTGCCTGCCACCATGCAAGCGGCGGGTGGGTGCTGCGGAGCGATGGACACCCGGAGTGGATGCCCCGCGAGCGCTTTGCCGCCCTTCTCGCTGAACTCGTCGGCAGCCGCCGGCCGTTGCCTTCGCCTGACCAGGGCTCAGCGGGAGGCGCGCCATGAAGCGCCCGAGGGGCACAATGAGCCTGCGTCTGGCCATTGGCTTCATGCTTGTCCTGGCGGTCTTTGGCGCGGCCCTCCTCATCACCCTCTACAACCTCGAAAAGGTCAAAGATGCAAGCGAGCAGATCCGGATCTGCCAGGAGGTCCGCCGCCAGGCGGTGGACATCGGGCGCCGCGCGGAGGGCCTGTTCGAATGCCAGCGCCAGTTTGTCCAGGCCGACGGTGTGGACTGGAACCGCGTCAGCGAGTTCCACGACCTTCATCACCGCGTGGAGGAATCCCTCCAGTCTCTCCTGTCCCGGCCGCTTGACGAACCGGAGCGTAGCTACCTCCAGGAACTGGGCCGGGCAGAGCGCCGCATGCGGACCATCTTCCTCGACAAGATCCTGGCCGCCAAGCTCCAGATGGACATGGGCATAGTGCCTGTCGCGGCCCTCTCCGACCTGCAGGCGCAGAGCCGGAACGTCCTGGACGAGATCAACGAACTCAACGACCGGCTCGCCTTTTCCTTCGAAATCAGGACAGCAGACGCGGAGAACTATGCGCGCACAGCCTGGAGCATAAGCCTGGCCATCACGAAGGTCATATTCCCGGTTGCGCTTCTGATCTGCCTCCTCATCATCTACTACACCCACCGCTCGATTGTCAGGCCGGTCGGGGCCCTGCTGGCCGGGACGAAAGCCCTGGCCAAGGGCCGGCTCAATAGCACCATTGACGTCAGCGGGGCGGGCGAGTTCCAGGAGCTGGCAGACAGCTTCAACAGCATGGCAGGCACCCTCGCCGCCAATCAGAAGCAACTGGTGGAGGCCGAGAAGATGGCCAGCGTGGGGCGGCTCGCCGCCGGCGTGGCCCATGAGATCAACAACCCCATCGCCGTCATCCTCGGCTACGCGAAGATGCTCTTGGCGCGCCTGCCCGAACATGCCACTGAGCGGGAGCAACTGCGGACCATCGCCGATGAGGCCATGGCGTGCAAGAACATCGTAGACGGCTTGCTGGACCTGTCCCGCCCCTCAGACCCCACCGCCGGCGAAGTCATCAACCCCAGCGACGTCGTCGCGGAAGTCCTCAACACCGTCCAGGTGCTCCAGCTCACCGAGGGAATCCGGATCGAAGAGTCGGTCATTGACCGTCCCCTGCCGCTCACCATCAGCCGCGGACGGCTCCGGCAGCTCGCCCTGAACATCGTGCGCAACGCGTTGGAGGCGCTCCACGATTCCGAAGACGGCTACTTCCGTGTCGAGGGTTACGTCAGGCCCCGCGCCAAGCTTGGCGAGGACCTGCTCAAGAACGCCTCGCCGGACGGGAAATCTTTCCTCGTCTTCGTGTTCACGGACAATGGTCCGGGAATACCGGCCGAGGGTCTGCGGCACCTGTTCGAGCCCTTCTTCACGACCAAAGCCAACGGCATGGGGCTGGGGTTAGCCATCTCCTACAGCATTGCGCGCGCCCACGGGGGGTTCATCCAAGTGGAATCCGCGCTCCGCGAAGGCACGACCTTCACCGTCGGCGTCCCCCTGGGCGAAGAAGCTTAAGCGTGGCTCTCCAACCGCCGAACTGGACCGCCTTACCTCTGAGTGTCGGGCGGCCGGTCACGCATGATCCGCCACCAAAGCCGGTCCTGCCGCGCAATGCCGACGGTGTGGCCGCGTGAAGTCAGAAACCGCTTGCCGCCCCAGAGACAATGGCCTGGACTCCCACCGGGCTGGTTGCGAGTGCATACTGCCAGGTTCCGTATCTCCCGTCGGCGTTCACAGCGTTGACCCATCGCTGTGCGGCGGCCCGCTTGACGCCCCCAAGCTCGTCGAACCCCTTCGTCTCGAGGATCAAATACTGCTCCTGGGCAGCGTCGGTCTTGAGCCTGATGATGAAGTCGGGAACGTAGTCGTGCGGCTCACCGTTGTGGATGTAAGGGACCGCGAAGCCAAGCCCCGCGTTCTTAACGAACGCTTCAACGGCCTCGTGCGTGTCAATGAAGTACGCCGCCGACTGCTCCCACCGCCTGGTGTCCGCCACCACGTAGTTCACATGGCTCTTCGTGACCTGTGACCACACCTTCTTGCTCGTCCAGAAGTCCACATCCGCAG
>Ga0315289_10002233_pt1 | contig 29890 bp, 11 predicted proteins | sample YL17G11_40_MG_FD_203452 | JGI IMG/M metagenome (GOLD analysis project Ga0315289, IMG submission 203452) | Sediment microbial communities from Yellowstone Lake, YNP, Wyoming, USA - YL17G11_40 | ecosystem: Environmental > Aquatic > Freshwater > Lake > Sediment | place: USA: Wyoming | collected... | reverse complement strand
ATTTAAAAAGTTTCACCACTGGATGCAGATTTGGGTCAACCCAATTGGTTCTATCTGGAAATATCAAAGTTCAGGTGCACCAGATCACATTTTCACTAAACCAATTGCTATTTGAGAAACAGCCCCTTGTTATCCCGACGCCTACTCTCTGTAATAAACCGAAAGCATTGGGGCTACAAAGTCCCGATGCAACAAAGGCAGACAAAGGTATAAAAAAAGCCCCACCCACGAAGGCGGGGCAATCAGCAAAAAGACAATCTGAAGGGGCAACCAACGTTTTTATCATACAAAAATCGTGCCAAAAGGAAGTGGTTTAAAACAAACTTGCTTTTAAGCCTTAAGTAGTTGAAAACCAATAAATTGCAGTCCATTTCAATTATTTTAGTTTATCCCCTTTGCTGTTTTACCGCAAAAACCTGCGTCAAATTTAAGGAGCAACAGCAGGAAAACGACTTACTCGTTGTAACACAAAATGTTGCTACGTTGCAGAAGAATATTATCTAAACGCAAACCACTGCGTCTAGAAAAGTAAAAAGTTAGAAGTAAGAAGTAGGAAATCCCAATTCAAACTTCTCACTTCTAACTTCCCACTTTTAACTTCTCACTTAGAAACTCTCCCACCGTGAAATGCGAACCGGTGATGCAAATAACATCTTCGCTTTTTGCATTTTTCAGAGCAAAGATATATGCCTGCTTGATTTGGGGGAGGATCTCATAGGGTTTGTTTTGATCAACAAGCACTTTTTCCAATAGTTCTGGATCAGCCGCTCTTTTATAATCGGGTTTGGTGAGGACAATAAATTTGGCTTTTCTACAAATCTCTTTTAACATCAAAGGATAATCCTTATCCGCCATCACCCCAAAGATAAAGATTATCTTCTTTCCGGGGAAAAATTCCTCCAATGCCTTAATCAAAGTTTTGATACCTGCGGGATTATGGGCTACATCTAATACAGTTAAAGGATTATCTCTTGCAATTTCCAATCTTCCTCTCCAGCTCACATTCTTAAGCCCATCTCTAATTGCTTTAGTTTTAATCTTCCATCCCAATTCCTTTAGTTTTTCTGTGGCAGAGATGGCTAAACCAGCATTAGTCACCTGATGTCTGCCGCTTAAGTTCAACTTAAGATTTTTATATGGACCGAAATCGAATACCGTCTGATCAAGTGAAAGTTTGTGGATTCTTATATCTTCATCTCCAACGGAGCTTTCAGCCGAGTTTTTTTTAATACTAATGCGTGAAAATTTGTTAGATCTAACTTTATTCCCCCTCTCCCCACAGGGGAGAGGGACTGTTGAAAAAGTGGTTTTGGAGTGCAAAAGCTTGCTTTTGCGGTTTTTAAGTTGGTTCGGGAATTGGATTTCCCGAACCAATTCCGTGCGGGAATTCCAATTCCCGCACGAACAAGATGGTTTTTCAACACGCCCGAGAGGGATGGGGTGAGGGGGCAGCTTCGCATCAGAAATAAATGCGCTTGGATTAATTATGGATAGAGGTGATTTTCTTTCCACGCATATATCCTTTATCACTTGCAAAACCTCTGGATCATCCACCGCTGTAATGGTGGGGACTTTGTTTTTGATAATCCCGGCTTTTTCAAAAGCTATTTGAGATAGGGAACTTCCCAAATGCTCTGTATGCTCCAAGCTTATATTGGTGATGATCGAAATCAGAGGAGTTGCGATATTTGTCGCATCCAACCTTCCTCCCATCCCGGTCTCCAAAACCCCAATATCAATCTTCTTATTCCCAAAATAGGAAAAAGCCAAAGCCGTTGTGACTTCAAAGAAGGTGTAACCATTTTTGTCGATCTCCTCTTTCAAATCATTAACAAAATCCACTATGAAGTCCTTATCAATCAGCGCATCTCCAATTCTGATTCTCTCTCGGAAGTCGACCAAATGGGGAGAGGTATAAAGCCCAGTCCTGTAGCCGGAGAGAGAAAGGATCGACTGAAGCATTGCCGCCACCGAACCTTTCCCATTGCTACCGGCAATATGAATGGAAGGAAACTTCAACTGTGGATTGCCCAGACGATCCATCAAGGAGATAATATTGGATAAATCCAATTTAATACCGAATCGCTCTAAACCATATAAATAGGAGATTGTCTCTTCGTAGTTCATATCCGTTTGCCCACATTCACTCATTCGTTATCCCGGTATCCGTTTAATCCGTTCACGGTGAATCCGTTCAGGATGAATCCGTTAAATCCGTTGACAGCTTCCTAAAAATCATAGTTTATTGATAACCCTCCCCAAACTTCATTCTCTTGGTTAATGGTCTTATTGGGCACGATCACATAATTAAAACATGGGGTCAAAGTTAGCCTTTTGAAAGCAAAATCTGTGGATAATCGAAAGCAGATGTCAGAGAGACCAGGGTCTACCTCAATCTTTTTGTATTGGGTGGTATAGCCCAAAAGAAAGGCTGCGCACAAAACTTTTCCTGCCAGAGGAAAACTCTTTTCCAGATTTAAGGTCGCATATAACCCGTCTCCCAAATTAAAATCATAGTAAGCGGTCAAGCGGGGAGAAAGGGGAATCGAGCAGAAAGTCGTTCCTAACCACATTTCAGGCGAGGTTGAATTTTTATCGGGATAGTTCCGATAACTGGGAAATGTAAAATAGCCGATTCCAGTAGATAAAGATAAATCTTTTGACAAAGCTTTATCATATCCCCAAATGAAATCAAGCTCTACAAAGTTGGTATCAACTAAAGCCATGGCGGACCAAAGGTTGCACCAAAGACCACTTTTGCCAAAATTTAGGGCTAAGGAAGGCTGGACAGATGGTCTATTATTTGGGATTGTGTCGAAACCCCGCCAGATGTATCTTGAAACCAAAGTCACATTCGAGCTTATCTGCACTTGGGGAGACACAGGAGAGGAAAAAAAGAAAAAAAGAGATCCTGCCATAATTGACTCTATGATTTTTCTTTCGATATTTTTTAGCCGTAACATTTTATCAAATTTAACTTAACTTTTCAGTTATGTCAAACGTATTTTTACGTTATTCCATTCGGAGTAAAAGAAAGCAAAAGTCAAAGTTTGAACAAAGAAGAGAAAAGTGTTGACAAAATTAGATATTTGATTAAATTGTAATGAGGGTTGGACTCAAAAAGCTTCTGGGTTTGACCTTTTTTATGGCTGTTTTACAAAACGCGCGTCTTTGTGAAAATTAGGTTATGGATGATCAGGGGGTATAGGTGCGGGAATTAAAAATCGTTTTTTAACTAATCATGGAATAGGGGTTGCGATATTAAAGTCTTATATATTCGACACTTACTTTAACTTCTAACTTCTTACTTCTAACTTCAAACTTTTCAAGGAGGCATCCATGAAACGATGCACAACCATCTTGTTAGTGATCTTTTTTTTGCTTGGTCTGGGGCTGGGAAGTCAAAATCTTTTTGCCCAAAACTCCAGCGATCAAAAGGAGCAAAAGATACTGACAGATGAAAACACGACTCCCAGTCAGTTCCACAAGATGATGGGGGAGATGAAACAAAAAAGACTCGACCAACTAAGGAAGGTGGGTAAAAGAATTCGCCCCGAGGGGACTTTGGATGAAGGTGACTATGATGCCAAATACTACAAACTCGATCTGACCCTAAACGACACCACCCAAATCATATCCGGGTCCGTCTATATGTATGCACAGGCTTTGATCAATGGTTTCAACGTGGTAGACCTCAACTTTTTTGATAACCCCCAGATGTCCATAGACTCCGTAAAGACTAACGGTGCTTTGCTTTCTTTTTCCTGGTATAGTGATATTATCCATATCACTCTGGATCGCCCATACAATCAAGAGCCCTTTGATGTGACCGTGTACTATCATGGTCATCCATTGGAGGGGGGGCTCGGATCTTTTGCTTGGGCCTCCCATGGCAGTCCTTCAGTGCCGGTGATCTCTACCTTAAGCGAGCCTTATTTTGCTCAATCCTGGTGGCCCTGCAAAGACCTCCCTCGGGATAAGGCTGATTCGGCAGATATAAACATAACGGTTCGCTCCGACTTGATCGTAGCCTCAAACGGTCTCTTGAGAGAGGTTATCAACCACCCCACTACCAAAACCTACAAATGGCATGAGAAATATCCCATCACCACTTATCTCATCATGATCGCCACTACAAATTATACGATTTTTTCCAATTGGTATCACCCCATAATGGGACCAGATTCCATGGAGGTGAGATATTTTGTCTATCCGGAGTACTTATCTAATGCCCAGTCTCTATACCCTATAACCCCGTCCATGATCCAGTTTCTTGCCAATACCTTTGGCGAATACCCCTTTGTGGAAGAGAAATATGGAATGGCGCATTTCACCTGGAGTGGAGCTATGGAGCATCAAACCTGCACCAGCATACTTTACTCTTGGTATTCCCAATGGGTAATACTTCACGAGCTTTCGCATCAATGGTGGGGGGATTATATCACCTGTCACAACTGGCATCACATCTGGCTGAACGAGGGTTTTGCCTCCTATTGTGAAGCGCTCTGGGCGGAACACGCTTACGGAGCAAGTTATTACCACACCTACATGGGCTATATGAGATTTACCGGCGGAGGGACCATCTTTATTGCGGATACCACCGATGCTTGGAATATCTTCGGCAGTATCGTTTACGATAAAGCCGCTTGGGTTTTGCATATGTTGAGGCATGTGGCGGGGGATTCTACGTTTTTCCAAATAATGAGAGCCTATTACTCGGATCCCCGATATGCCTATGGAGTGGCAGTGACTGAGGATTTTCAAGGAGTATGCGAGGCGGTATCGGGCAGGGATTTAGACTATTTCTTCCAGGAGTGGATCTACGGGACATATTATCCCCAGTACTGGTATTCCTGGATTAACGAATCCGCGGGGTCTGGATATTACAACGTTTACCTGCATATCGATCAAACTCAACCCAACCCACCCACCCATTTCACCATGCCCATTGATATAACCATCACCGCCGGAGGGCATGATACCACCTTCGTAGTATTCAATGATCCCCGGCATAAAGATTTTCAATTCCGGGTATACGGGTCGCCGAGCAATCTCCGGCTGGACAAAGACGAGTGGATCTTAAGGACTACAACCTCAACCTCATATACTTTGAACATCGTCACCACCGATTTACCTTCGGGAACGCAACTTATTCCTTACCAGGACACTTTGGCGGCAAAAGGAGGCACCCCTCCATACAAATGGAAGGTCGACAGCGGTAATCTCCCCAATGGTTTGTCGCTGGATTCTCTCACCGGGGTTATCTCCGGCACTCCTCTTTTGGCAGACAGTTTTGGTTTCACAGTTAAGGTGACAGATGCAAGTGTTCCCCAAAAAACCGATACCCAACAGCTTTACATCAAAATTGAACCGGGAAGCTTTGCCCGTGGAGATGTAAATCGGGACGGAGAGATAGATGCGGCGGATGTTTTGTATATGATCAATTATCTTTTTGTGGGAGGACCTGAGCCCATTCCGTGGGAGTCTGGCGATGTTAATTGTGATGGCATTGTGGATATAACTGACGCTGTATCTTTAATAAATTATCTGTTCATCGCCGGACCGTCGCCTTGCTAACTTAAGAGCAGGAACAGATTACAGAGACCCCAGATGGAAGGGCAGACCCTTCGCTTGGGCGTCCGCTCGTTTGAGAACGAACAAATTTGCCCCAATCTCCCGTGTGGTAGGTTGGGGCATTTTTTTGATTGGTTTGAAATATTTTGCCAAAAAATCCCGCTTTTTTCTTGACAAATTGCCCAACAGCTTTTATATTGCCTTCGGAAGGGGTAAATAGGAAAAATTAAAAGGGAGATTTAGGTTTTTAAGCCCAATTTTTCATTGGAAGGCTGGGTGATTTCTCTCCTTGGTTTCCGCCATAGGCGGATCTGCCTTTAGCATGACTGGATTTAACCAGTCCTCACAAGTTCTTTAAAATTATAAACAGAATCGTTCGGGTAACTTTTCAAAGAAAGGTCAACTGTGGGTTAAGGATGTCCAGAGGACTGCTTGACAAAACTCACTTTCTTTGCCCCGAACCAAACCAGAAAACAAGGAGGTAGCCCTATGATAAGAAGTAATGGGTGGAGGGGGAACTATGAACTATGAACCGTGAACCATTAACTGGCGACGCTAATCCAGCGAAACCAAAAGGAGCAACAAAATGAAACGGAATTTGTTATTATTAGTAGCTATGATTACTGCGGTGCTGTTTTTCACCAGCTTCTCGCTATTGTTGGCTGATAAGAAGGCAGGAGAATTGCCTGCGGTTTCCAGTTTGTCTAAGTCAGTTCCAATCCTGGTCCAAAATAAGTTGGGGACGGTGAACATCAGAGAGGCACCCACTTCAACGGAACTATCTGGAACTATTGGGCAAATCAACGCGCCGACAAAGAACCCATCTGTATGTGATATGTTTCTTCCCGGACCTTACTACTACTGGACTGGATGGCTAACCGGTGAGGAAATATACGCGACTTGGCAGGATCCGGAGTCGTTCAGTTGCACTAACGTCTATCCCTTTCAAATAAATGCAGTGCAGATCATTTTGTATACCAATCAGGCGGTAACGCTGGACTTACAGCCACAAATTTATGATAATGGTGGGACGCCGGCGTGTCCAATTCCAGGCTCGCTGATTTCAGCCTGCCCGACTCCGACTTATACGGTGAACATACCAAGCGCAGGTGGTTGGACAATTACCTTGCCGGAGACCTGCTGTGTTTACAATGATTATTTTGCCGCAGTAAACATCCTAACTGGTGGCTTGCTTAACATAGTCCATCCAGTAACCCAGCAGACCGGGGCAGTTCCCTGCCATAGCTATGACAACTACGGATCGGGCTGGGTGGATATGCAGGGTGCGGGCTTTACTGGTAAATTGGCGTTGTCCTCCTATGGGATGACCTCGGATCAAAACGACTGTCCTCCTCTTTCTGCAGAACCCTTTTTAAGGGTCTGTGATTGGTTGAACCCTGAGCCCTGGCACAACTGGATTGGCGATCCAGATGACACAACCCACATTCAGCTCCAGATCGTCGATCCCAACAATCAAATTCAGTCTGTGGACTTCTACTACTCTATAGATGGAGGTTATATCTGGAACTTCCTTCAAACAGACACTAATGGTTACGCACCCCTCCGAAATACCACTACCCCTGTTGATCCACATGGAGATGGATGGTCTGCCTACCTTCCCCACTCCCTTCTACCCATTGAAATTCTATCACTCCAACTTAAAAGCATTGCTCATATGGGAACAGAGAGTCTTGAAGTTAGGAACCAAACTACCTACGATCCCACCCCTCCCTCTTCTATTACGCTCAATATCCATGACGGGCAAGGAATCCCCTCAGAAACCGTGTACATTGATGTCAATCCCATAAGAGCGGATATCGAGAACATTGTCTGTTATATTGAGGAGAAAGCAGACACGTTTTTTAAGGGTATACCTAAAATCAAACAACCCACCGGCACCACATGCGCCCCCACAGCCGCGGCTGCCTGTCTCAAGTATTTTGAGGCCCAGGGAGACACCCATATCGCAGGTGGTCTCAATGACCAGGGGCTTGTGAATGCCCTTGCTGGTAGGATGGGAACCAATGGAGGGACCACAGATCCAAACTGGGCAAATGGACTGAGATCCTGGATAAATGACCACTGTCATGGATACACTGTTCGTGGACCCCTTAAATTTGATTGGAAGGAGGCTCGGGATGAACTGGAGAGATGCCAGGATGTCCTCATGGGAATTACCTGGGATGGTGGAGGTGGGCACGCTATGACCCTTAACTCCATCGTAAACCCTCCACTTCCTAATGGAAATATCAAGGTCGATTTTATGGATCCATGGACGGGAAAAATTGAATGGGGGGAGATGAACCCCAACACTGGTCATGTATCCGGCTTTACAGGAGCAGGTGCGAGTGGCACCCTGGATGCTGCTATCATCGTCTGTCCCAAAGAGCCTGACCCAAGCGGCGGTGGTCCTGGTCCTCCACAGGGAGGCGGCCCTGGTCCCAACCCTCCGCCCATACCCATTCCCTTGCCCCACCCTGGTTGGTGGTGGGTTCACGTGGTGGTAATAGACCAGACAGGGCATGCCCACAGAGAGATTAGGGTCGTATGTCATCCTTTACTTGGCGATGCGAATGGAGACGGGGTGATAGATATAGCTGACGTGGTTTATCTGCTGAATTATTTGTTCGTAGGTGGTCCAGCACCAGTTCCGTGTTTAGAGGCTGGAGACGCTACCTGTGATGGGATAGTGGATGTTTCTGACATAGTCTATCTGCTCAACTATCTGTTCGTCCATGGACCGGCACCGGGGTGTTAGTTGGCAAGTAAGGCACTCCTGATGGGGCGGGGTTAACGCGCCTTGCCTCCTCTAAGTGTGCTGATGCCCCGACCTCGACAAAACCGAGATCGGGGCATTTTTTTGTTTGCATATTTTCGATTTTCTTATATTTTCTACGATTGTGCAAAATCTATTTGGAGTTAATCCGTTCACGGTGAATCCGTTCAGGATGAATCCGTGAGGATTTTAAATAAAAGGCTTACGCCTTAACTCCAAACGTGAAAAACGCTCTGAGAGGGGAAGAATTTGGAGAATATCACAAAAATCCTTTTTGATCTTTTGTTGATGTTTGCCTCCGCCAAGATCATGGGAGAGATCTTTGAGAGGATCAAACAGCCCGCCGTGATCGGAGAAATATTGGCAGGGATCTTGTTGGGTCCTTATATTTTTGGGCTGATTGATCCCTTACAAGTTGAGACATTCAAGGTTTATCAGGTTTTGGCGGAAATTGGGGTGATTATCCTTCTTTTCACCATTGGCCTGCAGACTAAAGTAGATGAGATGATGAAAGTAGGAACTACCTCTTTGGTGGTGGCAACCTTAGGTGTGATTTTACCCTTCTTTTTTGGCTATCTCTATATTCTGATCGTAGAGCACACCACGGTGGAGGCGATGTTCATTGGGGCGGCGATGGTGGCAACCAGCGTGGGAATAACCGCAAGGGTATTGTCGGATTTGGGGGTGTTGGAAAGCAGAGTAGCACGGGTCATCTTGGCGGCGGCGGTGATCGACGATGTTTTAGGACTTTTGATCCTGGCTGTGGTTACCGGAGTGGGTAAGGGCGCCATCTCCTATGTCACCATAGGATTGGTCACCCTGGAGGCGGTCGGATTTATCCTCTTCCTTATAATAATAGGAAAGAGAGTGGTCCCGCTGGTCGCTCCCAAGTTAGATTATTTCAAAAGCAGAAATGCGCCATTTGTCTTGGCGGTGTTGTTTTGTCTGGGACTTTCAGCAGTAGCTAGTTTTATCCACTTAGCCGCCATTGTGGGAGCTTTCATGGCTGGAATGGTTTTAGCAGAATTCAACATCGAATTCAGGCTCTCCTTGAAATTTGAATCTTTATACGACTTTTTGGTCCCCTTCTTTTTTGTGGTGATGGGAACTCAGGTGGATTTGTCGGTCTTTGGAAAAATTAATCTGATCCAAGCCGCAATCATCTTGACCATATTCGCTGTTTTGGGCAAGTTGATCGGATGCGGACTGGGAGGGCTTAATCTAGGATTAAAGGAAGCGGCACTGGTGGGAGTGGGGATGGTGCCACGGGGCGAGGTGGGAATGATAGTGGCTTCTATCGGCTTGACTATGGGTGCCATATCCTCCGATCTTTATTCCATCGTGATCTTCATGGTGATTGTTACCACCCTGTTAACTCCCCCCGTCCTGGCGAAGATGATCTCCAAGGGGTTACTAAGGAAAAAAGGTGAAAATCCCGCCGAAGGCGGGGGAGAAGAGAGAGTAGAGGAAATACCGGTGGATCTATAAAAAAGTTATTTTTTCGCGTAGCCAAGGCTTCATGCCTTGGTTTGCAAGCCCTGAAGGCTTGCCTACGCGGAATTTATCAAGAAATGCAGGAGCTTCGTGAAATCGAGAAAACTGAGAGGACATCAATTTGGACTTAGAGAAAAAATTAAAGATCGTCTTGCTGATTTTGATCCTGGTGATCTCATTCGGGACTAGTGGCTATACCTTGATTGAAGGGTGGTCTCCACTGGATGCCCTCTATATGACTTTGATTACCCTCACCACGGTTGGATTCGGAGAAGTACATCCTCTTTCCCCTTCGGGAAAGGTGTTCACTATGATCCTGGTAGTAATGGGGATAGGTGGAGTGGCTTATACTTTAAGTGTGATAGGGCAGATGATTGTGGAGGGAGAAATCAAGAAACTTTTAGGGAGAAGAAAGATGCAGAAAGGTTTGAAGGAGTTGGAGGATCATTACATCGTGTGTGGGTTCGGTAGGGTGGGAAGAAGAATAGCCCAGGAATTATGCGTCCGCAAAGTCCCCTTCGTGGTCATTGACAAGGACCCGCCAAAAATTGAACAGGCAGAGAAAGATTGTTTTCTTTTTGTCCAAGGTGATGCTACAAGTGACCAGACGCTTCAAGAGGCGGGGATCAAGAGGGCTAAAGGTCTTATAACCGCGGTGGTGAATGAGGCGGATAACGTGTTCATCGTTCTGTCCGCTCGGCAACTTAATCCGAAACTTTTCATCACTGCAAGAGTGGAGTCAGATGAGGCGGAAAAAAAACTTTTGCGAGCTGGTGCCAATAAGGTAATCTCGCCTCATAAGATTGGCGGAATAAGAATGGCGCTTACCGCAATAAGACCTAATCTGGTTGATTTTATGAGCGTGGTTACCTTTGACCAGGATACCGACTTGACAATTGAAGAAATACAGATAAAGCCAGACTCACCTTTGGTCCAGTCCTCCCTGCGAGACTGCGCCATCCGGAGGGAATTTGGAATCATGGTAGTGGGCATAAAAAAGGTAGGGAAAGAGGTATTTTTGAATCCATCCCCTGAGACCAAAATCGAAGCTGGCGACATTTTAATCGTAATCGGAAAGAAAGAAGAACTGGCCAAGCTCGAAACCATGACAGGCACCTAATATAAAGATTGGATTTCGAAGCTCGTTTATCGTTGGCGAAGCTGGTATCGAGACTCGAAGTTCGATTTACGAGCTTTGATTTATGGTGAGCAAAGTCGAACCATACGAGCTTCGCCAACCACAACCGAATGCCGAATAAGGAGAATCAAAATGTCCGAGCTAAGACTGAACCGAGCCACCAAGGATTGGATCATCGTGGCTAAAGAGAGAGTTAAAAGGCCGCATCAATTTTCCGCAGGATCCGTAGGGCGTGGAGAAAAACATAAAGAGAAATTTCCCGCTTTTGACCCGACCTGCCCTTTCTGTCCGGGAAATGAGAATAAAACCCCTCCCGAGGTGTTCGCCTTGCGAGATAAAGACACGAAACCGAACCGTCCCGGATGGCGAATAAGAGTGGTGACAAATAAATATCCAGCATTGGAGCCAATGAGAAAAACGTCTAAAATAACCGGAGAATTTTTTAAAAGAACGATGGGACTGGGCAAGCACGAAGTGATTATAGAATCGTCTCAACACAACAAAAGCTTAGCCACTTTGAGCTTAAAGCAGGTTGAGGAGGTATGCGAAATCTATTGGAAAAGATATCTGGCTTTAAAAGATGATAAGAGGTTTAAGCTGATCATCATCTTCAGAAATCATGGATTCTCAGCCGGGACCTCACTGAAGCATCCCCATTCTCAATTGATCGCCTTGCCTTTGGTTCCCACCAGCATCAGGCATCTTTTGGAGGAAGCCACCAGATATTACGGCGATCACGGGAGTTGTGTCTTTTGTGATATGATCCAAGAGGAGCTTGTCTATAAAAAGAGAATAATTTTGGATAGTAGGGAATTTGTGGTCTTTCATCCATTTGCCTCCCGCGCTCCTTTTGAGACCTGGATCGTTCCCAAAAAGCACAATGCATGTTTCGGGAATATTGGCCCAAAGGAAGCCCATGCGATGGCTCGGGTGCTGAAAGAAATTTTAGGGAAGCTATACCTGAAATTAAAGGACCCGGATTATAACTTGATGATTCGCACCGCTCCGATCAAGGATGCTCAAGAGGACTATTATCACTGGTATATTCAGATTTTGCCCCGTCTCACCATTCCGGCAGGATTTGAGCTGGGTTCAGGGGTTTACATTAACGCCTCTCTGCCGGAGGAGACCGCTAAGTTTATCACCCGGTGAAAATGATCCGTTGGTCATCTCGCCAAAGGCGGGACATGGTTCGGACAGGGGTTGAACCCCTGTCCGTAAAAGGGATAGGGGTGCAACCCCTATCCCCACAAGAGGACATTCCAAAACCTCACCATCCCTTTTCTCTCTCCATTTATGGTCATCAACGAGATAAGTTGACACACTCTGCTTCCACATAAGATCATGGTTCAGTTCTTAGCCACTTTAGTGGCGTTAAGTTCATCTAAACCTGACTAAAGTCAGTTGGAACAACACAAAAACTTGTCAAGTTGAAAAGCTGAAGACCATTTATGGAGAGGAGAGGATCGAAATGCATAAGGGGTGAGGTAGAAAAAAGAAAAATTTTTGAATCTTTTCATTTTCGGAATACGTATGCTAAAAAAATTTGAATGCCGGGTGCATGGTGAAGGCTAAAGGAAATAAAAACTTATGCCGATAACGTGGATGTGTGTTTTCAGGATTATACTATTTGGAGGTTTTTTAGCTTTCTGTAAAGAATGGAGTTTTGAACTCCAAAGAGATCAAAACATGAGTTAGATGTAAAACGAAAATTCATCGGAACGAGAAAAGACTCTTTCCCGTCCTCGGATGTCAATCTCGTAAAAGACTGGATTTTGTTAATCTCTAAGTTCCATTCATAGCAAACCATCTAATGAATTTTAACCAGCTCTAAAGGATGCGATAATCAAAAAGACCCGCCGGGGAAGGTGTTTTTGACTTCTCGGATATTATGGATTCAGAATTCGGGGAGAGCTTAGCATAAATATTTCAGGGAGGATTAAGTTAATAAAAACTATTAGGGAAATATAAAAGCTTTTTTTGGCAAACCTGATCGGCTTTGCTTCAAGCGGGGTGAACTTGCCAAACGATAAAATTTTATAAATTATTAAAATTTTTCTTGACAAATTTTTTAAAGGGTATATATTTCAAAACAATTTAGCAACTTAGATTTAGTTTTGCTTGGCTAAATTTTTAAGATATTGGAGTTTGACTGAAAAAAGGGCATGATAAAAATTGGATGTTGCCCTCGTCTGTAAGTTAAAAATTTTTTGGAAGGGGAAAAGATTTTTGACTTTCCTTTCTTGATGTTCCGTGCCACGTGCGGAAAAACATAAAGAGGGGAAATGTATATTTCAAGCGGCGTTTGAAAGGAGTGATGTGGCAGATAAGTGATCAAAGTTTTGTTCCCTAAAAGGGGGAAGGTCTTTTTTGGATTTTGACAACTTCGAAGAGCAAATAACAAAAAACCATTATTTAGCTTTGAAGGAGGTGAGATCAAAGGAAACATAATCCCAGGCGAGAAAACAAAAATAAAAAACTTCAGGGTGGGATAAAAAAATTAAGAATATTTAAACCAGCTCCAAAATCTGCAAGATCACCCCGAAGAAAAAACCTAAAGAATGAATTAAGGAAGGAGGCGATAGAAAAAGATGTTAAAAGAAAAAAAGAAGACAAACTTAAAAACTTTTTCAAATCCATTTTCGAAAGGAGTCTTGAATATGAAACCTTTCAGAATAACAGTAGTTTTGATGGCGCTTTTGGTCTTGCCTCTGTTTGCCAGTCAGGTTTTTGCTATCTCCATCACTTATAAAAATCTGGACACACTCCAGGTTCCATTTGGTAAGATCAGCAAAAACACGGACGACAGAGCGCTCTTAGGTTTTAAGATTTACGGCGTGACATCGACCAAATACTTAGAGTACGTTAATTTAAAAAGCTTTATCCAGAAAGCGTACTCGGTAGAGCATCTGAAACTCTACATGGAAACTAATGATACTGTGGGTCTTCAGGTGCCTGGGGATCAACTGCTTCAATACAAGGATATTCGCAACAGGAGGTTTGATAGTAATGACACGATGCCATTCACTTCTCTTCATAGGCTATTGAATCAGGATCCAGACTCCACCCTGTTCTACGTCGCCATCGATGCCTTTACCGATACTGTCGGAGCCCATCCGGACCTCTATGACGGTCAATGTTTAGAGGTAATAGTCTTACCCGGAAAGATGCGGTTGAGTCCCCTCGATACTAACGCCGATACGATTTACAACCGTCGTTATAGTTCTAATCCTCTCGATGATACCACCGGCTTCTGTCCGGATGACCCTCAAAATCACGGTTATCCGGGCTGCAGATACCGGCTCTGTTTTGACACTCGGGGACCTCAATTTACTCTGCATTTCTGCGTCGGCGACTCTACCTGCCCGGACAATCAGACCATAGCTCAGGGCGACACGGTGCAGATTTGCGCCACCGACATTAACGAACCCGTGGTAGGTTGTATCCACGTTTTCGGCAGAGTTTTAACGGATTGGGATCATGAGGTTAGCTCCGCGGAGATGTTTCTGCAGGACTCGATTGTGCTATGCCGAGACATTTGCGGGGAAGAGGGCAAACAACGCTGCGAATGTCCCGCCTGCGATGACACATTTCACGTGAAATTCGTAATACCGGACTTTGCCAATGGGGTTAATGGGGTTCCGCCCAATAGGCTTCCCTACTCGGGTGACATGAGGGGAATTGATGCAGACACCGGGCAATGGTTCGTATGTGCCTGGGCAAAGGATAGCGCCGGAAACATAGACACCATCTGCATCGGACATGATGACCTTTTGCCCTGGAAGATCGATACCCGAAAGCCCAATATAGATTCGGTCTCTTTCTTCTTATGGTGGGACAAAAATCATGATGGGAAGGTAGCCTTAGGGGATACGGTGGCCGTCTTCGGTTGGGCTTCCTCCAATGTGTGGGTACCCCAATTAGAAGTAGACAGCATGATAGCTGATATGTCCCATTTTGGTCAAGGACGTGTCTGGCTGAATGATGTGGACAACAACAACAAAGTTTTCCGGGCGTATGTCTGCCTGGACGTTCCCGTGCTGGGCCTGGATACTACCGATTGCGTTCTAAACTCGATCAAAGTCTGGGCTTGGGATAACGCCTGTAACTACGACACCGCCAGGAAAGGGATTTGTAATCCTGTCGACCTGGAGAAGCCGGGTATAGATCAGGTGGTGTATAAGTATTACTTGGATTATGACACCTCCCACTCCTGCATTGGCATAGGGGATACGGTCGAGATAACAGCCATCACCGCGGGATCCGATATTGAGTCTGTTACCGTGGATATGAAGGATGCGGGAATAGATAGTCTTATCCGCACCGCCCTGCCTCTCCCCTATAAAAGCATTGATACTTATGATACCATCTGGACGGTAACCAAGCCACCCATTGACGATGGTAAAGACAAAGACAACACCGTACCGCCCCTTAACGATGCTGTTTATACGGTTAGGGTTACTGCATGTGACGATGCTGGCAACTGCTCTACTCTCGTCAGCAACGTGCTTAACCGAACCTTGGACACGCGTCGTCCCAGACCAATCGGATACTTCTGTCAGGACACCGTGCCATGTGCCCTGCATGCCGTTACATTGGCGCATGGAGTTATACAGCTCTACTGGAAAAAAACCTGCCAGGAGAAGGATGCCTGGTATTTCTACGTGTATGACTCAACAGAATCCTCTGGCGGCAAGTGGGATTCCATCGGCGCAACTTATGAGAACGAGACCGGTAATCCTAACTACAACTTCTGGACCTCCGAGCCTCTTCCTGCCGGCTACTATCACTTTAAGGTCCAAACCGAAGACAGCTGTGATAACTTAGGACCGTTTAGCTGTGAGGTAGCGGCTTTTGCCGACAGCACGCCTCCCAAAGCCTGCCTAGTCTTCCCGGATTCAGGCGGCATCTACGGCGCTCCGTTTACCGTCAAAGCCCGCACCGAGGACCGGGACATATTTGGTGCCTCTTTATGGTATCGATTAAGGGCCGATTTGAACGATCCTCCCACAGGTCCTATTGGACCGTGGACACCGTGCTTGAGTTTCCCATCTATGTATCGTCCTGATAGCGGATTAGTTTTCTTGGATACCGTTGCCTGCATTCACGACTACGTTGGCATGGTGGAGCTTATGCCCCTATCCTGCGACGTGTACGGCAACTGTCAGGATACCATCCGAGGTTACCAAGATGCTTGTATAGACGACTCTCTTCAGAATCTGAGACCCGGACATTTCCTGTTCGACTGGGATACCACTCGCGCTTGCGCTCTGTTGGTAAGCGTCAACGATACCATCTCACCGCAGACCTCGTGTGGATTCAATGTCCGTTCGGACACCATGAACCAGGTAGTGATAAGTGTGGACGGCGCCAAGCCGACTGACTTGTTCACCATAGATGTGTTTGCCTTAGTGGATAATAACCCAGATCATCGCATAGATTACAGAAACCACGTGACTATGCCCTGCACCATAATGGTGTCTGTGGACAATTGGGATTTTGGGACGCAAAATCTGTATGTACATATTACTGCCGAGGCGAACGGAAAAGAGTGTGTGCCTTGTCCTATGATAATTGACCTGTGTGTCCCGTGGCAGACCACTCCGTGCATCACGATTGTTCGTCCACTGGAGTGGACGAGAATCGCTTGCTCCAAGACCGACAAGACCTGCGATTCCATCTGGGCAGAGATCACGCCCGGTTGTCCGGAAAGCCTGGTGACCCAGGTCAAGTTCTTCTATTCGAAAAGCACCCCTGGCCCACCTTGGAATTTAATAGAGGAAGTGGTCGAACCGGACACCGTCTGGGTCTTAGGTCATCCCAAACTCTATTGGAGGACCTGCTGGAACAACCTCGGTCTGGTTCAAGATGGCGACACGGTTTACTTCATGGCAGAAGGATTTAACCAATATCACATCTCTTCGGGTCCTTCCAAGATGGTCAAGGTCTACATGGACTGCAAAGCACCAACGGTTAAGCTTAGGATAGAAGATGTGATCACCACCTGCCAAGGCATACCTAAGGTATCTGGAGAGGTAACCCTGAAGGCGCTGGTCGTAGACACCTTAGTGGACATTACGGATGTGGTCTTCTGGTATAAACTTCATTCTGACCCAGATCTTCCAGCGTATTGGGATACACTCTCCCAGTCAGAACGGGGCGGGTGGTGGGAGTCCGACAACGAACTAGAGCCATGGAGCGAGAACATTTGGATGGGCGGTTTTGACACTGAGGATTTGCTCAATAATACCTGGTATGACATCAGGGTTTCGGTCAAAGATCAGGCTGGGAATATGTGGCAGGACTACGATGAAGATGGAATGTTCGATGATTCCACCTTCTTAGACGCAGTTGCGGCAGGCGCTGGCATCACCGTCTTTGTGGACAACGAAGCACCACAGCCCGCCATAACCATGGTGGCTGATACTGCGGCTAAAATATATAATGTAAATCCCAGCACCTTGTTAGGTGGATCAGGAGAGACTTATGTCAAGGCGGGTGATGATATCAACGCCCAGATTTCGGTTCTCCCCTCTGAGGACACTTGCGAAGTGATGAAGGTGGAGTGGTTCTTATGTATGCCTGTAGACGACTTCTTCGTCACAGCACCCAAGCCAAGCCCTGCCCAGGGCGGTAAGACTATCCCTCATGTCGAGCACCAGGGTGACAACTGCGAAAACCCCATAGAACTCACCCTACCACGAGATCTGGCTTTCGACGACACCAACCACACCTGCGGGAGATTTAACGACTATGACAAAACCTGCCTGAAGAAGCTCGATGAGAGTGAGGACATCATTTACAAGTTGAACGTTACCATGAATGTTATTCTTAACATTCAGTGGTGGACGAGCAAGGCTAAGGAGAGCGGACTTGCTCTGTTTAGCGAATGCCCGGGGCATCATGATGGTGGTCCGGCGTTAAGTGGGTCGAATAATGATGATCACGAATGTATTGAACACGAGGATGGGCATAAGTCTCATCATTGGCACCATCTTAGCCACGATCCCATTCGCTTGGAGCCAGGCACTTACTACCTCATGCTTGATACCCCGAAGGATTGTATAGGGGAGAAGCAGGCTAGTCCTGGAGCCGGAGAAATCGGGCAAGCCCCTGCCCCGGAGGCGGACTACTTCGAGTTACAGATAACCGGTGAAGCTACCGGCTGCAAGTTTGTGGGACTCTCCAACGATCCATATCACTTCCCGGTCAACTTCAATCCGGTGAAAGATGGATTGATTCCTGCATACGAGCTGGAGGATCACTTTTGGCAAGGTCAGCTCCAGGCGGTGCTTTATGATAGCCTGGGTAACTCCAAGACCGACAACGTGGATCTCTACATTTTGGACGTGACCGCATCTCAAGCCGTCATCGTCGATCCTCTGAATGACTCCTATGTCTCGGGCGATGTGCTCTTACAATCCAGGTCGCTCAATGACTATGAGATCTGTAAGGTATGCTACGAGTATAAACCAGAGGGCGATTCGGTCTGGTATCCGGTTAACTTCGGTTATCCCAATGCGTGCGTCACCCAAGAGGGTAATGGTCCTCAGGGAGCGGCACAAAGAGTTGGAGGCTGGCAGCAGCGTGACTTCTCCCTCACCTGGCACACCTTGAATAGCATACCGGACGGAGCCTACTATCTGCGAGCGGTGGCGACCGATTGCTCCAATAATGTAGACACCCTTCCGCCTACCATAAAGGTGACGGTTTCCAACGGAACGCCTACCGTAACCATGATTGATCCTGGCACCTGCCCGCGCACCTGCCCGGATGATACGGTGGATACCTTAGGCTACGTCTCTGGGACAGTCTCGCTTTATGCAACCGCTACCTCAACCATCCCTGTGGACCATGTAGTCTTCATGTATAAGGATATCTTTGAGGATCAGGATGGGGGTCCGGATGACTGGCAGACGATCGGCACCGATTACTTCCCCACTGATGGCAAATATTCGGTGGAATGGTCTACTCCTTCTGACGGACGCTATCATCTGAAAGCCATAGCTTATACTTCAAGTGGCAAGTCTGGTGAGTCCGAGTGGATAGTGATAAGCGTGGACAACAGCGGTCCATTCACCGAGATTATTTCCATCATGGGCAATCAGCATCCGGATGGCATGGACATCACCAAAGGTGCGGTTATCCCCATCCAGGTGGTGGCTATCGATTCCACCTCATCTGATGGCTGGACCAGATGCTACAACTCCGGTCTAACCAAGATCTCGGTGTGCATCGCCATGTGTGATTCTAATTATAATCCTAAAGATACCACAGAGATCACCAAGTGCTTTGAGGTCGATTCAGTTTATGATGGAATCCACACCGTAGAGTGGAATACGTCCGGACTGGAGTATGCTGGATGCAAAGGATGCTACTATATATATGTCAAAGCCTACGACTGCCTTGGGAATGTGACCGTCTCCGATTCGGTGAAGGTCTACGTTTCCGACATCACCGCTCCGGTGACCACCATCGGCGGATTCGATGGAGATTCCATATATGCGTATAGCTCAGAACCGGTCCAGACCCTCTTGTTTGAGTATGCCGATTCCGGAACCACCAACTGGATACCCATCGGCTGGTCGTCTTATGTCGGTCAATATTGCGACTACCTATATAAGACCTCATGGAAGCCGGCTTCTCTGAAAGATGGTCATTACCAGATCAGGGTGATCTCTCATGACACCTGTTCCAATCAGAATGACAGCTTGGCTCCGGTGGCTTACTTCACCGTTGGAGGCGGCACCATAACCCCCTACAATCCAGGGGTATTGGGAGCTCTTTCCTTCATGAAGAACTGGTGCGTGGGAGGTATGCATGGACTCGTCCACGAGACTTGCTCCCACGGAACACCAGTGGTTATCGCCCGATATGGTTCCAGCTATACTTATGAGTGCGTGGAGATGCAAGCTAATCTGAATTATCCCCACGATTATGACGGTTCCTTCTTTGCTCACGACATCGAATACGGTGGACCAGCCAAGTTCTTCAGCTCCGTGACCGTAAAAACAGGTGATCTACAAATGACCGGTGAGCCGGCCTACGTGACTTATCTGGCACAGGGAACTTTCGATGTGGTGCAAGTGAAGAGAGATTATGGAACTCATGGAACCTATCAGGATAGTTGTGTGCAGATCACCATACCGGCAGGGGCAGTGGGCAGTACGTTTGTTTACGATCGTTACATTTGGGTATCTCCTACTATAATGCCGTGGGTGCCACTTACCCAGCCCGATCTCAATCCCATCGGAGACAATGATGGCTATGCCACTTATGTGGCGTTCACCGATTGCTACTATTGCTGTGGCTGGTGGAGCTCTCATTACGGTGGAAAGCAAGACGACATACTCAAATCCCCAGGTGGCGGTAATGATTGTTGCTTCAACCCGGGCCAAACCCACTATGCCAAGATCAAGATGTGCTATGACACTTTGGTTACGACCGACAAGGAGCATCTGGCAGTGATGTGGTGGGATTGCGAATCAGGCGAATTTAAGTCTGATAACATCTACTATCCTCCCGGAGTGGAAGGATTCAATACCACCAATCATACGGTTGAGTTCGCCACAAGTTGCTTAAGCGGTCCGTTTGCGGTGGTCCAATTGCTGGAGCGTCCGTGCGACGGCAGTATCGTGGTGAACATGAGGGCGGAGGACATTACTCCCTACGTCGTCAGAAACGATACCGGATACACCAACACCACGCCCACGTTCACCAGCTTCATTACCGACCATGTGCAGGGAACTCAGGCCATTGATCAGTCCAGCATTCAGTTTAAGGTGGATCTGTTCAATCCTGGTGAGCTCATAAGAATATACACCGGTATGCCCAGCAGTTTATGCAGTAAGTGGATGACTGGATTCGGCTCATTCAATGGCTCCGGCTACGACGCAGTCCCGGGTATATTCAAAGCTGGATGGAACGACCCAACCTATTATAATTATTACGACTGGGGCACGAATTGCCAAGGCTGTGACGATTACTACTGCCAGCCTAAGTATCCGCTGGCTGCAGGGGACCACATGGCCACCGTCAGCGCCCAGAATTACAACATCCAGACCTGCACCGACACCGTGCACTTCAAGGTAGATGCCACCCCGCCAAACGTGGTCTTCGAAGACAGATGTCTGAACAGAAATCCAGAGTTCCTCGTCACTATAATTGACCGCGAATCGGGTGTGAACAAGGATTCGGTCTGGATATATACCAGCTATGGTCCTTATGATTTAAGCCCAGATCAGCTGGCACCGATGTGGATCAACGACAGCACCATAGATGTCAAGCTACCCGTCAATATATCTTCTTCTACTGATCTTGTGGTGTATGTGTATGAGGGGACCAAGAATGGTAATCTTGATCCTGATTTGGAGCACGGACCCGTGGATATGGTAGGAAACAAGGCGACTTCATTCTGGCACCGCTACCGGGTAGATGTTACCGCTCCCACCATTGCTTTGATGAAGCCGAGCTATCGTTTCCACAGACCGGTTCTATTTAATCTCTATGACGATGACGCCGGATGTGGAATTGATAGCATCTATGTTGCGCAATGCACCGGTCTAACCGGCCCATGTGCCTTTGCACCGGCAGAATCGGTGGTTTATGATCCTCAGGCTAAGATCCTGAGCTACAACCCACCGCAGGCTGGAACCTGGATTCAAGTCATAGCCAAAGACTTGGCAAAGAATACCAAAGTCCTGGATTCAGTCTACTGCGTAGAGGACTACGATCCACCCATGGTCAAGTTTGTGCCCAGCTATTATAATGGAACTACCCTGTGCAAGGATGATCCAACCATCAAGTTCGTGGTCACCGATGGTGTGGCAGGAGTGAATTGGAATACGGTCAATGTGGACATCGATGCCTGCGGGCAGCTTATCACCTATCCGTTCACCGAGGTCATAAATCATAGAGGTATAGGGCCGAATGACACGGTAACCCTCACTCCTCCCATAAAGAACTGCAGTGATGGTGCCGCAGTCAACGTCTATGTCTATTCAGATTCAAGATACGGTAAAGGTCCTGCGGACAATGGTGATACTTATCTGAAGAATGTGGCTAAGTGGACCTACTACGCCGATGCCTCTGGCCCGACCATCACCCTGAAGACTCCGTCCGACAGCCTCTTTAACCGACCTCTTCTGTTTGAGATCAAAGACACCAAGAGCGGATTGGCTGACATCTCGGTGTTCCAGGATAGTGTTGCGGCAAGCATCATCGCGCCGTATGCGCATAATCTTGGATGGTATGCACTTTCACCCTCTGCCGGGCAACACAAGATCAATATCATAGCGACCGACTCTTGCGGCAACTCGACCAACTATTTCATCTTCACCAGGGATGATTTGAACCCACCGGTGGTTACCTTCCTGCCCGGATTTGTCAACTGCGTCGATCCTACCATCAGTGCGACGATTCTCGATCCCTCTCCCGATCCCTCTGGAGTAGATTGGAGCAAGGTAAAAGTAGACCTGTATTATTCTAACTACCTCCAAGAGGCAGTTCCGTATACCCTAAGCGCTCAAACCCTCACGGTAACGGGAGATGGAGACCTGTTGCAATTGTCAGATGGCGTCTCTTTGACCATGGTGGTCTATTCGGCGAAGAGCTACGGGACAAACTACACCAAAGGACCCGTGGATCTGGCAGGCAATTATCAGACCTCGGCCTACTATTACTCGAAGAGTTATGTAGCTGACTGTCTTGGTCCGACCATCACCTGGAGAAGCGGTGCTGATTCTTGCTCTCGACCACTTCTGTTCACGATAACTGACAATCGTTCCGGAGTCGACGACATGACCATCAGCATCACCGAGGATGGAGAGACGGTTACCACTTGGAGTTATGACGTTCAGACCGACACCTTGAAGTATACTCCTTCTGCCGGAAAGCATAAAGTGGAGATAAAAGCCTACGATAAGGTTGGCAATCCTAACCATAACTCCTTTGTTTTCTGGAGCAAGGACGACTGCACGCCACCCGTGGTCAGCTTCGTGCCAAGCTTTGTCAGCTGCAAGACCCCCACGGTGAACGTCGTGGTTACAGACGCTGGCACTGGTGTAGATTGGAGCAAGCTTAAGGTTGACCTGTATTACTCGAGCCTCCTGCTTCAGACCTTCGAGCCCTCCGGGCCCAATGCATGGACGAGAGAAGACAGTATCATCACCGTGGTCGGAAATGGAGCTCAGCTCAACCTTTCAGACGGTTCGGATCTGTATGCTGTGGTTTATTCCGAGAAGTCGTCCGCAACCTCTTACACCAAAGGTCCTGTCGACTTAGCCGGCAACTGGACTGATACCAAGTGGATTACTAAGGACTACAAAGCTGACTGTTATGGTCCTTCCATCACCTGGCGTGGCACTAACTATTGCGACGATTCGCTGAAGTTTGAGATCACGGATGCTAAGTCGACTCTGGCTGGTGTTTACGTGTTTGAGGATAGCGCCCCCAAGCCTTTGATCAGGCGCGATGAACACAATCCTATCTACTGGTACTACTACCCCAGCGGGAATCGACGTCATCACGTTGATATAAGGGCAGTCGACATGGTGGACAACCCGACGGTATACAGCTTTGACGTCACCGGCGATTGTAAACCACCTGTGGTCACCTTCACGCCATCGTGGATCAACTGCACGAATCCAACTGTTACCTTCCAGATCACCGATGATGTTACCGGAGTGGATTGGAACAAGGTTAATGTTGACCTATACTATAGTTCCACCAGAATCCAGACTTTCACCCCGTTAGAGATTACTCATGACCTGAATGGTTTTGTGACAGTGCCCGGAGACGGTGCTTGGTTAGGACTTATCGACAACGCCGCCTTGAACGTGGTGGTCTACTCGCAGAAGAACTACGGAACCAGCTATACTCGTGGCCCTGTAGACTTAGCCGGTAACTATCAGACCAGCAGCGATTACTACCTGAAAGCTTACTATGCTGACTGTGTTGGTCCGACCATTACTTGGTCGAGTGGTGCTGATTCTTGTGCCGACCTGCTGAGATTTGAGATCAAGGATGCTCGTTCAGGTATGGCTTCCATCGCCATCACGGAGGATGGGGAGCCGGTTACTACCGGATTCTACTACAATGACACCACCCAGATTCTCTCCTACTCACGCGCCGGCAGGCATAACGTGAAGATCAAAGCCACGGACAATGTGGGCAACAAGACGATCTTCGAGTTCTGGAGGAAGGGCGATTGCACGCCGCCTACAGTGGCCTTCGGTGGTGGGTATCTCTCCTGTGCCAACCCGACCGTCAGCATCCAGGTAACAGACGATGCCAGTGGCGTGGATTGGAGCACTTTGCACGTCGATCTCTACACTTCAGCTTACAGACTGCAGACCTTCAATCCGGAAGACTTAGTCGGTCGGAGAACTGGAAATGTCATCACGGTGACTGCAGACGGAGATCTGTTTAACCTCTCTGACGGCAGTCTGCTGCAGGTGGCGGTCTACTCCTACAAAACCTCAGGAACCGGCTACATCAAAGGACCTACGGATTCAGCCGGCAACTGGACTCAGACCCAGTGGATTCAGAAGGAATACTACGTAGACTGCATAGCTCCGATCATCAGCTGGATTAACAGTTCCGATCCGTGCGAACGTCCGGTCAAGCTCCAGATCACCGACAACAAGTCCGGTGTGGATGGGGTTAAGGCGTATCAGGACGGCATTGAGCTGAAAGGTAATGCGTTTTACTATGACACCACTTCCAGCTTATGGTATCTGACCCCAACCGCGGGCATGCATAATATCGATGTGGTAGCTACCGATGTGGTGGGTAATCAGAATACCAAGTCCTTTAAGGTCAAGGACGATTGCCAGGGTCCTGCGGTTAGCTTTGCCACCGGATTCGTAAGCAAGAACCCGACCATCCAATTCACCGTGTCTGACCCGAGTGGAGTGGATTGGAACACGGTGAACGCCCGGATCTACGGATGCGGCAAAGAGTGCATTTACCCAGCTCCGGAGTTGAAGAAGCATGTAACAGAAGGTGGTGTGGTAACTCTTGACGATTGCATCCTAGATTGCAATGACGGCAGCGTAGTGGACGTTTATGTCTACTCCGGCACCAACTGGTACGGAATGGGTCCGGCTGACCTCTTTGGCAACTATCTACCCATGTACGTCAGGTTCAGCTATGTGGTGGATGCTTCTGCTCCTTCCATCGTCTGGACCAACAGTTCCGATCCGTGCAACCGTCCGGTCAAGCTCCAGATCACCGACAGCAAGTCTGGTGTGGATGAGGTTAAAGCCTATCAAGATGGTGTTGCACTGAGCGGTGAAGCATTTGTCTATGATGCGGCATCGGGATTGTGGTATCTTTACCCATCATCAGCTGGCAAGCATACTATCGTTGTGGTAGCCACTGATGTTGTGGGCAATAAGAATACCATATCCTTTGAGGTCAAAGACGATTGCTTGCCTCCTGGAGTGGAATTTGTGAAAGGCTATGTGACCAAGAATCCTACAGTGAAGTTCGTGGTCAGAGATGATAAGGTCGACGGCGTGGATTGGAAAACAGTGAATGTCGATCTATATCAAAGAGACAATCCTTACAAGCAGTGCACATTCACTGCCGCAGATATCGCCAACTTTGGTATGAAGCACGGCGATACGGTGGTAGTCTCTTGCACCATGGATTTGACTGATAAGCAATCCTTGGTTGCCTATGTCTACTCGGAGAAGACTGCTAGCACCAGCTATGGCAAGGGTCCGGCTGACCTCTTAGGCAACTTTATGCCGAAGTGGCAAGAGTGCATCTATCCTGTGGATGCGAAAGGTCCGGTTCTGAAGATTTTGACGCCCACATATGCTACACCAATTAGGGTTCAGGTCCAAGACACGGCTTCGGGAGTGAATCCCACCTCGTTCGAGATCAGAGAAAATGGCATCGAGCTTTCGTATAATTATGATGCCTCCACCAATGTCTTGACCTTCACACCAACTGCTGGCACGAGAACCACAGTGACTATAACCGTAGCTGACAATCTGGGCAACCTGGGGTCACTATCCTATCGTAACTGGGATGAAGATGCTGTTGGTCCCGTCCTTGACACCAACTTGGTCAAGCAGACGCTTATGGCGCCTCCCATTAAGATCAAATTTACGGACGATAAGTCTGGTGTCAACTGGGACAGCCTGACGTTCAAGGTCGATGGGCATGTGGTGCCGCATGAGTCCTTGACAATTGAAAGGGCCCAGGGTCTGATAGAGTATACCCCGGAGCCTGGTCGGAAGCAGATAGTAATAAGCGTCAAGGACAACGCCGGTAACATGTCCGGGGTCTGGCCATTCTGGTCTGAGGCTGGTGAGCTTTACTTCACTGGTAAGGGCGGTACATACAACTATCCCAATCCATTCGATCCTCGGGAAAAGATGACCTGTATCGTTTTGGGATTGAGCAAGTCTGTGCTTGCCACGATCAAGATCTATGACTTTGCTGGTGAGTATGTGCGCACCTTGGGTCCGCCAGATCAAGTGATTAAGCCAAATCAGGAGCTTTGCTGGGATGGAAAGACCGATGACGGAACCGAAGTTGCCAATGGCACGTATCTTTGCTACATCAAAGCCAGGGATCTGGATGCATCCAAGACAGTGACAGCAGTAATAAAGATTACTGTGCTTAAAAAGGATAAATAAAGTTTCGAGGGAGTCCCGCCTTTGGCGGGACTCCCTGCAAAGACTTGTCTTAATCCCGCCTTTGGCGGGAGAAGGAACAGAAACTTTGTTAATCTTTTATGAAAGGAGAAGATAGAAAATGTTAAACAAAACAACCAAATTCCTAGTGGTCTTTTGTCTGCTGTCAGTGATCTGCTCAACTGGTGTCTGGGCTGATGAAAACCATCTGCTTCCCATGTTGAGGATGGGAGTAGATGCACGTGCTCTGAGCATGGGTGCGGCCTATGTGGCTGAGGCGAGTGACGCTTCTGCCGGATACTGGAATCCTGCTGGCTTGGCAGACATAGAGGAAGGGAAGTTAAGCCTGACCCTCATGGGTTCTTTGGGGATGTCCTTTGATCGCAGTTATAACTACTTCGGTTTCGGATACGGCTTTAGTTTCGCAACTTTTGGCATATCTTGGCTGAATGCGGGAATTACAGACATTTCGAAAAGAGGAGATTTAGGACAAGATCTTGGCACCTTCAAGGATATGAATAATGTCTTTTTGATTTCCGCTGCTACAAAGCTTAAGAATTTTTCAGTAGGCGGAAGCTTCAAGGTAGTTAATCAGAAGATCGATGACTACGGCAAGACCGGAGTTGGTGCAGACGTCGGCGTTAAGTTTCGCCCGACTGATAAGTCAGCCGTCGGTGTAATACTAAGAGACATAGGCACCAAGGTAGATGGCTGGAGAGTTCCCTCCAATCTGCAGTTCGGAGTAGCTATTTACCCAGTCGAAGGCTTTATCTTCTCGGCGGATGGGACCAAGACCCTTAACACAAGTGAGCTTGCCTTTCATATGGGCGGAGAATACGCTTATGAGTTCTGCTCCAACTGGTGGACTAAACTCAGGGCTGGAGTAAATGATGGCAGGTTCGCCATAGGAGCCGGATTGCAGTTTTCAAAGGTCATGATAGATTACGGCTACGTAGTCGAAAAGGAAGATTTCATGAAGGACAACCACAAGCTCTCACTGTCATTTGAGTTTTAAGTAAAGACAAACACTAGGAAAAGTGTAAAAGCCCCGCTCTTGGCGGGGCTTTTATTTTTTCCATCTCACCCTCTTTGTCCCCCTCTCTATTTTATGTTGAAACTCCCGCCCTTCGGTCTGAGCCCTTCCTTCGACATCCCGCCAAAGGCGGGAGACGAAGTGCAGGGTCGAAGACCAGAGGCGTGGGAGAGGGGTTAGGGGTGAGGTAAAAAAAGCCTATTCTACAACCATTCCTCACTACCCCCATTTATTTGCTTGCTTTTTCCACTTCCAATTTTTAGATTACATTTCGATGGTTAGTCAATTTACGCGTAGCGGAGGCTTCAGGCCTCCGCGCTCTGCCAAAGGCGGGGCTCAATAAATCGAACAATTACATTTTCGATTACACCGCTAAATGTAAGGATAAGGAGGATGGTATGGAATTCAGAGCTTATAAAGTGCCAATGCCGGAGAAGACCAATGTGATCGTCGGGCAGACCCATTTTATCAAAACAGCCGAGGATTTATATGAGGTTTTAATCGGAGCGGTCCCGGGCATAAGATTTGGTCTGGCTTTCTGCGAGGCATCGGGACCCTGTCTGGTCCGGTCTGAAGGAAATGATCTGGAGTTGAAAAAATTGGCAACTCAGACCGCCTTCGATATAGGGGCAGGTCATGCCTTCGTGATCTACATAAGAAACGCCTACCCCATCAATGTGCTTAAGGCAGTCCAAAATTGTGCTGAAGTCTGTGGGATTTTCTGCGCCACCGCTAATCCGGTGCAGGTGATTATTGCTGAAACCGAACAAGGGAGAGGAATTGTGGGAGTAATCGATGGGTTCATCCCGAAGAGGGTGGAGACTGAGGAAGAGGTTAAAGAAAGGAAACAGTTTTTAAGAAGAATAGGATATAAGTTATAATTGGTTCAAAAGTTAGAAGGTTTGAAAGTTTGAGGCTTGGAATACCGCTCCGTGGGGAGATGGTATCACCCCTTATGTTGTCCGGCACGGGTTCCAAATTCCCTCTCCCTTGGGGGAGAGGGTAAGGGTGAGGGGGAAATAAATAAGAATCTAAAAAATTCTATTCCGTTTGTATTTAGTCGATTCGAACATTCAAAAGTTTAAGACTTTAAGTTCATGATTGAGTGGCAAAATGGGATCCATATTAAAGGGACGAATTTTTGGTTGGATGCCCGAAAAAAAGTTGATTTTTCCTTTATCTCCCATGCCCATATTGATCATGCCGTAAGACATAAGGAGATTTTAGCCACCAAGGAGACGGCAAGACTATATGAGCATCGCTTCGGCAAGGCGAAATTCAATATCCTGGAGTATAATGAGCCCAAAAGGTTCGATTCCGCCTATGGGGGGACTCACCCTACCTATGGACCCAAATTTGTAAAACCGAAGTCTGAAGAGGGGATAAAGGTGGAGCTTTTCCCATCGGGCCACATCCTGGGAGGAGCCCAGATTCTTTTGGAGATAGGTGGGGTGAGGATAGTTTACACTGGAGATTTCAATCTGCGCAAATGCTTGACTGCTAAAAAAGCCGAGATCAAAAAATGCGACATTTTGATCATGGAATCGACTTTCGGACTCCCCCGCTACATCTTTCCTGATCGAAAAGAGATCATAGATCAAATCACAGAATTTGTGGATCAGGCTTTATCCTTCGGTCAAGTCCCTATTTTTTTGGCTTATTCTCTGGGTAAAGCTCAAGAGATAATGAAGATATTGGGCAACCAGGGATATAAGATCAGCGTGCATAAAGCGATATTTAAGATAGCTAAAATATATGAGGAGTTCGGAGTCAGATTCAAAAACTATGAGCACTACCCCGCCAAAAGCGGTCAGACGACCGCCCGTCTGGGCGGATCTGCCTATGGCAGACAGGCCGAAGATTTGGAGGGAAAAGTTTTGGTTGTTCCTCCTTACCTAAGAGGCTCCCCTATGATCGAAAAAATCCCCAAAAAGAGAATCGCTATTTTGACTGGCTGGGCGATAGATTCTGGAAGCAAAGGTTGGTTCAATGTAGATGAAGCTTTTCCCTTAAGCGATCATGCTGATTTTTCCGAACTTATGGAATATGCCAAATTAGCTGAGCCCCAAAAAGTTTACACAGTGCACGGCTTTCCTGAATTCCCAGACTTTTTAAGGCAAGAGGGATTTGACGCAGAACAGCTCAAGGAGAGCAATAAAGTTACTGAGACTTTTAGCAAAGAACTTTTGTTAAATTATGATTTGTTCATCCGAGACTAACTTCCA
>Ga0315289_10002232_pt1 | contig 29893 bp, 25 predicted proteins | sample YL17G11_40_MG_FD_203452 | JGI IMG/M metagenome (GOLD analysis project Ga0315289, IMG submission 203452) | Sediment microbial communities from Yellowstone Lake, YNP, Wyoming, USA - YL17G11_40 | ecosystem: Environmental > Aquatic > Freshwater > Lake > Sediment | place: USA: Wyoming | collected... | reverse complement strand
CGGCCCGAGGTTTTCGCCCTCGCGCAGCCGCAGGATATTCTCCGCCTGAAACTCGGACCGGCAGGGGACCAGCACGAAGAGAAAGGAAGGGTTGATTCGCGCCGCGTCACTCCATTCATTAACCTCGGCGTGCAGGCGTATCTTGCGAAAGCCGGGCGGGTGACGCCGGAGGATTTTGCCGCCGCCCTCAAGGATGACGCGCAGATCGCGGGGCCGGTGTTCGCCTGGGATGGCGTCCATTCCGCGCAGGAGCTGCTGCGGGAAGGCATGCACCCGCGTCTCAGCGGGCTCGGCGCTGCGCCCTGCGGTCTGATCGCCGCGGCGATGCCGGCGGTCGGCATCTACCATTTCAATGACCCGGAATACGCCTACCTCGATGGCGTCGAGCTGGCCTCGGTCGCGCAGCCGCGCCTGGGGGCAGACTGGGCCGGCCTGTGCGCCGCCGGCGTCGCGGCGGCGTTCAATGCTCGATCTGACGCTGAAATCATCGTCGAGGCCGTGCTTAAGCTCGCCCACCGCAACAAGGCCGAGCTCTTCTATCAGCTCAACACGCCGACTCAGCGGGCCCAGGGCTTCATCGCGGGCGATGAGGAAGCATTCGCCGCCTGGTGGATGCGCTGCGGCGGCCGAGGCGAGGCGCGCAAAGAAACCAACTGGGTCGCCTTCAACCCCATCGCCTTTGTTCTGCCTTTGCTCAAGCACTATGCGCACGACCCGCAGAAGCTCATGGCGCTGGTGGTGGGGCCAAGCCCGGCCTCCGGCTATGATGCGATGGCCGGCGGCCACGCTGTCTCCGCGGTAATCGCTGGCGCCATCATCGGAGCTTTACACGGCGCGGATATCTTCCCGCAGGAGTGGCGAAGCTGGGCGGAACCGCAGGTGCAACCGTGGCTGCCCATGATCGAGGTCGTCAACGCGCGCCAGCGCAAAGAGCGTGAGATCGTAGCGATTACCGAGCGGATGGCGGCGCCACAAGCGGATGCCGCGTCGCTGCTGCACGACAAAGTGTACGGCTGCATGCTGGCGGGCGCCATCGGCAATGCGATGGGCTCGCCGGTGGAGGGCCGGTTCTATTGGGAGATTGACGCCCAGTACCCGGAGCACGTCACCACCGTGCTCGACCCGCGCCGGTTGGAGGGCGAAGATGACAACCAGATGGCGATGCTGCTGGTGGAAACCTACCTGGAGCGCGAGGGGCTGCCGGCGATGGCGCGGCATTTCGGCAAGACGTGGAAGGAGCGCCTCGATCGCGATCACTTTTACGTGCTGTGCATGGGCAATGCGTATGACCTGATCTGCCGCGGTTGGGATCCGCGCATCACCGGCCACTGGAGCGTGGTCACCGGCTCGACGGTGATGTGCATGGAGCCGGCGGGCGTATTCCACCTGGCCGACCCCGAGTTCGCGGCGATTGATGCCACCGCAATCTCGTACATGTACCAGCGGGGGCGCGATCTGATCGCCGCCGCCATGCTGGCGGCAACCGTTGCCGAGGCGATGCAACCGCAGGCGACCGTGGAGAGTGTTGTGCAGGCGGCGCTCGACGCGGCGCCGAGGGAGAGACTACGCACCTTCGACGAGCGGCCTTTCCACAGTGCCTACGACTACCTGCGCGCGTGCCTGGATACTGCTGACAAGTATGATGACGTGCTGGCGGCGCGCGCTGAACTCTATGACAAGTGCCTGCTCTACCACATGATAGACCCGCTGGAGCTGTGGGGCTTTGCGCTTGCCATGTTCAAGATTGCCAATGGCGACGTGCGCCAGGCCGCGATCGGGGGCACCAACATCGGCCGCGATGCCGATACCATCGCTGGTCGGGCGGCCATGCTCGCGGGCACGCTGCGCGGCGCCGGCGCGGTGCCTGAGGAGTGGAAGCGGCTGTTCAAGCCACAGTCGCTGGCGCGCATCGAGCGCAACGCCGCCCGTTTCGCCGACCTCATCGCGGGGCCGAAGACGCAGCGCATGAGGGAGCGGCTGGCAGTGGCCGCAGCCTAGACCACCGTGGGCTGCGGAAAGCTCTCGCTGCTGGCAGATCCTCGCCGCCGGGAACTCGGCCGCCCTCGCTTGCGAACCCGGTTGGCCTCTGCTCATCAAGTCGCTGCCTGCTGGAGGTGCGGCATCCCTCCACGTCGTATTATGCTGGCGCAAGGAAGCGCCGATGTCAGTGACTGCCAGCGACACCGCCGTCCAACGCGGCCCCGCCAGACAGCGGGAGACGCGGATAGTGAGCGAGCGCAGCCGTTCCCGGCGATGATTTCCTCGTACGGTAGTGATCCGTGTCAGTCCTCAACTCTCTGGAGCGCAAGCGCCTGGGCCAGAGCGCGGCCCTCAATCAGCGCGGGGAGCGGAGGTTGGGCGTCATTGGTCTGGCGAAGGCAGCCAGCCTTGACGTACAGATGAAAGCCTTGTCATGCTCGCTCATGGGGCGCGGCGTGAGTTTCGCCTCGGGCGCGCTGCCCAGCGGCGCCGGCGAGACGACGGTGAGGGCGGCGTTCCTGGGCTTATTGCCGCCCGGCGTCGAGACCATGATGGTTGGGAGTGATGACGTCATCGCAAATGCGTCTGCTTCGGGCAGCGGACGCCGCTGCCATCTTGTCCACAAGATTGGCGCCGGGCATCTGTGCGGGAGCATCTGGAGCCGGGCGGTGGGCGGCGGCCACCTCGAATCCCCCGCCGCCCGGGAAGCGACATGGTGATGCGCCCCGGTCTCGACCAGCGCTTGCGGCCGTGGCTGCCCGCCCGCCTCTGGCGCGCCTCGCGCGCATATCTCGTCGGCCTCGCAGGTATCGTCCTCGTCTCCTACATCACCACCTGGGCCGAGCTGCAGGCCAAGGTCATGCAGATCAGCATCCACCAATTCCCTCCCAGCGTGCTCGCGGTTTTCTTCCTGCTCGTGATGGGCGGCAAAGTCGTGCGGCGGCTGAATGGCAAATGGGGCCTATCAGCGCAGGAGCTGCTGACCATCTACGCGATGATGCTTCTGGGCGCAATGCTCTCCTCCCGCGGGCTCATGGAGCGGGTGCTGCCGCTGATGGTTGGCGTCAATTACTACGCCGATACGACGAACAATTGGACCACCCTCTACTTTCGTCACGTTCCCCAGTGGCTGGTGCCCTGGGATACCTCGGGGCCGGAGAAGCAATGGGTGGTCAGGGCCTTCTACGAGGGCCTGCGCCCGGGCGAGCATATCCCGTGGGGCATGTGGCTCGGCCCGCTCGCGGTGTGGTTCGTCTTCATGGCGTGCATCTTCACCGCCTTCATCTGCCTTTCCACCGTCCTGCAACGCCAGTGGGCCGACAACGAGAAGCTCACCTATCCCCTGGCGCAAATCCCGGTCGAGATGATCCGCGATCAGACCCTGGCCGACAGCCCCCCGCTGTTTCGCAGCAAGCTGCTGTGGATGGGGTTTGCCATCCCCGCGGTCATCCACAGCATGAACGGTCTCAGCCGCATCTATGCCTTTATCCCTTCCGTCAACGTCGCCATATACCTCAATCCCTATTTCACCGCCAAGCCGTGGCGCGACATCAGCTATCTGCGCGCCAACATCTCGTTTGCCGCAATCGGATTCTGCTACCTGCTGCCGGTGGACCTGACCTTTGCCTTCTGGTTCTTCTACCTCTTTAGCAAAGCGCAGGATGTCGTCGGCTCGATGTTCGGGGCCGTTCCGCGCGCCGCCCCGCACGCCACCGCCTATCTCTACATGGGTTACGAAACAGCCGGCGCCTTCTTGGTCCTCGCGCTCTATTTCCTCTACGTCGCTTGGCCGCACATCAAGCGCCGCCTCGACCGCCGCGAGAACATTGACGACTCGCGCGAGCTACTGCCTTACCGCGGCGCAGTGGCTGGGCTTTTCGTCAGCCTCGGGTTGGCGTGCCTGTGGCTCTACCTGACGGGCATGTCCTTGTGGCTGGCAGCGTTCGAGCTGGGCGTCTATGTCTTCGTGCAGGCGATCATCATGGCGCGCTCCACCTCGGAGGGCGGCCTGCTCGAGACCGAGGGTTCCTTCACCCCGCTCGACGTCATCGGCGTCGTTACCGACAAGGGGGTGCTGGGGCCGCGCAACCTGACCGCCCTGGTTTGGAGCCAGGGGATTCTGACCCGCGATCTGCGCGGCATGACTCTCACCGGCTACCTCGACACCCAGAAAATCGCCGACGGCGTCGGGGTTGCGCGGCGCCGGCTGCTGGGGACTTATGCGCTCGCCCTGATCGCCACTTTCGTCATCGCCGCCTACATCCAACTGCGCTTGCCGTATGAAAAGGGAGCGCTCAGCCTCTACCCCTACAGTTACCAGCACGCCTCCATCCAGTTCTTCCGCGAGCATCAACCGCTGTTGCAGCACCAATCCTCCTTCACCTGGCAGGCCCCCATTTTCTTCATCGTCGGCGCACTGTTCACCCTGTTTCTGGGGTTCATGCGCCTGCGCTTCTACTGGTGGCCATTTCACCCGCTGGGATATGCGATGTCGGCGTCGTGGGCGCTGGTGGTCTTCTGGTTCCCGATGATGGTCGCCTGGGCGCTCAAAGGGCTGACCCTGCGCTATGGGGGCATGAGAGGCTTCGTGCGCGCGCGGCCGTTCTTCCTCGGCCTTGTCTTCGGCGAGTTGATCGCGGCGGTGGTGTGGGCGATCCTCGCCGGCATCTGGAACTTCCCCGCGCCCACCATTGCGGTGGACTGATTGGCCAAGGGATTGGCTTGCCGCCGATCAACGCGGATGTGCGCGGACACCCGCGAACCTGCGGGCGATTCGATTAGAGCCTATATCAAGACTGCTGCTGCCGGGGTGTCATTCCGAGTGGCTAGGCCCCGACTGCTTCGGGGCCGCCACGGCGGTCGCGGAGCGACCTAGCCGCGAAGCGAGGAATCTCCTTTGCTACTCTGCGTAGCCTACTCCGCCCTGCGACTCGTGCTTCGCAGCGAGGCGGTTCGCCGCTTCGCAGAGTAGCAAGCTGGGCTCCGAAGGCCCGCGAAGCAGGGTAGCGTGGCTAGACGCTACGTAGCACGAGCGTGAGGAGACCCTTCGCTGACGCTCAGGGTGACAGTCCGCCGGGGTTTCGTTACCGGCTCTAAAGGTCTCGTTGCGCTGTAAAAGCGTTTGAGAGCCTGCCCTGGTGGTCGTAGCCGGCGCTCTTGGTGCGGAAGTACGCGTCCAGGATACGTATCGTCTCGTCCGATAGGCCGCATAGCGGCAGCGCATCCCAGATGCTCTCCCAGGTCGCCCGCAGGAACAGGCGGTCCGCACACTGGCGGCAGAACCGATCCCCGAACTCCATCTCGATGTCCTGCTCAGCATTCCACCGCACCAGGTTGACGAGGTGGAATGCCGCGCCCTGCGCCTGCGCGATCCATGATCCCAGCAGCCAGTTGCGCATTAACTCATACTTCCGGTTCTTGACCGCAATCTCTTCGTAATCAGCACGAAACACCTTGTGGAAGTGCGAATGCTGGCCATAGGCTTCGGGCCTGTGGTCCACACAGCCGTGCATGGCGCCGGGGCGGGTGGCATTTCCCGCGCAGAACTTCGCCTCGACGAAGACCAGGCATTTTCCCGGCCACCAGAGCGCGACGTCGGGTTCGCTGCCCCTGAGCCGCGGTTCACCGAATTCCTCACGCGCCTCCGAGAGCCGCGGCCAGAGTCCCCCGTCTTTGCACGCCCAGTAGATGATTTCCGGTTCCCGCGGAGGTGGGTCGGCCCCGCCCGCAAGCAGGATTTGCGCGAGCCGTCCGAGCCGTTGCTCGCGCTCGAAGGCCCGGAACACGTTCCACGTCAGCGCATCCTCATCACACTCCCGCCCGAGTCTGGCCATCGTTCGCTTAACCTTCGCAATGGCTGCGAGCAACTCGCAATCCTCTGCCTCCCGCCACAACAGATTGCGGCGCCGGTCTTGGTACTCGAACGTCGTCGGCGACAAGTAGATCCCATGAATCTTGCATAGAAACTCGTCCGATGTTTGAAAGAACCGGCGCTGGCGCGGAACAACGATCCTGCAATCTCTCACATGACAGGTGACCGCGCAACCCGAGATCACGCGAGTCTCGCGCAGGTCATTTGTGCCGTAGGGAAGTTCCATAACCTGGCCTCCTCTGACTTCCAGCAAGCGTTCCGGGAGCGATTCTTGCCTGGCGATCGCTCGGTTTCCTTCAGGCTTTGTCCGCGGCGCCGGCGCGGAAGGCGTCGGGCCTGCTCCCCCGAATCATAACAGCGAACCACGCCTGCACCGGAAATCCCATGCGAACCAATTACGCTAAAGCGAAGTTGCTGCGCGGCGAGCCGATCTTCGGCTGCGCCGCTCTGGGCGCGCCGTATCCCGAACTCGCGCACGCGTACGCCGCGGCCGGCTTCGATTTCATGCTCATCGAAAATGAACACTGGCCGATGACCCTGGAATCGGACCAGTTGCTCGTCCGCGCCGGCCGCGCCGCCAACCTGACCGTAATCACGCGCGTGCCGGACGCCCAATATCACCTGGTGGCCCGCACCCTTGACACCGGCGCCGAGGGCATCGTCGTCCCCCGCGTGGAGAGCCCCGAGTGCGCCGCCGAGGTCGTCTCGTGGGCGCGGTTTCCGCCTCAGGGCCGACGGGGCTGTGGGCCGGGCCCCCTGCTCTACGATTACGAGACGGTGCCTCTACCGCAGGCGCTGGAGCACTGGAACCGCAATACGCTGGTCGTCATTCAGGCCGAGTCCACAACCGCGGTCGAGCGCATTGACGAGCTCGCGGCGACCCCAGGGTTAGATGCCATCATGATCGGCCCCGCCGATCTTTCGATTTCGCTCGGCATTCCGGGGCAGACCGACCACCCCGATTTCGAGCGTGCAGTGGAGCGGGTGGCGCAAGCCTGCGCGGCTCGCGGCATTGCATCGGGCATGTTCGTCGGCGACCCTGAGCGCATCAAGCGATACCTGCGCCTTGGCCTGCGCCTCTTCTCCTGCGGCGGCGACATCGGCCTCATCCGGCAGGCCGGCAGCGAATTGATGCGGAAACTGCGGGCCGCGGCAGAAGAGGTCCTGGAATAGCGGTCTGCGACGGCAGCAGCGCCGCATCACAAGCCGGAGGCGGAGACGAAGATGACCCCGCGAGAGCGAATCACAGCTACCCTTCAACGCAAACCGGTAGATCGCGTTCCGATTGATTTCGGCGGCACCAACGAAACCGGCATCGCGGGCGTCGCCTACGCCCGCCTGCGACAATATCTGGCTATTGATGGGCGCCCTTTTCGCCTGCTCGATCTCTATCAGCAACTGGCCGAGGTCGAGGACGAGGCGCGGCGCTTCGCCGGCGGCAACGTCGCGCCCCTGGTCTTCGAGGCGAAGGAATATCGCTCGTGGGCGCTCCCCGATGGCACGCCATGCGAGGTGCCGGCGAAGTTTCGGCCGGTGCGTGAGCCCGACGGCTCGGAGGTGCTGCTCGGCCCCCACGGCAAGCCGCTGCTGCGCCGCGCCGCCGATGGCTACTGGTTCGACCCGGTGGGGCCGCTGTGCCCGGGGATGGACTCGATTGCCGATATTGCGAGATTCATGCCCATGATCAAGATCATGGATCGCGCCACCTATGTGGACGAGACGCTTGACGAGCTCGCCGCGCGGGCCCGACGGCTTCACGAGGGAAGCGATTATGCGATAGTGGGACAGTTCGGAGGCCACATCTTCGCTGCCGCCCAACTGCTGCGCGGGATGGAGAACTTCATGTGCGACCTGGTGGCGGATAAGCCCTTCGCCCGCGCGCTGATGGATACCCTGGCCGAGGCGCACATGCAGGAGTTCGAGCACTACGTCGCGGCCGTCGGCGATTACGTCCAGGTCATGCACGTCGCCGACGACCTCGGCAGCCAGAAGGGCCCGCAGATCAGCCCCGAGCTGTTCCGCGAGATGGTGCGCCCGCCGATGGAGCGGCTCTACCAGTTCATCAAGGCGCGCACCAACGCGAAGCTCTTCCTGCATTCCTGCGGTTCGGTTTACAAGCTTATCCCGGACCTGATTGAGATGGGCGTGGACATCCTGAACCCGGTGCAGGTTTCGGCGGCGGACATGGATACGGCGAAGCTGAAGCGCGAGTTCGGCCGCGACCTCATCTTCTGGGGCGGCGGGTGTGACACCCAGAAGGTGCTGCCATTCGGCACGCCGCAGCAGGTGCGCGAGGAAGTGAAGCGGCGCATCAATGACCTCGGGCCGGAGGGTCTGGTCTTCGCCCAGGTGCACAACATCCAGCCCGGCGTTCCGCCCGAGAACTTGGAGGCCATGTGGCAGGCGGCACAAGAATTCGGGGCGGCCCCGACTTAGCCGCGGATTAACGCCGATGAACGTGGATTGACCATGGGGCAGGAGCGCTTCGTCGCCATAGCTAGTGCTGTCTTGTATGTCTGTTGTTCCCTCGGTGCCGCCGCGAACGCGGCTCGAGACCCCTCTCCCTTTCAGGGAGAGGTTGGGTGAGGGTGATCCCCTATGGAACAGCGGTCTCGCAAGAAACCACTAGGGACTCACGTCCGTGGTTCCGGGCTAATCGGTTTCCAGCAGCACGTTCTCCAGCAGGTCTGGCGCGGTCGCCATCGCTGAAGAACACGTCCATTCTGCGGTTCCGGCGCTGGGTGACGTGGTGCGCGACACCAGGCACCACGATGCACGCAATCCGTGGCATGCTCAGGTTGTACCACCATCAGGCTTGCCAGTCAATAATTAAGTCGTGTGTCCCGGGAATTCCGAAGCGGTCGACGTCCTGGCCGACACCCGAAGCATGGAATGAATATCCAGAGCAGATAACGCAGCGGGCGCGATCCCGCGGAAGGAAGACAGGGTGTCGGGGAGTTCATCGGATATTCGGGGATGGATAAACAGCGCGCTGGCGGACCTGGACAACGCCATCCATGAGGCGCAGCGCTGGGCTGAGGAGTCAGGCCGCAAAGAGGGTATGATGACTGTAGCGCAGCTCGAAGTGGCGAGGGATACGCTGGTCCGCGCCCGGGACTCCGTGCGCGATAATGACAACCGGCGATGACCAGTGACGGCCCCACCTGCGAACGACCAGGCAAATACAGGACGCCAGCACCAGAAACGGCGGCGGTCGGCCATGAAGGAATTGTCCGCCCCGCCGCCGAACCCGCCGGTTGTTTGGCGTCCAGCCCCGCTGAGGGCACGAAACTTGCGTCACCGTGCCCCGGGCTGCAGTGCGTAGATGGAGGGTGCATGAGCAATGGCCAATAGCAATGAGCAGGACCGGGTGAAAGGCGAAACGGAACCTGGGCCGGCCGTTCCCGAGCATGAAGCGGCTGGCGACGCGCCGTGCCGCCGGGATGAGCCCGGAAAGGCTGACGCTGCTCGTCAGACTGAGGAAGAACGGCGCCTGGCGCGGATCGCTAAGATGCGGTATGATAACAACGGCCGGTTTCCGCCGCCGGGAGGCAAGGGCTAATTCCTTCAGGAAGACCCCCGCGTCCGGTTGATCCGGGAACAGGCCGTGTGCCTGGGCGCTGGCGGCTTTGCTTCCAGTAGCCCCCCAGGCAGCCTGACGGAATGCGAAGAAGCCCTCTCTCTGGCGAAAGGGGTACCGCATGCCAGTCGACTGTACTCACGTCTTCGTGCGGGGCGGACGACTCGACGTGATGTTCTGCCTCGAAGCAATCTACCCGCTATCTCCCACACGATCCGAAAACGTCATCGACATGTTGGTATGCAATCGAGGCCCAGACCCTGTATCGGCTATCACGGTTATTTACCCCAACCGTCTGTGGAGCGTCAGGAAAGCGCGAGCGCTGGCGAAACGCCTTCATAAAGAGGGAGGCTGGGACAAGCCAAGTCACTGCGACAAGACCGATGAATTCATGTATCCGGAGAAGCGTCGTAATTACCCATACAATAGGCCGGGTTCGACGCGCATGACCTATCACGCTGGTACGCTGTCGATTTGGGAACGATCAATGCGCGACGGCACGGGGCCGCGAACTCATACCGGCCACCTCCGCGCGCAGAAGATACTTCCTCACCCCGAGGTGGAGCGACGGCATTGGCGGATACTGCACCGAATAGGCTATTCGATTCTGCAATGGCAGTTCGAGACCGAACTAGAGGTCGATCAATCGGCCTGGCTGAGGCTGGTTCTGAAACCCAAGATGTGTGCGCCATTGACAGAGCAGCACCTTAGTTGGATACGCAACCCTAAGGACCGCCTGAGCGAGATCTGGCGCACTATCCGCGGACGGCGCACGCGTTACCTCTGTGAGATTCTTGGGCCACACGGGGTCATGGACCGGCTAATGGAACTCCTCGAGACACATGGTGCGCAGTTCGCCCAACGCGGCAAACTGCGCCTTGAGAGAGACGCGAATCACCTGAGGGCGAGAATCAGTGAGTGGTACACACAGGAGGGTACTCAGACTGTAATCCGGGACTGGAGTACGGTCCTCGTGCCAGCCTACTACCGGGACATGAAGGTGTATGATACTCCGGAAGAAGATGGAGACGCCACACCGACGCCAAGGAACCCGCAGAGCATGGAGGTCGATCCGGCGCGTGGCTACCTGGACGTATATCAATGGAATAGCGGATGGGAATACTTCCATCAAGATGCGCGAAGGATTCTCTCGCAGCTGAAATCCGTTGCGCCTCCAGAAGGCCAATCCGGCAATCTAGCCTTCATTCCCCTCGACGAGATAGGGCGTGAAGTAGGCATGCCCAGAGAGAAGTGCCTGGAGATACTGCGGCACCTATCCCTGATGCGGTCTGTGAGGGATAGCGCAGGCGAGGTCGCAGCGTTCGAAGAGGGCCAGGAGGGCTGGCGAGCCAGACCTGAATGGAGAGATGAGAATCTCATAGACGTGTGCCCGCCGGGAGGCCCGGACACGAAGTTCCGCGTTGGCATGCACCTCATCCCTCCTCTTCCTTGGTGGCGGCGCAACTGGCTGACGATGCTCAGCATAATCCTCAGCATCATCATCGGAGGTGCGGGCATCGCGATCGGCATAGCCGCCTACTGGCTGGCCCAACGCGGTGTGGCCAGGTAGCAGTCCCTGTCATTCCATCCGCTATCGCGGTACGTGTACGTGGCCCGACTGGCCTTGCGTAGCGCACGCGACGGGCCGGAAGGTGATGCAGTAGCGCTCGCGAATCTAGCGTCGGCTCGATTCCATCTCGGGGCTAATTCCGGGGACGCACACTTTAGTTCCACCACTCAGCCGGTCAACCAGTCTTGCGTGGCCCCTTTGGCCCAGGCTTGGAGCGGTGTAGCCGCCGCCCGAGTGCGGCTTCCAGCCGCGCGACGAAGCCCTCGTCGCCCCAAGGACGCCCGCTTCGCGTGCGCCGCCGCACCGCCGCGAGTTCGTCGTCGGGTACGCCTTCCCTCAGGAACTCGCTCCAGTCAAGCTCTTCAGTCAGCCACGGCCGAGGCGAGAGCACAGGGTCTGTCGCGCCGTCCACATGGGCCTGCGCGCTCGACCCCCGCCAGCGACGTAGGCGTTGCAGCGGCCCGCCGCCTTGACGTTCCAGCCCCCGGGAACGGGAAATAGATGCAAGTACCACGGCGCGAGGTGAATACAGCCTCCTGCCTGTCCTCAACTCCCCTTGCTCGCCGTCAAGTCCTCAGCCACTGCCGCCTCCCTTTGCCCACCCTCCATCTGCTTCCGGTCCTCCTTGAAGAGGATCAGGAAGGCCAGGGCGCAGGCCACGGTCAGGGCGCATGGCACAAGGAATACGCCGGTGTAATTGATGACCTTCGCGGTTGCAGTCGCGGTGGTGAAATGGTCCTGCACCCACCCCGCAAAGTACGCGCCGAGGAAATTGCCCAGCCCCAGCGTGATCAGCGTCAGCATGCTCTGGGCAGAGGCCCGGATGTCCCGAGGAGCCACTGCGTTCACATACACCTGTCCCACGACGAAGAAGAACGTGTAGCCCAGCCCATGCATGGCCAGTGACGCGACGACCAGCCACACCGGTTGGCCTATGGCGAAGATGGCATAGCGGATGGGCCACGCAATGACCCCGATCGCCAGGCACTTGCGCACCCCCAGGCGCGGCAGGAGGATCGGCAGCAGCGCGGCCATGGCGATGATCTCCGCCAGTTGGGCCACGGTCATCACCGCCGGCAGGCGCTTGGAAGAAATCCCGATATACTCCAGGAATGGGGCGGTGAGAACATAGTAGAACTGCAGCTCGGTCACCACGACGAACGAGATGCCCATGAAGATCGCGAAATTGACATTGCGCAGCAGCTTCACCGCCGTCAGGAACGCCCAGGGGTTCTCCGACTTGCTGGGCGGGGTGCGAGGCAGTACGAAGCAGAAGAGGCCAAGCAGCAGCGACGCCCCGCCTGCCAGCAGCAGCGAGTCGCTTGCTCCCGCCACCGTCAGCGACGGCGCCGAGCGCCAGTAGGTGAGCCCCCAGCCCGCCAGGATCCAGCCGATGGTGCCGAGCACGCGGATGCTGCCGAAATCCCTTTCGGCATTGCGCATGTGGTGGAAGGCGAGGCTGTTGGTCAGGGGCAGGGTCGGCGCGTAGAGCACGCAATAGACCAGCATCCACACCCAAAACGATGAGTAGCCCGTCTGCCGGGAGAGCTGGAGCAGAGCCAGGCCGCCCAGCAGGTGGGCGCCGCCGAGGAACTTCTGGGTTGACAGCCAGCGGTCGGCGAGCTGCCCGCCGACGAAGGGCGAGATGATGCAGGCAAGCGGCAGCAATGCCATGGTCGCGCCTGTCTGCCAGCCGGTGAAATGGAGCGTGTTTTGCAGGTAGGCAGAGAGCACCGGCGCCCATGCCCCCCACACGATGTACTGGAGCAGCATCATCGCGCTCAAGCGTAATCGAAGGCTCAGTGTCACGAGCGTCTCCTTTCCAAAGGCTGGTAGTGGTAGGGCAGGCGCCCTCGTGGCTAGGCTCCGACTCGTCGGAGCCGCCACCCCGGCCCGACGGGCTTAGGGGCCTGCGAGCCATGGTGGCGCAGCCGCCTGGGTTCCCAGGCTCTGCGACGCGGCCCATTTCGGCGCTTGCTCGGCCATCACCTTCGGGCCGCAGGAATGTAATGGAGAGACATCGAAGACCTCCTATGTTTGGGCGGTGTTTCCCGCAGTTGGAAGGCACCGCTGCCGTGCCGAGCCTACAACGTGTTCGGCCCTTTCAACGGTGACAAGGCATGAGAGTGAACAAGCCGAGAACCCGCGTTACCAAGGCAGCGCCGAAGCCATCGCCGGAGTTCGAGCGCTTGATGGCGCAATTGCGGAAGCACTTGCCGGACTTTCGCGAGCGCTATGGGCTGCGATCGCTTGGGGTGTTCGGTTCTTATGTGGGGGGCCGCCAGGGCAAACGAAGTGACCTCGACCTCCTTGCAGAGTTCGATCGCGCGCCGACGTTACTCCAATTCGTCCGCCTCCAACGAGAGATCGGCGAGCGGCTCGGAGTAAAGGTTGACCTCGTCATGAGAACGGCGCTCAAGCCGAGCATTGGCGCCCGTATTCTCAAAGAGGTGGTGCCGGTATGACGAGCCGGCGAGACCACAGTGACTACCTTCGCGACATGCTGGACGCGAGTGAGAAGGCGCTGCAGTTTGTGGAACGTGTGGACTTCGAAGACTTCAAGAGAAACGATGAGAAGGTCTATGCGGTGGTGCGGGCGATCGAGATCATCGGCGAGGCGGCGAGGCACATACCTCGGTCAGTGCGCGAGCGCTATCCCGAATTGCCATGGCGCGACATCGCTGGCATGCGTGACGAGCTGATTCACGCCTATTTCGGCGTTGATCTCGAAGTTGTCTGGCGAACCGTGCACGAAGACTTGCCCGCGTTGCGCGAAGCCGTCGCCCGAATTCTTGCGGATATCGGGCCGGCCTGAGCGCGAGACTCTGGCGGGTCGGCCAGGAGGCCCACCCCTACGCCCCTGGGCGTGGTCCGCAAGGGTCGGGCCGCTGGGCAAGCATGGCCTGCCGCCACGGCGGTCGCCCGCGACTTAGCCATTCCACCTCGACCCATCCCTCTCTCCATCCGCGCGAACCCGCGGCCAATACTCTGCCCTACCTGCGCCCGTATTCCTTGATCGCCTCCAGGTAGCATTCGATGCTGGGGATGGGCACGGTGTACGGGATGTGGTTGCCCACCGCAAAGAAATACCCCGGGCAATCTCTGCCGAGGTCGGCGCAGCGCCTGACCTCTGCGCGAATCTCCTCGGGCCCTTTGGTTTGCAGAATGCGCGAGTCTATGTTGCCGATGATGACGTGAGTCTGACCGTAACGCTGCACGATGCAACGCAGATCGGTCAGCGGCTCGAAGATGAAGCCCTGCGCTCCCGCCTCCGCCAGGTCGTCAACGAAGACGGTGAAGTTCCCGTCGGAGCAGAACAGCACCTTGATGCCCGCCTCGCGCAGCGGCCGCCATAGCCGCTTCAGGCGCGGGAAGACGTAGCGGCGCATCCACGCCGGCGAAAACGACGGCCCCGCCGCCCACACGATGTCGTCGTGGCATAGAAAGATAGGCACCTTCGCGCGGAGGTGCGCCTCCACCACCATGGCGCTGATCTCGGTGAAACCGTCCAGCACGCGCTCGAACCGTTCGGGGTCATCCATGGCGGCGGTCATGAACAGCTCCCAGCCGAAGGTCACGATGTTCCACGTGAAAACGCTGTTGTAGAACCCGCCCGGATACACGGCATCCGGATGCGCCGCCTGGCCCTCCTCATAGCACCGGCGCACGTCTGCCGTCAGCTCCTCGATGGAGGGGATCTTCGCCGCCTTCAGCGGGTCGAACGAGAGCACCTCCTCTTCGCTGTGGAACGGATAGGAGGAATGCCACGGCGTTTCCGTCTCATAGTACTTGGCGCGCCCCATGTCGGTGCGCGGGGTGCCCCAGTCGCGGCCATAAGTAGTCCAGATGAAGTCGTAGTCCAGCGCCTTCGCCAGCGCCGGCCCGGCGTTGGCGCTCTCGGCGGGATTTTCAGGGTCGAAGCCGGTGACCTTGATGATGAACCGGCGGTGGCTCAGATACTCAGTATGGGGGATGTGATCAGGCATCTCCAGGTGAATCGCCTGCCAGCCTCGCTGATAGCTCATGCGGCCGCTCCGTTTTGGTTTCAGGCGGCAATTCGCCGCCGGCGGCGGCAAGGCCTTCGCGCGTACCTGCATGTCCCGCAGTGAACAACGGTCAAAAGGGAAATGCTCTCGCGCCGGGGAATCACATATGGGGAACGGGAAACTATTCCGGGCCACCGGGCCGCGGCGTTGGCGCGCATCGGAGGTGGAAGTGTTGCACGCATCGCGGGTTCGCCACAGCGTAGCGGCAAGGCTGGCGCTGCCCCCGGTTCCCATTGACTTCCACCCGGGCGCCGAGACCGAGCTCGACGAGCTGTGGCAAATGCACGATGAGGCGCTCGCCTCGCGGGTTGGCGCAGCCGCAGAAGGCCCCGGGCGGAGGCCGCGCCGGATGCCTTCACTGCTGTCCCTGAAAGCCCAGATCGCCCGGCGTCTGTTGCGCGAGTGCGTCTTTTGCGAGCATCGCTGCGGGGTGGACCGAACCTCGGCGGGTCGAGGCGTCTGCTCCATCGGCGAGACAACTCGTCTCCACTTCGCGGGGCTGCTGGTTACCGAGGAGGACGAAATCTCCCCCTCCTTTTGCCTCTTCCCCTCTGGGTGCAACTTCTCGTGCGTTTTCTGCTGTGCCGCCGAGGACAACGCCCACCCCGAGCGGGGCGAGCCGCTGTCCGCCGAAGCGCTTGACGAGTGGCTGGCGCTGCCCGACAATGCCCAGGCGCGAACCGTCAGTCTCATCGGCGGCGAGCCCACCGTGCATCTACATGCCCTGCTCCGCGCAGTGGCGGAGCTGCGGTCGCCGCTGCCGCTGGCGTGGAATTCCAACTTCTACTTCTCGCACGAAACGGCGCGCCTGCTGGAGGGCGCGGTGGACTTCTACATCGCCGATTGCCACTATGGCTCAGATCAGTGCGCGGAGCGTCTGGGCGGCGCGCCCGACCATTTTGCCGTCATCACCCGCAACCTGCTGTGGGCGGTCGAGCGCTCCCCGCTGATACTGCGTCACTTGGTGTTGCCGGGACACATGGACTGCTGCACGCGCCCCGTTCTCGAGTGGGCGGCCGCTCATCTCGACGCCGCGGTTCACGTCATGTGCAACTACGTGCCGCCGCCGGGCGGCGCGCCCGGCGAGCTGGGGCGCGCCCTCACCGCGCGGGAGATAAAGGAAGCGCTGGAATGTGCAAGCGACCTCGGAATCAACCTGATCGCGCGCGCAAGCCCGGGCTCGGTGAATCCGAGATCGTGATCCACCGCGACGGGCGGCTGTCCATCATCCGCGTTACCGCGGGGTTGGCGGAGATCGCGCAGGCGCTGGCGCAGGGGCGCCCCGCCGCATCGGAGGAGGCTGATGACCCAAACCAAGCAGGATGAGATCGAGATTCTGGTGCGAGCGCGTTACCCGATCCTCTACCTGGTATCGTGGGAGGAGGAGCGGGTGATCCGCGACCTGCGCCACATCGCCGATGCCCGGGAGAAGAAGCTCTATATCTGGTCCAGCAGCAAGGGGATGCAGCCCCACACCACCCTGGAGCAGGGCAAGCGAACGGTGGACGAGCGCACCAGGGATCCCCTGGCGGCGCTCGACATGGTGCTCGACCACATGGAGCCCGCGCTCTTCGCCCTGCTCGACTTCCACCACTACATGAGTGATCCGGGCGTGGCGCGCAAGCTGCGCGACGTGGCTGCCACGCTCAAGGCGAGCTACAAGACCGCCATCGTCATTTCGCCGACACTCAAGATACCCTTCGAACTCCAGAAGGATACCACGGTTATTGACTACGAGTTGCCCGGGGTCGAAGAACTGGGCAACCTGCTTGATGCGCGAGTCAAAGAGCTCAACGAGTCTTCGAACCTCAAGATCACCATCGAGCCCGAGGTGCGGGAGCGGATTCTCTACGCTGCCAAGGGCCTCACCCTCAACGAGGCGGAGAATGTGTTCGCCAAGACCCTGGTGAGCGCGCGGCGGCTCACCGACGCCGAGATCCCCATTATCCTGTCCGAGAAGGAACAGGCGATCCGCAAATCGGGCATCCTGGAGTACTATCGAACGCAAGAGGCGTTCAGCAACGTCGGCGGCCTCGATAACCTCAAGCAATGGCTCACCAAGCGCACGCGCGCCTTTGGCGAGAAGGCGCGTGAGTTCGGCTTACCTTCCCCCAAGGGCGTGCTCCTGCTCGGCATCCAGGGCTGCGGCAAGAGCCTGTGCGCCAAGGCGGTATCTTCGCTGTGGCGCCTGCCGCTGCTGCGGCTCGATGTGGGCAAGGTGTTTTCCGATCTCGTCGGGTCCTCCGAGCGCAACATCCGCGAGGCGATCCTGGTCGCCGAATCAGTCGCCCCCGCCCTGCTGTGGATTGACGAAATCGAGAAGGCCTTTGCCGGCACCCAATCATCGTCCTTCTCGGATGCCGGCACCACCTCGCGCGTGTTCGGCACCTTCCTCACCTGGCTTCAGGAGAAGACAGCGCCCGTCTTCGTCATCGCCACCGCCAACAACATCCAGCAATTGCCCCCCGAATTGCTGCGCAAGGGGCGGCTGGATGAAATCTTCTTCGTTGACCTGCCAACCAAGGAGGAGCGCGCCGAAATCTTCGCCATTCACCTGCGCAAGCACAACCGCGACCCCCAGCAGTTCGATCTGGGTAAGCTCGCGGGGGCCGCGGAGGGCTTCTCCGGCGCGGAGATCGAGGAGGCGGTGATCTCGGCGCTCTTTGATGTGTTCGACAGCGAGACCGACCTGACGACTGAGGCAGTGGTGCGGGCGATCAGGGAGACGGTGCCGCTTTCGACGACAGTGAAAGAGGAGATCGAAGGGCTGCGCCAGTGGGCGAGCGGCCGGGCGCGGCGGGCCTCCAGCCAGGAGGCGGAGGAGGTTCCGGTCTACGGGGGGCGCAAGCTCGAGCTTTGAGCGCAAAGAGACCTGCGCGCAGGACGTGTTACGGCACAAACCGGATGCGGCGTGCTACAATTGCCGGCACAGGTCTTCGGCGTGCGGCGGCGCCGGCGTCTGGCGTAAGGTAGCGCGGGCGTCTCGCCTGTAGAATCGCGGTCGGCTTGCGGGCGGCTAGGCCCGTCTGGGCCGCTGGCTAAGTCCGGCTACGCCGGACCGCCATCCCGGCGCCGACGAAGTCGGGGCTTAGGGACGTGGCGGTCGGGCAGAGCCCGACCTAGCCATCTGGCGCAGCGGTCTGGGCTGCGCGCGGCCGATGAAAGGAGTCGCCATGTCCGTATGCTTTGTGGTGCTGCCGGCGGCGGTCGCGGCAAGCTGGCCGATACTCAGCGGCCTCATCAGCGCGGCGTGCACCGCCGCCGGCTTCAGGGCGCTCAAGGCTCCGACCAAGGAACGCGAAGTCCAACGCGAGTCCACGCGGGAAGAATCCGTGGAGTTCGAGGTCTCAAGCGCGCGGGTGGAAGAGCTGGGCGCGGTGGCGGCGCTGAACCTCACCGACGGCCACATCACCGCGACCTTCTGCCAGGACGAGCGGGGACAGTGCAAGCTCCACGTGCAGGGCAACAAGTCGCAGCAGGAGCTGATCGCCACCGGACGCGCGCTGATGCAGCGGGTGCGACAGCAGCTTGCTTATCACCGGGTAATGGAGGAGCTGAAGCGCAAGGGCTATACGGTGGTGCAAGAGGAAGTGGCCGCTGATGAGTCCATCCGGCTCCGGGTGCGGAGTTGGTGAACGCGCGCCGGTGACGAGGGGTCGAGGCCCGGGCAAACGCCGTGGTGCCTAAGCCCGTTTGAGAGTATCGCAGGTCGTCGGGCAGGTCGTATCGGGGAAGGCGTATGGGCCGGTTCAAGTGGCTGGAGTTCGACGAGAGGGCGCCGCGCGCCGCGGTCTCCGCCCCGGAAGAGGAGGAGGTTGACGAGGCCGTCTGCCTGGAGCGCGCTGATCAGTGTTTCCGCGACGAGTCCTACGAGCGCGCGCTCTACAGCTACTCGCGCGCCCTGCGCTACCAGATCAATCTGGAGCGCGCATGGGTGGGGCAGGTGCGCTGTCTGCTGGCGATGGACGAGAACGCGGAGGCGGACCTATGGGCGGACCGGGGGCTGAGCCGGTTCCCAAGTTCGGCGGATCTGCTCGCGGCCAAGGCCGTGGCGCTGAGCCGGACGCGGGGAACGACCGCCGGCATGCGCTTCTCGGACCGCGCTCTCGAGACAAGCGGGGGAACGGAGTACGTATGGCTGACGCGCGGGGAGATCTTGCTGGCCGCCAAGTCTGAGGAGCCGGCGATGCGCTGCCTCGCTAAGGCAGTCGAAATGGCGGGGCATGACTGGCACTGCCATTACTTGATCGGCCGGCTGCTCCAGGCGACGGGCGACCCGGCGCGGGCGCTGCGATACTTCACTGATGCCGCGCGCTGCGACTCGCGGCAGGCGCGGCCGTGGGTCAAAGCCGCCGAGTGTCACCAGGCCATGGGACAGATTGACGCGGCGCAGGCGGCCCTCTACCGCGCGCTGCAACTCAACCCTAACGAGCGCAGCCTGCGGCGGTCGCTGCGGGAGTTGCAGCGGATCGGTCCGCTGCGGCGCCTCTGGCGCTCGCTGCGCGGGCGTTGATCGGGGATTACCAGGAGCGCAACATGGCTGGACGCCACGAGCTTGAGATTGTGATTCGGCCCTCGGGGGAGGTGCAGGTCGAGGTCAAGGGCCTTAAGGGCAAAGCTTGCCTGGAGCCGATGAAGCTCTTCGCGGAGGCCGTCGGGCGGGTCAGAAGCAAGCGGCTGACAGCGGAGTACTATTCCCCCGGGCCGACCGCTCACATCGCCGATCAGGAGAAGGTGCGCGGCAGGAAGGCATGAGATGCGTTGCCCGGACTGCGGCCTGGAGAACCTGCCGCAGCTCGACCGCTGCACGCGCTGCGGCAGGGGCTTGGGCGAGCGCCTGACGCCGTGGTCGCAGGTGCTGCCTCCCCGGCGCGCGGAGCGGGCACAGCGCAGGGCGCGCGCGGCGCGGGCGTGGGCCGGCCACGCGGTTGCCGAGACGCTGGATAACTTGCGCGAACAAGTTCGCATCGCGCCCTCCGAATTGCGCCGCCTCTGGAACCTGGTGTGGCACCAGGCGGATACCGCGCAGAAGGGCGCGGTGCGACGCAGCCCGACCCTCGCCGCGCTGCTATCATTCATCCCCGGCGCCGGACATCTCTACGCGCGGCGCGGCGACATCGCGATTCGGCTCTTTGGCCTTTTCATCGGCGGCTTGTTGCTCGCCACCGCGACTCTCTGGACTTCGGCCTCGAATCTTATTCTCTGCTTGGTGCTCGCGCTCCAACTGCTCTCTATGGTCTGGGCGGTGCTGGAAGTGCGCCGGCAGAATCCCCAGGTGGCGTTCCACGGAGGGGCGCTGTCGGCGATCCTGCTGGCAGCGGGAATCCTGTCCGGTATCTACAGCGGCGGGGCCTATATCGCGTCGCGCTGCTACCTGCTGATGGGGACTGGCTATGCCCTGTCGTCCACTTGCGTTACTGCGGGCAGCACGGGTGTACGCCTTGTCGCAGCCACTGCGGAATTCGCTGCCGGTGATCGTCTGCTTGTTGATCGCCGCGCCTCAACCCGCGATCGCCTCAAGCCTGGCGACGTGGTCTTCATTGAGACCCTGCCCGAAGCCATGATCCAGCGAATCATCGCCGGCCCCAGCGACGTGGTTACGGTAGATGCAGGTCAGGTCCTGCGCAACGGTCACCAGTTGACTGGGGCGCAAATGCCGCTTCTGCCCAGCGGGGGCTCACTTTCTATTCCCGTCACCTCGATCACCGTTGACCCCGGCCGCTATGTCATTCTGCCCTACTGGTTGGTGGAACAGCATGGCGGGGAGGAATCCGGCGCTCAGCGCGTCCACGGCACGGGCCTCTCCACATGGGCCGGCTATGAGGTGACAGGCAAAGTCGTCGCCATTTACGGTCCGCCCGCGCACAGGCGGATGTACTGAGTCGCTCGGAAGCCCGTTCTGCCAGCGGGTCTGGGCGCGCCAGGCGAGGACCGCGCGCGTTCGCGCAACTGGTGCGCAGCGGGAAGGAATGAGATGCGCTGCCCGGAGTGCGGTCTGGAGAATCTGCCGCAGCTCGATCGCTGCGCGCGCTGCGGAAGAGGGCTGGAGCGGCAATTGCGGCCGTGGTCCGAGGTGCTTCCGCCGCGGCGCGCCGACCGCAGCGCGAGTACCCAGGCAAGCCTGGAGCGCACGCGTCGGGGGCTGCGTAGTGGGCGTGCCGGCCTGCGCTGGTTGTGGAATCTCCTGTGGTACCAGGCAGATACCTCCCGCGAAGACCTGATCGCTCACCGCAGCCCCACGCTCGCGGGGTTGCTGTCGCTGATCCCGGGCCTGGGCCACGCCTACGCGCGGCGTGGCCTCATTGGCTTGGGGCTGTTTGCGCTTTTCGTCGCCGGCATTGTGACCATCCTGAGCGCCGTGCGCAGCCCGGTTTCGAACATCACCGCGGCTTGCCTGGTAGTGCTGCAAGCGGTCGCGGCGTCGTGGGCGGTGGCCGAGGTGCGCCGGCAGAATGGCGACACCGCGATCGCGCAGCGGCTGGTCGGCGCGATCCTGCTCACCTTCGGGCTTCTAAGCGGTATCTATACCGCCGGTTGGGTCGCGATGTCGCGCAGCTTCCGCCCCATGACGCTGACCCAGAATCAGTGGTCAGCGGAGTTCCGGGGTGGGACCGTCGGCTCACGGTTCGTTCCCATCCGATTGACAATGGGGCAGGGTGACCGCATACTGGTGGATGTCCGCCGCCCGACCCTTCTCGGTCTCAAGCCGGGTGACGTGATCCTCTTTGACAGCCCAGGGTGGGGCGACGTGACCGTCCAGCGCATCGTGGCCGGCCCGGGTGACACGCTGACCGTTGACGGAAGTCGAATCACCCGCAATGGCCGCGCGCTGCGCCGGGGGGAGCTGCCGCTGCTGCCTTCGGCGAGCCCGGTGAGGCTGCTGCCGTTTTCGCGCGCGATTGACGAGGGCCAATACGCGGTGCTGCCCTACGCGCTGGTCAGCCCGCAGCACGGCCTTGATATCGGCGCCGCCCGCGCCGAAACGTATTCATTTACTACCATCAGCCGCGGCGATATAATAGGCAGAGTGGTTGCGGTCTATAATCCGCCGGCGCACCGGCGGACATTCTGAGGTGAGGGGGCTACGTTGTCCGAGATGACCTCCGAATATCGAACCCTGCTCGCGCCGCTGCTCCAGGAGGCGGTGCGCCGTGGCGCCTCCGACCTTCACATCGTGGTGGGGCTGCCGCCGATACTGCGCATTGACGGCGAGATCCTCCCCATGCAGCACCAGGCGCTCTCCGAGTCGGACACCAAGGCGATGGTCTATTCCACCCTCAACCAGGAGCAGATCGCGCGCTTCGAGCGCGAATGGAAGCTGTGCTTCTCGCGCTTCGACCCCGACCTCGGTCACTTCCGCATTACCGTTTACTATCAAAAGGGCAATACCGAGGCCGCCATCCGCATCTGCCCGCCGGCGGTGCGCAGCTTGAGCGAGCTGGGCCTGCCCGAGGTGGCCGCCGACATCGCGCGCAAGCAGAATGGCCTGGTGCTGATCACCGGCCCCACCGGCGTGGGCAAGACCACCACCCTCAATGCCATGGTGGACCTCATCAACCGCGAGCGCCGCTGCAAGATCATCATGGTCGAGGACCCGGTCGAATACCGCCAGACCCACCGCAAGTCCATCGTGGTGCAGCAGCAGATCGGCAGCGACGCCCACTCGTTCGGCGAGGCGCTGGTGCACATTTTGCGCCAGGACCCCGATGTCATCGCGATCGGCGAAATGCGCGACCTGGAGACCATCTCCATCGCCCTCACCGCGGCGGAGACCGGCCACCTGGTGCTGGCAACCCTGCACACGCCCGACGCGCCGGGCACCCTTGATCGCATCATAGACGTTTACCCTCCGGCGCAGCAGCCGCAAATCATCACCCAGCTCGCCGCCACGCTGCAGGCGGTGATCTCGCAGCAGCTCATCCCCCGGGTTGACCAGCCGGGGCGGATACTGGCAACTGAGATTCTCATTGGCACCCTGGCGGTGCGCAACGTCATCCGCGAGCGCAAGGCGCATCTGCTCTACAACATCATCCAGACCTCCTCCGATGTCGGCATGCGGCTGATGGACGAGTCGCTTAAGGAGCTCTACGAGGCCGGCATCATCACTTACGAGCAGGCGCTGATGCGCGCCCATCACCCTGAGTACTTGCGCGGAGAGTCCTTCGCCCCCAGCGGCGCGCCCGAGGACGAGCGACGGCCCGCGCCGCGCAAGAACACGCCGCCGAGATAGGTTGCCCCACGTGTCGCCTCCCGGCTTGAGGCAAAAGCCGACAACCGGGCGATGTTGTCGCAACTCTCCACACCGCGCAAGCCGCCGCCTGGTTGACACGTTGCTGGCGCCGCTGGTATAATCCCGCCGCTCAGGGTTCGGAGAGGCCGGATTCACAGCACCAAAGCAGCCGCGGAGATGGCTACCGGAAGGTGACCCTTCGCCGTTGAAGCAATGTGGACGCAGCCAGCGGCCCCGACCCATGCGTTATGGGGCGCTCACCGGCGCCCCGGCCCGCGGACCTCGTCGCCTGGCTCCCCGTTACTTCTCTCGGCGCAGGGCAGCGGAGGCACTCCGATGTCGCTGCTCGAAGCCATCCGGCATCACCGCGCGAGAGTGACGGTATTGGGCCTTGGCTATGTCGGCTTGCCGCTGAGCGTTGAGATTGCGGATGCCGGATTCGCGGTCACGGGCTACGATATCAAGGCCGACCGCGTCCAGGCGCTCAGCGGTGGAGAGAGCGATGTTGCCGATGTTTCGTCGCGGCGGCTGCGCCAGGCGATATCGCGCGGCAAGCTGCGGCTGACCTCGGATGCCGCCGACGTGGCGGCCGAGGTCTTCTTAATCTGCGTCCCGACGCCGTTCGGCAAGGCGCGCCAGCCGGACCTGTCGTGCGTGACGCAGGCGGCGCGCGATGTCGCAGCCCATGTGCGGCGTGGGACGCTGGTGGTGCTGGAGAGCACCACCTATCCGGGAACGACGAGGGAGATCGTGCGCCCGATACTGGAGAGCTCGGGCCGGCAAGCGGGCCGGGACTTCGCTCTCGCTTTCGCCCCCGAGCGCGTGGACCCGGGCAATGGCGCATATCGCGTCGCTAACACGCCGCGTATCGTCGGCGGCCTCACCCCGCGCTGCGCGCGCACCGCCCGCCGCTTTTATCGCCAGTTCACGCCCCGCGTTCGCATCGTCTCCTCACTCGAGACCGCCGAGATGTCGAAGCTGATGGAGAACACCTTCCGTCACGTCAATATCGCCCTGGTCAACGAGATGGCGGTGCTCTGCACCGACCTCGGGGTGGATGTGTGGGAGATGATTGACGCCGCCGCGACCAAGCCCTTCGGCTTCATGGCATTTTACCCCGGCCCGGGCGTCGGCGGGCACTGCATCCCGATTGATCCCTGTTACCTGTCGTATCGGGCGCGCGAGCTGGGGCGCCAGACGCGCTTCGTCGAGCTGGCCGAGGCGATCAACGAGCAGATGCCCGACTACGTGGTGTCGCGCGTCGCGGACGCGCTCAATGAACGCAGCAAGGCCCTGCGCGGCGCGCGCCTGCTGGTGATCGGGGCGGCCTACAAACGCGATGTCGCCGACACCCGCGAATCGCCGGCGTTGAAGGTGATTGCGAAGCTGCGGCAAAAGGGAGCGATCGTTCGCTACCACGATCCTTATGTGCTCGAGGTCAACGGCACTGGCGAGACGCTGCGGTCGGTGCCGCTGACACCGCAGGAGATGCGAAACAGCGATTGCGCGGTCGTGGTTACCGACCACAGCTCGCTGCCCTATGGCGAGCTGGTGCGGCACTGTCCGCTGATATTCGACACTCGTAATGCGTTAAAGCGGTACCGGGCGGACAACGTGGTGCGTCTGTGAGCGCCGCCGGCCCATGCTACTGGGCGAGCCGGCCGCGCTGACGCGGTGCCGGTGCGTCGCAGAGTAGCACGGAGGGTATGATGTTACGCGTGGCAGTGGTTGGGTGCGGCCACTGGGGACCTAACCTGGTGCGCAATTTCGCCCAGCTTGCGACCTCCACAGTTGCAGCCATCTGCGACCTGGATCCGGGCAAGGTCGCGCGCTCGCTGCGGCTTGCTCCCCGGGCGCAGACCAGCACCGATTATCGCGAGCTGCTGGAGCGCGACTCCATTGACGCCGTGGCGATCGCCACCGCCGCCTCCACGCATTACGCTATCGCCCGCGACAGCCTCCTGTGCGGCAAGCATGTCTTCGTCGAGAAGCCGATGTGCCTCAGTGCGGTCGAGGCCGCCGCTCTGGTTGAGTTGGCTCGACGGCAGGGCCGCGTGCTCATGGTCGGCCACCTGCTCAAGTATCATCCCGCGGTCACCTTCCTCAAGGGCTACATGGACTCGGGGCGGCTGGGGGAGCCCCTCTACTTCCACTCGCAGCGGCTGAACCTGGGCGAGGTGCGCCGCCACGAGAACGCGATGTGGTGCCTGGCGCCGCACGATATCGCAGTCGCCAACTATCTGCTGGGGCGTCAGCCGGCGATGGTGGCGGCGGTGGGGCAGAGCTACTTGCGCCGGCCGGTGCAAGACGTGGTCTTTGTGACCCTGCATTACCCGGACGGCGCGCTCGCCCACCTGCACGTGAGCTGGCTTGATCCGCACAAGATCCGGCGCATGACGATTGTCGGCAGTAAACAGATGGCGGTGTTCGATGACATGGAGGCGAGCGAGAAAGTGCGCATCTACGACAAGGGGATTGATTTCCCCAACGGCGATTACCACAGCCCCGATGCCGCGCTGTCGCTGCGCGTTGGCGACATCTTCATCCCCAAGCTGGAGCCCATCGAGCCGCTGCGCGCCGAGTGCCAGCGCTTTACCGATTGCATCCTCAGCGGCACCCGGCCCGACACCGATGGCGAAGAGGGGCTCCAAGTGGTGCGCATCCTGGAGGCGGCTGAGCGCTCGCTGAGCAGCGGCGGGCAGTTGGTGCCGGTTGCGGGCGAGCTCGCGTCCGCCCGCTCCGATGCCGGGAGATGAATCGGAAGCAAAGAGGAGCTAGCGCCTCCGTCCTCTGTCGCCTTCTCCCTGGTGTCTACTTCCTGCTTTCTGGTCTTGTGCCCTTTGGTGCGAATTATCCGGTGGCAAGAGCCGCTCAATGAAGATCCTGTGCGTCGCAGGCAGTCGCGGCGAGCGCGCCAAGCTAGCGCCGGTCGTCGCCGCGCTTGAGGGCGGTCACGAGGTCGCTTTCGTCCACATCTCCCGCTCGGGGCAGGTGCCGACGTGGGATGCGAGCGCCTCACCACCGGAGGCGCTGCGGTTGGAAATAGGCGACTCCACCCCTATCTTGCGAACCGGGGCCGTGCTGCGATGGATGGAGCCGCTGCTCGCGGAGCGGGGTTCGGATCTCCTGGTCACGTGCGGCGCCTCCGATGCCGCCCTCGGAGCCGCGCTGGCCGCGTCGCTCGCTCATGTCGCCGCGGCACACCTCGATGCCGGCGTGGCTGCCGTTGACACGGCCCCCAACGCTCAACTTCTGGATCAGACCTCCATTTTCTTGCTCGCCCCGCACCTGGCTGCCGTCGAACGCCTGGCGCATCGCGGCATGGCACACTGGGCATACCTTTGCGGCGATACCCTCGCCGATGGCCCGGCGCCGGTGGCCAACATTGTTGACGCCGCGCCCGGACCCTACGGCCTGTGCTATCTCGGCGGCCCGGCCCTGGAGTCGCCCGCCCTGCCCGCGGTCTTCGACGCTCTGGGGCGCATGGCCATGCAGGTGCTGCTTCCCGCGCCTCCGCGCGCGCTCCTCTTTGGAACTGCATCGGCTGGCGCCGCCGGAGAATGTCCACCTCATCGAGCCGCTCGACTACGTGATGATGCAGGAGGCTGTGGCCGGCGCCACCTTCGTAATTACGGACAGCCCGACTTTGCAGCGAGAATCCTATTTCCGCGGCACTCTCGCCTTGGGCCTGGCGCCCGCGGACTTCGCGGACGCTGAAAACAGCGGCTGGGTGCGCCCGGTGGCCATGGACGGCGAATCCATCCTGGAGGCGGCGAAGAGCCCGCCGCCCGCGCAGCCCCCGGACACTCAAGCGCATCGCGGGGCGGGCGCACGAGCCGCGCAGTTCCTGACCGGCCTGTGAGCGGCTTGAAGCGTCACCCAGACGCCGAGGGCGCAGCTCAGTTCGCGGAGCGATGATGAGCGAATCGAACATCGGAGTCATCGCCGCCGAAAGAGGCGGTTTCGTCAGGGCGGCGCCGCTGCTCGCCGAGCTGCGCGAGCGCACAGCGTGCCGAGTTCAATTCATTTTTGCGGGCGAGGAATATGTCAGCCACGCCACTTCCGAGCTCTTTCGCGATCTTGCGCTGCCCCATGCCGACGTCATCATCGGCGCCTCCGAGGGAACGCCGGCCCAGCGGCTCGCCAAGGTTATGGCGGGCTGCGAGAGACTTGTCAGCACCCGCGAGTGGGGCGCGGTCGTCCTCGTCGGCGTGTCGCACACCATTCTTGGCTGCGCCATTGCCAGTGCGCGCTCGCGGGCGCTGGTCGCGCATGTGGATGCCGGTCAGCGCGCGCCGGGGATGGTCGGCCGCACGAGCCTGGCGGCGCAGATAGACCGCGCCTGCGGGGTGCTGCTCGCGGCCTCGGAGCCGGCGCACAATCGGCTGCTGGATGAAGGCGTGCCCGAGGAGGCGGTAGCGCTGACCGGCAGTCTGGGCTGCGACGCGGTTGGCCAGTGCATCGAGCGGGCGCGCGCCGATAATGCGGCCGCGCGCGCCGGCCTGAAAGCGAAAGGCTATGCGCTCGCGGTCATCGAAAGCGCGGACAACATCGAGCACCCGGCCAATCTCAGGAAGCTGGTGGAACTGCTGACACAGGTGCAGGCGCTCTTTCCGGTGGCGCTCAGCGTTCACCGGCGGCTGGCACAGCGGCTCGAGGCGTGGAAGTCGGCCCATAGGGTCGCGGAGTTGCCGCAACTGTGCAGCGTCGAGCCGCGCGGGTACGTGAACTACCTTTCACTGCTTGATTCAGCGCGCGTCGTGCTGACCGATGTCGGCGGGGTGCAGGACGAAGCGACGTTCCTTGGCGTGCCCTGCCTCACCCTCGCCGAGGCCACGGATCGCGTCGCCACCGTGGACCGCGGCGCCAACATGCTTATCGGATTGGACGCCGGTCTAGCGGTGCAGGCGGTGGAGGCGCTGGTGACGAATGAATACACGCCGCCGCCGCGTCCCGCGGCGTGGGATGGCGGCGCCAGCGCGCGCATCGTTGACGTTCTGGTGCAGGCGGCGCAGAGAAAGGCGCAAGCATGAAGCTCCTGATCACCGGGGGCGCTGGCTTCATCGGCAGCAACTTCATTCGCTATATCCTCAAGCGCCACCCCGATTATCAGGTGGTGAACCTCGATAAGCTGACCTATGCCGGCAACCTGGAGAACCTGGCCGAGGTCGAGTCGGATCCGCGCTACACATTCATCAGGGGTGATATCTGTGACGGCGACGCCGTCCGCCGCGCCGCCCAGGATTGCCATGCCATCATCAACTTCGCCGCAGAAAGCCATGTTGATCGTTCCATCAGCGATCCCGCGGGCTTTCTGCGCACGGATATTTTCGGCGTCTATGTGCTGCTCGAAGTCGCGCGCGAGCTGGGCATGCAGCGCCTGATTCAGATCAGCACCGACGAAGTTTACGGCGCCATCGCGGAAGGCGCATTTCGCGAAGATGACCGGCTGCGTCCCAGCAACCCTTACGCGGCGAGCAAGGCCGGCGGCGAGCTGCTGGCGGCTTCCTACTGGCATACCTACGGCACGCCGGTCATCATCACCCGCGCCACCAACAACATCGGGCCCCATCAGTATCCCGAGAAGATGGCGCCGCTGTTTGTCACCAACGCCCTTGAGGATAAGCCGCTGCCGGTGTACGGTGATGGCGGGCAGATGCGCGATTGGATCCATGTCGAGGATCACTGCGCGGCCCTCGACCTTGTGCTCGAGCGCGGCCAGCCGGGGGAGATCTACAACATCGGCGACTCTCCGGTGGCCACCAACCTCCAGGTCGCGCACATGATACTCGACAAGCTGGGCAAGCCTCATGGCCTGATAACTCACGTCAAGGACCGCCCGGGCCATGACCGGCGTTATGCGGTGGACTCATCGAAGCTGCGCGCCTTGGGGTGGATGCGTCGGTACGATCTCGAAGCCGCGATCAGTGCCACCATCGAGTGGTATCGCAACAACGAGGCATGGTGGCGAAAGATCAAGTCGGGGGAGTTCCTCGAATACTATCGCAAGCAGTACGGCGTGTCATAGGCTTGCAAGCTGGTGACTGCGCATATGGGGGAGCTATGAGTGATCCGGGCATGGTGGCTATCATCGACCGGTTCCCTGAGGCGAAGGTTATGATCGCCGGCGACCTCTGGCTGGAGCAGTGCGGCGTCGGGGTCGTCGCCGAAGATGCGCGCTCAGAGCTCAAGGTCCGCGGTACGCAGTGGGTCGTCCGCGCCGGCGGGGCCGGAGCCGTGGCGTGCGCCGCCGCGGCGATGGGGGCGCGAGCCTGGGTCGCCGGGATGGTCGGCCAGGACGCTCGCGCCGGCGACTTGCTGCGAGCGCTCGGCGCGTGGCATGTGGACACATTCGCAGTGGTCAGCGGTTCTGACCATCGCACGGGCGAAAGCCTGGCATTGCGCCTTGAGGGATCGAGCGCGCCGTGGTCGGCGCTCGAGATCGAGATCAATCCAGCGCCGCCGCTGGCGGCGGAACCGGCCCAGGAGATGCTCGGCCACATCGAAGCCATCATTGGCCAGATGGACGTGATGACGATTCTTGTGCTCAAGTCTGCGCCGGCGCCGGAGGTGGTTGAAAAGCTCGTGCGGCTTGCTGGCGCCCGCGGCAAGCCGG